>Ga0183098_10373_pt1 | contig 102852 bp, 69 predicted proteins | sample BioMet9_FD_128884 | JGI IMG/M metagenome (GOLD analysis project Ga0183098, IMG submission 128884) | Microbial communities from bioreactor (seeded with sewage sludge) at Lawrence Berkeley National Lab, California, USA - Biofuel... | ecosystem: Engineered > Bioreactor > Anaerobic > Unclassified ...
ATCCTCCTCCTTCGATGTTTTGCAGTTGGCAGACCGCAGTAACATCTTATGCGATGGAGGATTCTTGGTCAAACGCATAGCGTTCACGGAACCCTGCGTCTAACGCAGGGTTTTCTTATAACAAAAAGACCCGCGCATCAGCGCGGGTCCTGCATTTTGTCTTATTACTTTCTGAGTCCGAGACGTGCAACGAGTGCTCTGTACTCTTCGAGGTTGTTGTCTCTGAGATAGTTGAGAAGGTTTCTTCTCTTTCCTACCATCTTAAGAAGTCCTCTTCTCGAATGATGGTCGTGCTTATGCACTTTGAGATGCTCATTGAGGTCGTTGATCCTGTATGTGAGGATAGCGATCTGTACTTCCGGGGATCCTGTATCCCCTTCTTTTCTTCCGTACTCTTTGATAATTTCTGCTTTCTTTGCCTGATCTATCATTTTCTTTCTCCTTTTCTTCTATTCGCTTTCTGCCGGGCCGCCGCCGGAGTGTCGATCGGCTAAGCTGAAAGTAAATTAGTCAGCTTTGATATAATATCAATAATATCGGGCAAAGTCAAGGGTTTTACTCTTCATTGAGCATATGGAACATTTTCTTGTTCGTCTTGTACAGCTCTCTGAAAACAGGATACATTCTATTATATACAGGTGCAGTTTCTTTCCTCGGATCGTACTTTGCCGCGACGGTGATGAGAGTCTTCACGTCCCTGACACTGTTCACGAAACCGAGCCCCACGGCCATTACTGCCGCAGCGCCCAGCGCGCCTACGTTCTGAGGATCGTTTACGGTCTCCACGGACCTTCCCAGCACATCGGCCAGGATCTGACAGGTCAGCGGCGACAGCGCGCCTCCTCCGACGAATCTCACCGGATCCGAAGTCTTCGCTTTCTTGGACATTTCCTCCAGCATCCATCTGTAATGGAATGCCGTGCCTTCGATCACCGCATGTATCATCTCGCGCGAGGTCGTCTCCATGCCGATGTTGAAGAACACGCCTCTTGAATAGACGTCCTCGAACGGACATCTGTTGCCCTGCAGCCAAGGAGTGAACAGCACACCGCCGCTGCCGGCAGATACATCTTTTATCTCGTCCATGATATAGCTGTATATGTTTTTCTGTGCACTTTCGCTGTCTTCATATTTATATCTGTGCTCTGCGAAGATATCCAGATCGTCGAGACCGATATGGTCCCTCGCCCATTCAAGGCATTTCCCGGCCGTTTCAAGTTCCGCATAGTAATTGAAAGAAGTCGGGTCGACTCCCGGGATCGCTCCGATCATTGCATTAATGTCCAGCTCCTGCTTTTCGATGACACTGGAGACCCATCCGGAAGTTCCCGTGTATATGTGGGTGTCTCCCGGTTCTACTGCGCCCGCGCCGACTCCTGTCAGAGAAACATCTCCTCCTCCGGAGAATACCGGCGTCCCCGCCTGCAGTCCCATCTCCAGAGCGGCTTTTTCCGTGAGCGCGCCAACAATGTCTGTCGACTGTACGAGCGGCGGAAGGTGACTGAAGTCAACTCCGACCATATCACAGATCTCTTTGCTCCAGCATTTTTTATCAGGTCTGGTATCATAAAGGAATGCCGCAAACGCACTGTCCGGCGAAGCGGAATAATTGCCGGTCATGCGCATCGCGAGATAATCTTTCGCGTCGAGCCATTTGTACGTCCGCGCCATGATCTCGGGTTCGTTTTCCTTGACCCAGTTGTACTTCCACGGAGGATCTTTGACGCTTCCTGCAACGCACTTGGCGATTTTCAGCCACTTTCTGAGGCGGTTCGCATTCATGCCTGCGATCTTCGTACCGAACGCAATGCCTTCTTTAAACTGCTTTGTGGCTCTCGCATCAAGATAATTCATAGACGGACGCAGGACTTTGCCGTCTTTGTCGACAAGTATCAGGCACTGCATCTGTCCGCAGAACGATATCCCTTTTATCATTTCCGGAGGGATGCCGTTCTTGTGCATCATTGCATTAGTCGAGGTGCAGATAGCATCCCACCATTCATCCGGGTCCTGTTCAGCGCCGCCGTTGTCGAGAAGATACAGGTGATAATCGGTAAGATGACCATCGATATACTTGATTTTCTCCTCTTCGGAAATACTGAACAGGCAGGATTTGACCCCTGTCGTCCCGATATCGTAAGCAACCACATAAATAGCCATAATTCCACGCCCTTTCACATTTAGACAGAATTATTTTTGCTGCTTTCCCTGCATTTTTGAATACTTTGTTACATAAAAACGTCTCATGAATACAGCGTCTCTGGTACTTAGCTTTCTGGCTTTGCCCAGAGAAGCCGCCGCAAAATATGCTATGCAGTTTTTGCGGACAAGCATAGACACTGCTGTCGCATCTCCGTTTACGCCTGTACAGAGCACACCTTCTCCGTCAATAAGCACGGCCGGCGCTTTTTTAAGCGCTGCGCGAACAGCTTCTTCATGATTTGAAACAAACTTCGCCCTGGGACCTATCATCTGTGCGAAGTCATCCAGATATGCCGGCATATCCATATCCATGCCCAGATAATCCATGACGACTTTATCTTTGTTCAGCACAGCTTCGTATCCCTGCATTTTTTCTTCGTCTGTAAGATATATACTGCCGTCTTCGGTTCCGTATTCGTCAAGATCGCGCTTCAGCATAGGACTGACGGTCTCAATATAATTTCCGCAGGCCTCCTCAAGATTATGAGCTATACGAAAAACTTCTTCGTATGTCCTGCCGTAACACACCGCACCATGACGCTTCATTATTACTGCACCGCCAAGTGCAGCCGCGACGGAATCGCCGACATTTTTGCACAGGGCCTGTGTCCCCGGCAGCGCATATTTCGCACAGAGCACACCGGGTCCGATACCTTCGTATTCTCTGTCGAACCATACGTGATCCAGCCCCATGGCGCTTACCGCCGAAGCATAGTCCTGATGAGTATGAAGTATGAAATCGACCTCAGGTCTGACCTGATAGATACGACGGTGCAGTTTCTTCTCAGAAGAAGGTTTGACCCTGCCCTTGTATGTCAGATCAGACATGCTGACTTCCACGACGTCATTTTCCGTGAGGTCTTCATACGGTATACCGCTTGCGGTAATAACAAAAGTATAAGGACTCACTCTGGCGCCGACATTGCCCCAGGTCCTGGCTATAAGGCCGGAATCGGAAAGTTCCCTTCCGGCCCTGATAACTAATTTCTTCGCTTCGTTTCTTTCGATCATTTCTTTGTAGGTATTTCCTCCACATCCGCAAATATGCGGTCAAATCTGTCCAGAATATCCTGAAGCATCTCATCCTCATATGCTGCGCTCGTGTACAGTCTGTTGCCCGCAAGAGTAACAAGCCCGTTTGCCATATATGCGCATCCCATATGCTCCATCTCTTCTTTTCTTATCGTCGTCTGCTTCAGCACTTCCGGAATCGTCCACGGTTTTGACCAGTCTATCATAAAATGCATCGTTCCGGTAGTCTCAACGTGACATATCGATCCCTGATTATATGCCAGGAAAGGAAGAGCGTATTTATCTATGAGATTGCTGATGCCCTTGATAAGCTTGTCTCCGAACTCTCCTGCTTTCCTGCAGGCGTGTGTTTTTTCTATCTCACACAATGTGTAATATCCGGCCACACAGCTGAGAGGTGTAGCAGCCATCGTTCCTCCGACAAGCGCCTTCGGATGATGCGCGGCTCCGCCTATTCCAGCCGACAAATACTTCATGTATTCTTTCTTGCCGCCGAGACCGCCCGCTCCCGGATAACCTCCTGCGATAATCTTGCCGAATACTGTCAGGTCAGGCGATACATCGAAATAGCCCTGGGCGCCGGCCATGCCTATCCTGAATCCGGTAACGACTTCATCAAACACTAGCAGCGCGCCATATTTTCTGCAGAGTCTCTCCACTCCGTTGCAGAAATACTTGTCAACAGGCCAGGTCCCGCTTTCAGGTCCCACAGGCTCAACAAATACTGCCGCCGTGCCTCCGAACTTCTGATTCAGTTTGAGCTTCGCCTCGAGATCATCAAGATCATTCGGCAGAAAATCATTCGTATGTTTGAAAATGTATCTCGGAATGCCCTTGGCCTGTGTCCACTTCGATCCCGGTATGCGGATACCCCAGGCAAGCTGATCAGACCATCCGTGATAAGCACCGCCCATTTTCAGTATATTTTTCTTCTTGGTGGCCAGTCTTGCCACTCTGACAGCAGCCATATCCGCCTCTGTGCCCGAGCCGAACATTCTGAACATGTCGACTGAAGGAACACTGTCAGAAATTTTCTTTGCCAGTTTATATTCGTATTCGTGGAACAGGCCCGTCGAAGGTCCGCCGTTCTGAAGCAGCTCTATGACCTTATCTCTGATTTCAGGCGGATTGCTCCCGAGCATAGTCGGGCCGCCGGCCTGCAGAAAATCGTAATATTTATTGCCGTCCACATCATACAGATATGCTCCCTCCGCCTTGTCGAATGCCAGAGGGAAAGGATAGTTGAAAGCTAAATTGTGCTGGACACCTCCCGGGATCACGTTTTTCGCTTCCTCGATCATGAATTTTGACTTCTGACACTTCTTATCGAAATATTCATCTTCATATTCTTTAAGCGCAGAAGGTTTGATCGAATAAACCGGAAGTTTGATCATCTCATCCAGCTTCCTGTTGATTTCAGTCGCATTCAAATATTCTGAAATACCAAATTCACGTTCCATATCATTTCACCTCGCTGTTCTGACGATGGAAAGCTTTCACCTGTATGCAGTCCTGTGTGATCTGCTTTTTGAGCGCCTCGATGCTCTCGAATTTTCTTTCATCGCGGGTCTTCTTCAGGAACTCAACTCTTATCTGCTTTCCGTATAATTCCTTATCGAAATTAAAAATATGTGTCTCTACATTCTTATTATACTCCCCAATTGTCGGTTTGACACCAACATTTGTTATACTTGGGTATATTTTTTTATTGTAGATGCAATAAGTCACATATACGCCGTTCGGCGGTGTTACCATGCTCTCGTCAATAACAAGATTAGATGTTGGAAAACCAATGGTCCTGCCCAGTTTGTTTCCTACAACGACCTGCCCGCCGATCGAATATCTCCGGCCGAGATATTTTATACACTCGTCTACTTTTCCATCCGCGATCAGTTTTCTTATCAGTGTTGAACTGACGATATTGCCGTCCACTCTGAACGGCGGAATAATGTGCAGACCGAACTCGCATTTGATGGCTGCTTCCAGCAGAAGCTTGAGATCGCCCGCCGCCATGTAGCCGAATCTGTAATTGAAGCCGCAGCAGAGCTCCTTCATTTTAAATTTATCGATCAGAAGATCACTTACAAAATCATAAGCTCCCAGCTGACATATTTCCTGCGTAAAAGGAATATTGAAAAGATAATCAACGCCAAGCTCCTCGATGATTCTCGCCTTATCTTCTTTATATAAAATGCTCTTGACCTTTGTCTCACCCGCCATCACATTTTTCGGAAGCTCCGAAAAAGTAAAGACAGCACTCTTGTGCCCCGAAATACCTGCAGTTTTTACTGTATTTTCGATGAGCGCACGGTGCCCCCTGTGAACGCCGTCGAAGTTTCCCACTGCCACGGCCGTATTATCTATATCTTTGATTTCATCAAGCGAATTGAATACTATCATTGTAATTATCCCCCGATCATATACATACTGTAAATACTTTATGCGGTTTATACTGCCGGTCTATGTCGCTGTAATGTGCGGTCCCTATGAATTTCCCCGCATAGTACATGCAGAACATCCCGCTGTAGCTTGATATCCGCGTCATGATGGCTCTTTCGTCATCGATCAGTTTCCCGCAAATAAAATCTTCCGCCGCATCGCGCCCTATCTCGACATGTCCGAAATGAGTAAGCGGGTAATCCGGCTCTTTCATCGAGGCAAAGATCTCGTCCGGTCTCATCTGTTCCAGCTCTTCGAGCGTCAGAGAATCTCTGATATCGAACACTCCGCTTCTGAGCCTCGTCAGCGAAGCCATCGCTCCTCCGCATCCGAGAGCATCGCCGATATCTCTGCAGATGCTGCGGATGTATGTTCCCTTTGAACATTCGACAGTAAATGTGATCTCATTGTTCTCTATCTCTTCGACCGTCAGATCATTGATGATGATCTTTCTCGGTTTGACTGCTATCTCCTGTCCCTCTCTTGCATATTTATACAGACGCTTACCGTCGACCTTCAGCGCCGAATACATAGGCGGTACCTGCTGTATCTCACCGCTGAAACCGCTTACTGCCCGGGCAACATCCTCTGCACTAAAACAAGGCTCATGCTCTGCCGTCGTTTCTCCCCAAATGTCGAGAGTATCCGTCTCAATACCGAGCCTTACTGTACATCTGTATTTCTTCATGTCTCCGCTGAGATATTCCATGATCCTGGTCGCACTGCCGATACAAATCGGCAATACGCCTTCAGCCATTGGATCCAGCGTACCTGTATGTCCTATTTTCTTTATACCTGTAAGCCTTCTCATCACCGATACGCAGTCATGTGATGTGTAATTCTGCGGCTTGTTCAGGTTTATTATTCCACTTGGTCTGTGATCATTTATATGAGCGTTATTAATACCCGAGCTCTTCAAGAGCATCCTCCCTTATTATTTTTTCCGCGTTATCCAGAGTATCATGAATGGTACATCCTGCCGCTTTTGTATGGCCGCCTCCATCATGCTTCATCGCAATAGCTGCGACATCCGCATATGTTTTGGAACGCATAGTAGCTTTTATGAGATCATTACGATTTTCCTTAAGGATTATCGCTATCTCAACTCCTTTAACAGATCTGAGATTTCCAACTGTCCCTTCGCTGTCCTCCATGCGGCATCCGCACTCCTTCAGCATTTTCTGAGAAACATAAGAAACAGCAAGCTTTCCGTCTGCATAAAATTCCGTCGCCCCCATGATCATAGTCTGAAGCTTTATTTTCTCCGGCTTTACGCATTCGTAAAGCTCAATGCTCACGCTGCGGAAATCCATTCCTGCATCATAGAGAGCTGCCGTTATCTCATGGCTTTGCTTAGTTGTATTGGCATACTGGAAATTTCCGGTGTCTGTAGTAATGCCCGCAAAAATCGATCCGGCTATTTCTCGTGTTATTTTCATGTTGCCTGCGCGCAGCAGTTTATACACCATTTCCGCTGTTGCCGCTTCATGCGGATCTATATGATTCAGGTCGCAAAAAGGATCGGTGGTCGCATGATGATCCACACAGATCAGCGTCTTTCCCGTTCTGAATTTATCGGCCCGCCCGGCAAATCTTCCCGTATCTCCGGCGTCAAGACATATGCAGACATCAGGTTCTTCAATGATATCCTGATCATATGTGCAGAAGCCCCTGTCCAGGAATTGCATGTCATCAGGGATCTTGTCCTCGAGAAGGATATAAGCAGTCTTCCCTTCGTTTCTGAGCGCCTCACACAGCGCTGCCGATGAACCGAGAGCATCTCCGTCCATCAGCACATGCGTGACGATCAGAACAGTATCCGCTTCCAGAAGCTTTTCCGCAATTTCGCTGAAAGTATTATTTTCCATTTTTCGCATCTTTCTTCATGACTTCGTCCAGCACATCGTCGATATGTCTTCCATATTCAAACGATGTATCCATCCTGAAGACGAGCTCCGGTATCTTGCGCAGTTTTATCTTGCTGTTTATTTCTCTCTTAATGAGGCCTTTCGCACTCTCCATGCCGGAAAGCACATTCTCCTTCATGAGTTTCTCTTCCTCTTCAGTCATATCTTTCTGATCTGTCGAGAATACTGTCAGAAAGACATTTGCATAGCTGCTGTCAGGCGACATGTCGACAGCAGTTACGCTTACCATACCGTTCAGTCTCGGATCCTTGAGTTCACGGAGAAGCATATTGCTTATGATCTTCTTGATCTCCTCGCCGAGTCTTCCGGGTCTGTATGAATTGCCCATCTATCTTATTTCCTTTCGATTTCCTGCATTTCGAAGCACTCGATAACATCGTTTTCCTTGAGGTCGTTGTAATTCTCGATACCTATCCCGCATTCATAACCCTGCGCGACCTCTCTGGCATCATCCTTGAACCTCTTCAGTGAACTTATCTTGCCTTCATGTATCACGATGCCGTCGCGGACAAGTCTGATCTCAGCGTTCCTGACGATCTTGCCGTTCGTGACATACGCCCCCGCAACAACTCCGACATTCGGTACCTTAAATGTATCCCTGACCTGACATTCTCCGAGAACGACCTCTTTGAACTCCGGATCGAGCATACCTGTGATAGCGTTTTCAACATCATCGATAATATTGTAGATGACCGTATATGTCCTGATCTGGACATTTTCACGCTCAGCCGCCGACTGCACCGCAGCACTCGGTCTAACATTGAATCCGATGATGATAGCTTCCGATGTGCTGGCAAGTATTACATCCGACTCGGTGATCGCACCAACGCTCGAATGAATGATCTTGACCTTTACTTCATCGTTTGAAAGTTTTTCGAGCGATGAGGTGACCGCACCAACAGAACCCATAACATCAGCTTTGACAATGAGATTGAGTTCCTTCGCTTCTCCATGTTGTATTCTTTCAAAAAGTTCTTCCAGCGTACTCGACGAATTCCTCGCCATCACTTCTTCTCTCTGCTTCATTTTTCTGTGTTCCGCGATTTCCTTTGCCTTCTTGTCCTCACTGACCGCATTGAACGTATCTCCTGACATCGGAACATCACTGAGTCCGAGAACTTCTACCGCTGTAGCAGGTCCCGCTTTTCTGATAGTCTTGCCCTTATAATCCGTCATCAGCCTTATTCTGCCGGAGCACGTGCCTGCAACGATAGACTGTCCTGCCTTTAACGTTCCGTTCATGACGAGCAGCGATGCAACAGGTCCCTTAGCCTTGTCGAGTCTTGCTTCGATGACATTTCCCATCGCGAGTCTGTCAGGGTTAGCCTTCAGTTCAAGGACTTCCGCCTGCAGCAATATCATTTCAAGAAGGTTCTTGATGCCTTCTCCGGTCTTGGCCGAAACAGGCACAGCGATCGTTTCGCCGCCCCATTCCTCTACAAGGACTCCGTGATCAGCGAGATCCTGCTTGACCTTATCAGGATTTGCTCCCGGCTTGTCTATCTTGTTTATGGCAACGATTATCGGAACTCCTGCAGCCTTTGCGTGACTGATCGATTCAACAGTCTGAGGCTTGACACTGTCGTCCGCGGCAACAACGAGCACCGCGATATCCGTAATGTCCGCTCCGCGCGCTCTCATGGCCGTGAAAGCTTCATGTCCCGGCGTATCGAGGAATACGATCTTCTGACCGTTTATTACTACTTCAGATGCGCCGATATGCTGCGTGATGCCGCCGAATTCCTTGTCCGTCACGTTCGTATCTCTGATCGCGTCGAGGAGCGACGTCTTACCGTGGTCTACATGTCCCATTACAGTAATGATCGGTGATCTCGGCTTGAGGTCTTTTTCACGGTCCTCGAATATTTCGATTCCCTCTTCTTCTTCCTCTTCCTCGACCTGTCCGATAACAACATTGATCCCGAGTTCATCTGCCAGTGTCGCCACTGTAACATCATCAATATTCTGGTTCTGGTTCGCGATAATGCCCATGCCGAGCAGCGTCATGATGACCTTAGGGATCGTCACGCCCACCTGCTCGCAGAATCCGGCAATAGTGATCGGAACATTGACTACCTTTGTTCCTGCCGGCAGTACTTCTTCTTCGACCTCAGGAACATCCTCGACCTGTGTCTTTTTAATGTGCTTGTTCCTGGTTCTTTTTTCAAGAGATCTGCCTCTTGTCCTGCTTTCGCGTTTCTCATCTATCTTGCTGAGCTTATCAAATTCCTTATCTTTCTTTTTCTTTTTCTTGTGACTGCCTTCACGGTTCTCCGTTTCCGAAGACGATGCTGCAGGCGCACTCGAATCAGCAGGTCTCCTTTTCTTCGGCCTGTCACCTTCCGCTTTCTTAGCTTCCGCTTTTGCTTCTGCTCTCTTCTTCTCGGCTGCTGCTCTCTTTTCACGCGCAGCCTTCTCCTCAGCCTGCACCTGCTGTGCAGTCTTGATGATCTTTATCTTTTGCGGGGCTATGCCGTTTCTTCTGAGCCCGGAATTCTTCTTGTCATGCTCCTTCTTCTCCGTCTTTTCCGTTCTTGCTGCACCGGCATCCGCTGCGGCCTTCGCGCCTTTGTCGCTGTTTCCGGCATTTCCCGTCCTGACAGTCTGAGCCGCCTTTTCAGGCTGAACTGATTTTGCCCGGCTTTCCGCCGCTTCATGTTTTCCGGCCGCCGGTTTTTCGTCTGCCGCCTCGGCCTTCACAGCAGTCTTCGGAGCTTCTCCGATTTTTACCGCTGCCTTTTCCGGTGCTTTTTCAGCAGTTTCTGCCGGCGTGTTTTCAGCAGCCTGCACGGCCGCTTTCTCTGCAGCTCTTTCGGCTTCCTTCGCCTCTGCCTTTCTGGCCACTTCCGCCATCTTCGGCTGCGGCTTGACTTCCTCTTCCTCTGTTTTCGGTTTCACGGAACGTTTAGGCAGCGGCGTTCCTATCGGCGGTCTGTGATTGGCGGCTTCTTCCTTCGGAAGAGGTCTGCCTATCGGCGGCTTGCGCGTCACCGGTTTATCGTCATCCGACGCCTTTCGGGCCGGTGCGCTTTTTTTCTTTGGTAATACTTCTTTGACTTTTGCCGCCTTGAGCGTTACCTTCGACGCATCCGTATCATCTTCATCAGTCTTCTTCGGCGCCTTTACGATTTTAGTTTCCGCTCCTTTGGCTCTTTTGGCCAATATTGCGTTCTTCAGCGCTTTCCCGTCTATTTCCGACAATGTGCTGCTTACTGTTTTTGCCTCCAGCCCCATTGCTTTCGCTTTTTCAACCAGCTCTTTCGCTGTTATGTTGAGTTCTTCTGCAAGATCCTTTATTTTGATCGTCATCAGAACACCTCCTTATTCTTAGCTTGCTCTGTATCTAAAGTAATATCTATTTCTTTCATTATCGAATCCGCAAATCCGCGGTCCGTTATTCCGAAGACACTTCGTCCCGAAGTGCCGGTAATATGCGACAGATCGTCGCTCTTTCCGTATATCCTATAGGGGATACCTCCTGACTCAGCCAGCCGTATCATCTTTTCACGGCTGCCCTCGGCGATATCTTCAGCTACTATCAGCAATCTGAGTTTTCCCTTCTTGGCATTTATCTCACAAGTGTTCGAACCGGAAACGAGGCTTTTAGATCTGGCTGCAAAACCCATCAGGCTCTCAGGTTTTCCCATTATCTTCTACCTCCTTCAGCAATTCTTCCAGCTTCCCGGCATCGATCGCGATCCCGAAACTGCGCTGCAGTGCATTCTTTTTCTTCGCTTTTTTCACACACGAAGCATCAGGGCAAAGATACACTCCTCTTCCCGGAGCTTTCCCGTCTCTGTCGACAAACACCCTGCCGTCCGCACATGCAAGACGTATCAGTTCTTTCTGCGGCCTGGACACATTACAGCCCACGCACTTTCTCATAGGATCTCTTTTTTCTTTCAACTATTTCTCTTCCTCTTCAGTATCTTCCGCGCCGCTCTCTTCTTCCGGCACAGTTTCTTCTGCTTCCTCCGCTTCAGTCTCGACATCTTCCACAGTTTCAGTGTCGACATCTTCTTCAGCTTCAGTTTCTGCAGCATCTTCAGTCTCTGCATCCTCTTCAGCTTCGGATTCCTCCCCGGCTTCGGCATCTTCTGTCTCTTCGCCTTCAGCCTCTTCATACTCGTCTTCAGTTTCTTCCGTCGTCTCCTCTGCGGCATCGGCAGCTTCTTCCGAATACTCGTCATCATATTCGTCTTCGTATTCGTCCTCCGCTGCGCCTTCCTCCATCTGAGTATGGCTCTTGATGTCTATCTTCCAGCCGCAGAGTTTTGCGGCCAGCCTTACGTTCTGTCCGGATTTTCCTATGGCCAGCGAAAGCTGGTAGTCGGGAACTACGACCGTTGCGATTTTTTCTTCCTCATTGATAGCAACACTTTCGACCTTTGCCGGCGAAAGGACATTACTAATTAGTTCGTGCGGGTCGTCGCTCCAGTTTATGATGTCGATCTTCTCGTTGAAAAGCTCATCGACTATGCTCTGCACCCTCGATCCTCTTGTTCCTACGCATGCACCGACCGGATCAATGTTTTCATCCTCTGTATATACTGCCATTTTTGTCCTTGAACCGGCTTCTCTGGCAATGCTCTTTATCTCTACGATCCCGTCTTCGATTTCAGGGACTTCCTGCTCGAACAGTCTCTTCACAAGTCCCGGATGTGATCTCGACAGAAATACCTGAGGTCCTTTTGTCGTCTTTTTTACATCCATGATGTATACTTTGATCCTGTCGTTGACATTGAAATTCTCACCAGGCACCTGCTCCTTGACCGGCAGTATTCCCTCTGTCCTTCCCATGTTGACAAAGATCGTTTCATTGCTCTTTCTCTGTACGGTTCCTGTAACGACTTCTCCTGTTTTCTCGATATAGTTGTCAAAGATCATGCCTCTCTCGGCTTCTCTGATCCTCTGAACCACTACCTGCTTTGCAGTCTGCGCCGCGATCCTGCCGAAGTCTTCAGGTTTGACCTGGTACTCCACAACATCACCGACTTCGTATGCAGGGTCAATCTCTTTCGCATCTTCCACGGATATCTGCATGCTTTCGTCTTCGACTTCATCCACGACATCCATCCTCATATATACATTGATATCACCCTGTTCTCTGTCCATCTCCACTCCTACATTGCCATTGGCTCCGTAGTTCTTCTTATACGCAGATATCAGAGCCGATTCGATGGCTTCAAAAAGCATTTCCTTGGAAATTCCCTTCTCTTTTTCGAGCGCATCTATCGCCTCAATAAAATCCTTATTCATCGAAAATATTCCTCCTGTATCTTTTCGCTTCTAAAAAATCACTGCCAGTTTCGTCTTTGCCACTGTATCTTTCGGCAGTGTCCATATTTTGTCGTTCTCATCTTTCACGAGGATCCCTGCATCTCCGATACCGAGCAGCTCCCCGTTCACAGTTTTGGCCCCGTCTATTGCTTTATACAGCTTCACCTCTACCCTGCGGCCGGTGAATCTATGGTAATGAGCATCCGTTATAAGCTCTCTGTCCATCCCGGGCGAACTGACTTCCAGATAATACTTCTGTTCGATTATATTATCATCGTCCAGTTTTTCGCTGAGGTACCGGCTTACTTTCTCACAATCATCCGTGCCGACATACTGCTCTTCCCCGGAAGGATCCTGAATCTTGTCGATATAGACCCTGAGGAACCAGTCTTTTGCCTCTTTGATGAACTCAACGTTATACAGTTCAAGTCCTTCGTTCGCAAGAAACTCTTCCAGTATATCCGAGACGGCGTCTTTTATTTTTACTTTCGCCATGTCTAACTCCATAAATATAGGAGTGCTCCATGAGCACTCCTGTCTTACAATACTAGTATGATTACATTATTATATTACCATGATACAGCGGTTATTGCAAGGAAACACGCATTTTCTGACAAATGTTTATTTCACCGCGCCGTGCCGGCCTTATCGCGTATCCGCCGCACGCGAATATTACCCGCACCTGCGCACGCAAAACCATTGCCGCACTTCATGTAATGGTTGATTTTCCTCTCCCGGCACGTTAAAATATCCATAATATAGTGTATTGTGAGCCGCATGCCGCGGCGCAGAGGAAGAAGGAAAAAATGTTAAAAGGAAAATGTGTCGTTCTCGGAATAACGGGAAGCATTGCAGCATATAAGGCGGCTTATCTTGCGAGCGCTCTCAAAAAGCAGGAGGCCGACGTCCAGGTGATCATGACGAAAAACGCAGCTGAGTTCATCGCTCCGCTCACGTTCGAATCGCTCACCGGGAACAGATGCATCACAGACACCTTCGAACGTGATTTCAAATATGATATCACACATATTTCTATTGCTAAAAAGGCTGACCTCATCATGATCGCTCCTGCATCCGCAGATGTTATCGCCAAACTGGCAGCGGGCATCGCTGACGACATGCTTACGACCGTAACTCTTGCGGCTACATGCAAAAAGATCGTTGCCCCTGCCATGAACACAAACATGTACGAAAATCCTATTACGCAGGACAATCTCAAGAAACTCGCCCATTACGGCTTCGAGATCATTGATCCGGCATACGGCCTTCTCGCCTGCAACGATGTCGGCGCCGGCAAGATGCCTGAACCTTCCGATCTTCTCGAATACATTCTCCGCGACCTGGCTGCTGAAAAAGATATGGCCGGCATGAATGTCCTGGTCACAGCCGGCCCTACTCAGGAGTCTATGGATCCTGTCCGATTCATTACCAACCACTCGACGGGAAAAATGGGTTATGCTATAGCGAAAGTCTGCATGCTCAGAGGCGCCGATGTTACGCTTGTAACCGGCGAAACTTCTATCGATCCGCCTCGTTTCGTGGAAATCGTAAAGGTCAGATCGACGCAGGACATGTATGACGAAGTAACTTCGCGCGCTGAACACGCGGATTTCGTTTTCAAAGCCGCTGCTGTAGCCGACTACACTCCCGCCGTCAAATATGATGACAAAGTCAAGAAAAAAGACGGTGATCTGAAAATAGAGCTCGAGCGCACCAAGGACATCCTGATGGAACTCGGCAGCCGCAAAAAGCCAGGCCAGATACTCTGCGGATTTTCAATGGAAACGCAGAACATGCTCGAAAATTCCCGAAAAAAACTCACCAGGAAAAATGTCGACATGATCGTCGCGAATAACCTCAAAGTCGAAGGCGCCGGATTCGGCACAGACACGAATGTCTGCACAATTATTACTGCAAACAGCGAAATACAACTTGAGAAACTCTCCAAGTTTGACGTCGCCTCCGCAATCGTAGACGAAGCCATCCGCCTAAAAAACGCGAAATAAAGTGAACATTACAGGACCTGCTGCGCATCTGCACGGCAGGCCTTTTTCATTGCTGCAGGTTCCTTATCGTTTCTTCAGCTTCCCGGGCTGTGAACGGTTCTTCCCGGGTTTCCTGTGTCATGATCAGATTCAGACCACAGTAATATCCGGATGCCGCGTAGTCGCGGAGCTTTTGAATTGTTTTAGCATGATACTCTGCGTCATCCATCTTTCCGAAATGCTCCCACAGAATTATGCGTCTGTCACGCTTCCGCAGAATCATAAAATCGGGATAATAAGTACACAAAAGGCACCTCGTATGTATTTTCAATCCGCACTCGTAACGGAACCAGATCCCTGCTTCGTGCAGTTCGTCGTATATTATCGACTCCGATTTCGACCTGGTGAGCTCACCCTGCTTCGTTTCGTATTTCAGCTGCTCAGGATGCGATAGATTTTTTTCATAATCCTCCCGGAGCCATTTCTGCGGATCTATGTCATCCTTAATAAAAGCCCTGGAAAATCCACATTCGCTGTACATTTTCCCCATCGATCTGTGAATTGCCGCCGGATCATAAACTCCATATCCCTCAAGAAGGTTCTCAAGACGCCTGATATTTTCTGCAATGATTTTTCTGCCGATAACCAGTATCCGGCGCGAAGTTACCTCATCAAGGAAATCACTGCAGCCATCCCATGCCGGATTGATGCATGTAAAGCCATTCCCCGACCCGGTTGCCTGAACCATATATTTGACGCCATTCACTAACTGCTGCCTTTTCAGCCTTCCGTCAAACAGTTCGAACAAAAGTTTATCCGCTTCTTTAAGCATTTCTTTATTTCCGGCTAATTCCCTTGCGGCCACTTCAATAAACGCCATCTCCCTGAACATAAATAATCCTCTCATTAAACATAAAACTATCTTTTACCGATTTATCCGCCCGTCCCGTCTGACTGTACCGTGATTCGTTCCCTGTCACCAGATGTCTGCTCGTTATTTCCATTATATGGTAATTATCATGCTCCGTCAACCCGGTCCGTTCCATAATAGTCATCGGTATTCCCCGTACTTCGAAATAAGATACCAAATAAAGATTTTTTGCTGTTTTGGTACCTTAATATGTGTGCTGCAGCGATCAGTCATCGAAAAAAACAGATAAATAATGTGATTTCATAGTCTGATCCATTGCTCAATCGTTGTACCCCATTGGATAAGGTACCAATCCCCGATTTTTCAGCGAGTTGGTACCTTATTTCGATTCCTCCCTTTTTCACAGCTGTTTCGTTCATTTTTTCAGCAGTTTGCTCAAATTGCCAACATCCGCGGCAGTAATATTTTCAAGCGTTGTGCCGCACTATCCACGTCAGTAATCTCATTTGCCGAAGTCATCTGCCTGCCGACGATTTGCCCGCTTTTTCTTTTTGATTTGAAAAAACAGCTTTTCAAGCCGGACGGCCTGAAAAGCTGTTTTTGGAATATTGTTGTGTGTGATGAGAATATTATATTCGCGGCATTATTGCCGCTTTAATATAATATTCGGATGTTATCCGTGAAAAAACGGGGTCGCCGCGAAAAAATTCTTCGTTTGTCCGATTCTCAGCCGAAGAAGCTCATCTGATCTGATTCCGGCATGCCGTCAAGCAGACCGAATGACCGCATGACTTCAATTACTGTCTTGTTGGCCTTTACTCTGTCCTGCATGTCTTCGATCGTAGCGAAAGGTCTGTCTTCCTGCGCCTCCATAATGGATCTGGCGATGGTATCTCCGACGCCGTTGAGCCCGGAAATCGGAACAACTACCCTGCCTTCTTTGACACTGAAGCGTGCAGCTTCAGAGTATTTGAGCGAAGGCGGCATGAATTCATATCCTCTGGCGAACATTTCATACACTATTTCAAGCACTGTCAGTTCGTCGTTCTCCTTGGCAGTGGCATTATTGCCTTTGATGGTAATGGCTTCCATTCTGTTGATGACCGCCTGCTTGCCGCAGCTGATGACTTCCCAGTTGAAGTCGGCGATCTTCGTTGTGAGATAGACCGCGTAGAACTCCGCCGGGTAATGCACCTTGTAGTACGCGATACGGAATGACATCATTACATATGCAACCGCATGAGCGCGCGGGAACATATATGATATCTTACGGCACGAATCGAGATACCACTGCGGAACGCCGTGAGCCATCATTACTTCGGCATACTCGTCCGATACGCCCTTGCCCTTACGGACCTTTTCCATTATCCCGAATGCATCGGCATTCGGCACTCCTTTGCCGATCAGATAGTTCATGATGTCGTCTCGAGTAGAAATGGCGTTATCCATAGTTGCCTCACCGCTGCGAATATAATCCTGGGCATTATTAAGCCATACATTCGTACCATGCGAAAAACCGGAGATCCTGATCAGATCCGCAAACTTCTTCGGTTTAGTATCGTCCAGCATCTGCCTTACGAATTTGGTGCCGAACTCGGGGATCCCGTATGTTCCGTGATTGAAACGGTAATCACTGTCGATAATATTCAGCCCTTCGATGCCGGTGAATATCTCCATGGTTTCCTTGTCATCCAGCGGGACCTCCAGCGGATCCTGGCCCGTCATGTCCTGAAGATGTCTGATCATCGACGGGACATCATGTCCCAGTATATCGAGCTTCAGGAGGTTATGATCTATCTTATGATAATCGAAATGCGTTGTTATTATATCCGTGGAAGTATCATTCGCAGGTCTCTGCACAGGACAGAACTCATAAATCGAATGACCGCGCGGAACTATTACTATACCGCCCGGATGCTGACCGGTCGTTCTCTTGACTCCCGTGCACCCTTCAGTCAGACGCTCAACTTCGTACCGGTTCACCGGTATGCCGCGCTCCTCGTAATACTTCATTACAAAGCCGTATGCCGTCTTGGACGCAAGCGTACCCACAGTTCCGGCCTTGAAAACATTCTCCTCGCCGAAAATCGCACCGACATACCTGTGGGCAGTCGACTGATACTCACCGGCGAAATTCAGATCGATATCCGGCTCTTTGTTTCCTGTAAATCCGAGGAATGTCTCGAACGGAATGTTGAAACCGTCTTTATTCATCTTCGTACCGCAGTCAGGGCAGTCCATATCCGGCATATCAACACCGGTCTGATACATTTCCAGATCGCCCCAGATCAGCTTCTTGCAGTTCGGACAGATATAGTGCGGTGCCAGCGGATTTACTTCTGTTATCCCCGACATCGTCGCAGCAAAAGAAGACCCGACCGACCCTCTCGAACCTACCAGATAACCATCCGAATTCGATTTTTCGACCAGCATCTTCGCAGACACATACATCACCGAATACCCGTTGCCTATAATGGCGTTCAGTTCTTTGTCGAGTCTCTCGCGGATAGGATCCGGAAGAGGCGAACCGTATATTTCCGCAGCCTTTTTCTCACATGATTCACGTAGTATATTATCCGAATCAGGGATCGTCGGCGGATATTTCTCCTCCGGCACAGGCCTTACATCTGCGATCATATCGGCGATCAGATTTGTATTGTCTATCACGACCTCGCGGGCAAGATCCTCTCCCAGATACGAAAACTCCTCGAGCATTTCCTCTGTCGTCCTCACATAAAGCCCGTCGTTCGAATCTTTGAACCCCTGCCCCGAAAGAAGGATATTACGGTAGAGAGCCTCCTCCGGACCGCCGAAATGCGCATCTGTCGTTGCGACAGTCGGTTTCCCCATCCTTTTTCCGATCTCGATTATTTTCCTGTTGTGCTCACGGAGTTCCTCCCGGTCTTCAGCCTTGCCGTTATTGACCAGGAACTGATTGTTGCAGAGCGGTTGTATTTCCAGGTAATCATAATAAGCGGCGATCTTCATGATCTCCTCATCCGGCAGATGCTGCTCCACCGCGCGATAAAGCTCTCCAGCTTCACATGCGGATCCGATGATCAGTCCCTCGCGATTCTCCTCCAGAAGCGACCGCGGTATGCGCGGACGTTTATAGAAGTAATGCAGGTGCGACTCCGAAACCAGTTTGTACAGATTGCGAAGGCCCTTCTGCGTCTGCGCCAGAATGATAATATGATACGTTCCCTTTTTCTTGTAATCTATCGAACCGTCGGGATTGTGACTGTCCGCGTCATCATAAAGATACCCCTCGACACCCATGATTATTTTCATTGCACCCTTAGCCGCGGAATACGCTTCCGGCAGCGCCTGGCAGACGCCATGGTCTGTGATCGCAAGGGCAGTATGCCCCCAGCCTTTCACCTCATTTACCAGTGCCGTTATGTCGTTCAGTCCGTCCATCGCACTCATCTTGGTGTGGCAGTGCAGCTCGACGCGCTTCTTCTCCGCATGGTCTTCTCTGACCGTTTTTTCGATCTTCTCGATGCTTTTCGCCATGATGACAAGCTGCTGCGTAAACTGATCCATCTCAGCTGAACCGCCGACCCTGATCCTGTCTCCCTTGTTGAGCGCCTCCGCAATGCTTTCCCAGTTCTCGGCCTTAGTAAAGAACTTCGCCGCCATAGATGTCTTGTAATCTGTAAACAAAACAGCAGCCAGCACCCGGCCGCTTTTCACGACACGGGAATCGATGCTGAAGACGTCGCCTATGCAGACGACATCTCCGCTGGCAGCGTTTAATGATGCCAGCGGTACCGGCGTGCCGGATGCCGGACGTCCGAGTATTCTGCTGCCAAGTTTTTTCACTCCGGACTTCTTTGCCGGCATCTTTTTTTGAGGAGGTTCCGGCTCCTCGGCCATGCATTTCTGTATTTCCGCCCTGGTCCTGGCAAGTTTTTCATCGTGGTTGGCAAATCTCACCACAGTATTGAGTCCGAAATTATCTCTGAGTATCCTGGAAAATTTCCCGGATAAATTGTCGTTAAGAACCTGTTCAGCAGTCAGTCCGACCACATATTCAGTAAGGCAGCCGTCTTCAAGGTCGTATTCTCCGACCAGTGACTGAGCCATAACTCCTCCCGATCTTTCGGTCAGGCTTCGCAGATACGGAATGTATTCTTTTATAATACTTTCCTCGTCCTGCACCATATCACGGTAATGGAATATTATTCTCACATCCGAGACCCCTTCGATCCGGCTGCGGAGTTCTTCTTTGAGTTCCGGCAGAGCCTTGAAAGGCACTACAAAATTGACCCCTACTTCCGCCGTCAGCACTGCTGACTTCGACAGCACGGCTTTCTCAATTTTGTACTCATATCCCTCTTTCAAATATTTATCGAGAAGTCTTTCCATATCTTAATCAAGTTTAGAGACCATATCAACAAGAGCATCCGCTATTTCATCAGCAGGCACTGTCCTTATGCTTTCTCCGTGCGCAAACAGCAGCCCCTTGTTCTCGCCGCAGGCAACGCCGGCGTCAGCCTGAGAAGCCTCTCCCGGTCCGTTCACCTCGCAGCCCATCACCGCCACAGTGATCGGTCTCTTTCCGTCTTCCTTTCTTTGTTTTGCTATATCAGAAAGTCTCTTCTCGACTTCCTCCGCTATCTTTGCCAGATCTACCTTTGTTCTGCCGCATGTAGGACAGGAAACAAAATTTATCGCCTTCTGTCTGGCTCCTGCCGCTTCAAGGATCTGTATGGCCGCTGACGGCTCCTGCGCCGGATCACCTGTTATGGAAACACGCATGGTGTCGCCTATGCCGCTCATAATAAGACCTCCGAGTCCTACCGCCGACTTCATCAGCGCCTCTTCATACGTTCCCGCCTCGGTCACGCCGATATGAAGCGGATGATCGGTCATGGCCGCAACTTTTTTATACGCATCGAAAGTCATCTGGACGTCGGAACACTTCACGGATATTACTATATCATCGAAATCCATCTTCTCGACAAGCTCGACATTTCTCATTGCGCTTTCCGCAAGAGCGTCAGCCGTCATGCCCATGGAATCAAGTATATCTTTTTCCAGAGATCCGGAATTAACGCCGATCCTGAGAGGAATTCCCCGACGTCTGGCGGCCCATACTACGGCTCTCACCCTGCTTTCGCTCCCGATATTTCCCGGGTTGATCCTGACGGCATCAGCGCCGTTATCTATTGCCGCTATCGCAAGTTCATAATCAAAATGTATATCCGCCACGATCGGGACATCCGGAAGCTGCTTTTTTATCTCACCGAATGCCAGTGCCGCATCCTTATCGGGCACCGCTATTCTCATAATGTCGCATCCGAGATCCATCAGCTGCTTCGTCTGCCTGACGGCAGCCTTGATATTGTGCGTGTCAACATTTGTCATGGACTGGACCGAGATCGGCGCACCTCCTCCGATCTGCACGCCTCCGCACATGACACTTTTCTTACTGCTCATATTATCACTTCCTGTTTATTTAAATGCCGGTACAATAAACCTCAGCACATCATTGAACGTCACATATATCATCAGCGCAAACAACAACATCAGACCGACGAAATTTATCTTGTTCTCAGTAGAATCAGAAATCAGTTTCCCGGTAAATCGTCTTATTATTATCAGAAGCAGCCGTCCGCCGTCGAGTGCAGGCAGAGGCAGCATATTCACTATCGCCAGGTTCAGACTTATGAGCGCCGTCAGATAAACCACATAAATGAATCCCTGATGCGCTGACTCGCCGACCATGTAAAATATCCCGACCGGCCCGGAAAGCTCCTTGGTGGAAACCTGACCTGAAAACAGCTGTACAATAACTTTGTACATGGACTTTGTCATGTTCCACGTTGAAACGAAACCGTTCGCGACGCACTTCACAGGATTTCTGACCATTTTAGGGTGAATACCTATGATATATGAGCCGCTGTTGTTCATAAGCGTCGATGTGACAGAAACATTTTTCCCGTCTCTTTTGACAGTGACCGTCACTTTGTCACTGCTGCCGACACCTGAAAGCGCTTTGCTGACATCTTCCCAGTCATTGATCTTTTTGTCATCGACCTGTACGATCTTATCGCCGACCCGGAGTCCCGCCTTTTGAAAATTGCTGTTGCTCAGGAAAGAACCGATCGTCGTCGAAGCCGTTCCTATGACAAAGCAAACGATGATCATCAGCACTATGCACGTTACCAGATTCATGAACGCGCCGGCGCAGACAATGAGTCCTTTCCTCGGTGCGCTCTTTTTATTGAACGCCCTGTCATCATCACTGTCCTCGTCCTCGCCTTCCATCGCGCAGAAACCGCCTATCGGCAGCGCGCGGAACGAATATTTCGTCTCGCCCTTCTGTCTGCTCCATATCTGCGGGCCCATCCCGAGCGAAAACTCGTTGACTTTGACTCCGCATGCCTTGGCCGTAATGAAATGCCCGAACTCATGGACGAGTATCAGCAGACAGAACATTATTATTCCTATGATTATGGTAATCGCTAAATTCATTTATTCTCCAATTCCAAAGAGCGACAAAGCTACTCTTCTGACTTCCTTATCGACTGCCAGGATAGTTTCAAGATCAGCGCCGTACTGCGGCACATGGCTGTCCAGTATCCTTTCCAGCGTTTCAGGTATCTGTGTAAACTTGATCTTCCCCTCAAGAAACAGTTGTACGAGCACTTCATTCGCCCCGTTGAGAGCGATCGTGTAGCTTCCGCCCGCCTTCGCGGCCTCATATGCCAGCTTCAGACACTTAAATTTTTCAATATCCGGCTTTTCAAAAGTCAGTTCCGCGCCTTCTTTGCAAAAATCCAGCTTCGGAAAATCGTCAGTTATCCTTGCGGGATATGTCAGCGCATATTTTATCGGCAAACGCATATCAGGCACGCCCAGCTGCGCGATCACAGCTCCGTCTTCAAACTCGACCGCCGAATGAAGAATGCTCTGACGATGCACCAGCACTTCAACACGGTCCAGATCGACCCCGAAAAGCCATTTTGCTTCTATGACCTCAAATCCCTTGTTCATCATAGTCGCGGAATCTATCGTAATCTTGTTCCCCATCGACCAGTTAGGGTGCGCCAGTGCCTGCTCTACAGTCACTTCCGAAAGTTCAGACTCCGGCATATCGAAGAAAGGTCCGCCCGATGCGGTCAGCAATATTCTTCTTATCTTATTCCCTGCGCTGCCCTGAAGGCACTGAAAAATCGCACTGTGTTCGCTGTCCACAGGGAGCATCGATACACCCCTCTCAGCAACCGTTTTCATGATCAGTTCTCCGCCGGCCACAAGCGTTTCCTTATTCGCAAGAGCGATATCGTTTCCCGCAAGTATCGCATTATATGTCGGCTCGAGTCCTCTTATGCCGACCAGAGAATTGAGCACTACGTCGCAGTCGGACGAGGCTGCAGTAATAAGTCCGCGGCCGCCCCAGACGATTTCGGTTCTCCTGTACTTTTTCGCCAGCTCCTTCGCGTCGTTCTCTTCTGCAACGCAAACCATGTCGGGTCGGAATTCCGCGATCTGCTTTTCCAGATCCCCGATCCTTGCCGCGCAGGACAGCACCGAAGCCCTGAACAAATCAGGGTTGTTCCTTATGACATCGAGAGCCTGAGTTCCTATGGAACCAGTACTCCCGAGTATTGCAATCTTTTTCATAGCCTTATTATATCTTTTCATCCTTAAAGAATCACAAACGTGATGTAAAAATACACCATCGGCGCTGCGAACAGTACACTGTCGAATCTGTCCATGATCCCGCCGTGTCCCGGTATCAGCTTTCCGTAATCTTTGATGCCCATATGTCTTTTGAATATTGAGGCCGTAAGGTCTCCGAACTGTGTGATGACGCCGCCGAGCGCTCCGAGTATTATACAGTGCATGAGCATCGGTTTAATAAAGAAGAATCCGATAAGTCCGCACAGAAGCATCGCTCCCAGTATGCCGCACACCGATCCCTCTATGGTTTTCTTCGGACTGATCTTCGGACAGAGCTTGTGCTTTCCGAAAGCAACGCCGCCGAAGTAGGCGAATATGTCGGTCCCGAACGCCGAGAACAGCACGATCCACACCATGAGATGCGTCGAAGGTCCCGACTGATCAACGAGTACCATATTATACATGAAGAACACCACGTAGAAAATACCTGTTATGGTCGCCATCGCGTCTTCGAGCTTGCGCTCCTCTATCTTAAAGAGATAAAGCAGGCTTGCCAGTATCGTCAGGAAGAACCAAAGCATGAACCACCTTTCGTCTCCGCCCAAAAGATTCACACAGTAAAGCATTACTGCCGAACAGACCGCTATCGGATACGACGGATGAACATCCATGGAATGGAATCCCTTATAGAATTCGTAAACACCCATCAGACTGATAACGAAAATAAACGCCATCAGCCAATAGCCGCCCAGCAGTATGAATATAAAAAACGGTACCATCATCAGGCCTGATAAAATTCTTGTCTTCATTTAGTCTCTTTCCTTCCGCCGAATCTTCTGTCTCTGCTCTGGAATTCTTCAAGCGATTTTTCAAACTCTTCCGGAGTATAGTCCGGCCACAGTACAGGGGTGAATATCATCTCACTGTATGCGCACTGCCAGAGCAGGAAGTTCGAAAGTCTTTCTTCTCCGCTCGTCCTTATGATGACATCCGGATCCGGGACTCCTGCGAGTCCTGTGAAAAGATGCGCTGAAATAGTCTCTTCCGTAATGTCTTCACTTTTCAGCTCTCCATCTTTCACTTCGCGCGCGATCGCGCGGACAGCTTTCGTCATCTCGTCTCTGCTGCCGTAATCCAGGCAGATGTTGAATTCAAGTCCCGTGTTGTCTTTTGTGTCGCCGAGCGTTTTGTCGAGACGGTCTTTAACCGCTTCTCCCATGCCCTCATAATCACCGAAGATCCTGACCCTGACATTATTCCTGCAGAGTTCGTCAAGTTCAAGATCCACGTATTTAACCAATAGCTTAAAAATGCCGCTTACTTCCTCTTTCGAACGTTTCCAGTTCTCCGTTGAAAATGCGTAAACGGTAAGATACTTTATGCCGAGATCAGAAGCTCTTCTGACTATTTCCGTCATGGACTTCATACCGGCATTGTGCCCCATGACGCGGGGCAGTTTTCTCTTTTCGGCCCATCTCCCGTTGCCATCCATAATGATGGCAACGTGGACGGGCATTCTGTTTATATCAAGCATATATTACACTTCCATGATATCCCTGTCTTTTTTAGCTACGATCTCATCGATATCTTTAATGGCTTTTTCAACTGCTTTCTTGACTTCTTCTTCTGTCTCTTTTACATCATCTTCCGTATAGTCTCCGGCCTTTTCCAGTTTCTTGATATCTTCGTTGGCTGTCCTTCTGAGGTTCCTGACAGCCACCTTGGCTTCCTCGCCGAGTTTCTTTGCTTCCTTTGCGAGGTCTTTTCTTCTCTCTTCTGTCAGCTGAGGTATCGAAAGTCTTACTACTTTCCCGTCGTTGACAGGATTGATGCCGATATTAGCGGCAGCGATCGCATGCTCCACCGAACCTATCGATTTAGGATCGAAAGGTGTGACAGTCAGAGTTCTCGGATCCGATACAGCTATGTTTGCAAGCTGTTTGAGCGGTGTCGGAGAACCATAATAGTCAACCATGATTTTGTCGAGCAGTGCAGGATTTGCCCTTCCCGCTCTTACGCTGTTCAGATTTTCTTTAAGATTTGCCAGGCTCTTGTCAACTTTTTCTCCCAGCTTGTCCATGATCACGTCACTCATTTGTTTACCTCCGTTCAAACTATGATGTTATTATTGTACCGATCTGCTCGCCGTACACCGCTCTGAGGACATTTCCCTCTTCCGCGATGCCGAATACATGTATGTCTATATCATTGTCTCTGCAGAGTGAAGCCGCCGTGCTGTCCATGACCTTCAGATCTTTTTCAAGAACTTCCCAGTGCGTCAGCCTGTCATACTTCACCGCATCAGGATCCATGGCAGGATCCGCCGAATATACTGCATCGATGTTCTTCGCCAGAAGTATAACATCCGCATCTATTTCGGCTGCTCTCAGGGCCGCTGTCGTATCTGTCGAGAAGAAAGGATTTCCCGTACCGGCGCCGAAGATAACAACTTTGTGCTCCTCGAGCTGGTGGATAGCTCTTCTTCTTATGTACGGCTCTGCGACTTCCCTCATCTCGATGGCGGTCTGCACCCTCGTAGGCACACCTATCGCTTCCAGCGAAGCCTGCAGCGCCATTGCATTCATGACCGTGGCCAGCATACCTATGTAATCGGCTGTGCCCCTGTCCATATTCCTGCTGGTGCGGCCTCTCCAGAAATTTCCGCCTCCTACAACTATAGCGACTTCGACGCCGAGATCATTGACCTCCTTGACCTGCCTGGCGACCTTTTCGAGCATGTCTTCGTTTATGCCGAATCTGGTTTCGCCGGCAAGCGCCTCACCGCTTATTTTGAGTATCACTCGTTTGTATTTGGGTTCCATGATGTCTCCTTACACAATTGTTATTTTTAATGACCGTTGCCCGTTTTTGGCGGAAAACAGTCATTTTTATCTCAAACATTATATCACATACGCAGTCTCCTTTCACCTCTTTTTCTTGTATTCTACAAGTAAACTTGTTAATATATAGCAGAACTCTGTGAGTTCGAAAGGAGCAGATATTATGGCACTTATAAAATGTCCCCACTGCGGGCATGCAGTTGCGGACGTATCATACAAATGCCCGAACTGCGGCGCACCGCTGCGCAGAGTCGGGGATACGGATATATTCGGCAACTGGAAAGACAGCGATGAAGGATTAGGCACGCGGGCCGCAAGAGGCCGCCGGGCGAAAAAAATGGCTGAACGCGACACTTTCGTCGGAGAAGAAGCAGAACAATACACGGAAGAACAGCTCAGGCAGATGCAGGAGGACGCAAAAGTACGCGCACAGCATGAGCAGGCTATGAAAACAGACGGATTCGCAAAGGGCTATGGCGCAGCAGCCGGATATGAATACGGCCACGATGCCGAGCACGGTACGAAGAAATACGGCTACGACCAGAACGGCGACCCATACTATGACGACTCATACTATCATGCCGCCTACGAAGAACGGCCCCCGCAGGATGACAGCCGCGGCAAAAGAGGAAAGCGCGGTCACTCTTCTCACGGAGCGCCGAAAACAGTAAAAAAAGTCAAAGTCAAAAAGCAGAAGGGCCGCGGTCCTCTGATCGCAATAATCATTATTCTGATCATACTTCTTCTTGCAGGTGCGGCATTCGCATATTACGAAATCAAATGGAAGCCGGATCACGCAGCGGCGCAGACAGAACAGCAGGTAACAGACAACAGCGCTTCGCAGAGCGATACGGGCAGTTCGGACAGCTCCGGCAGTTCAGGCAACTCCGGCAGTTCATCAACTGATAAAAACAGCGAGGTCGACAACGGCAGCGGCACGCAGAGCAACAACAGCGATTCAACGACAACCGATTCAAACGGAGTCGATCAGGGCGGCACGGAAGACAACGGAGCCACCGGCGGCAATAACGTTACAAACGACAGCACATCTCAATAACACAAAAACGCACCGCGCGCCGGAGGACCAGATCCCGGGCGCGCGGCTTTTTATGCATGGAATTGTATTTTTCTATTTTGAGAAACGTACCAGCTGAGGCGTCATGTCTCTGTCCGACTTGTCCAGATATGACGTATCTTTAATATATCTCTTTGTTCCCGTTGCAGGGTCGAGAATGATGAAATTCTTTATCGTGACATTATCATAAGTCGTCCCGGCCGTATAGCCGATGACCGTCACATAATGGTTAGGTGACGATGTCGTGCAGACTGCCAGAACGCACGGCCTTCCCGCAGACACTTCAGAAAGGGCAAGCTGATTCGCCTTCAGCGATTTCATGTAATAAACGCTGTACGCATCTGCCCGGTCCCAATACGCATATGATCTTCCGTCGCAGTAATAATCAATTATCTTGCTCTGCTGGCTGCCCCATCCGTCGGCGTTGAAATATCCGTCTATGACCATACGTCCGTACGCCATCGCGTAACCGCCGCAAGGCCCCGAATAAGGCTGTTTGCCGATCTGACTGAACAGTGCGCTGTTATACGAAAGGATCTTTCCTCCGTTCGCAACTGTATAATAATCCTGCGAAGAATCATCTTCTGTCACTGTTGAAGCGGCAGACACCTTGAACGATTTATTAACGATATCTCTGCTAATTCCGTTTGCATCAGTAACACTTATTCTGTATTTATATGTCCCCTGTGGCAGCTTCCCGAATTTGACCTTGGAATCGACCCTGGCGATACTGTAAGTCTTCGCCTTCGGATCAGCCGAAGCATTCACGCCGCTCACCCAGTCTCCTTTTGAATTGACAGCTCCGATCCTGATCGATGTCATCTTGAACGCCGATGTGACTTTCCCGCTTATCGAATACGAAGAGCCCTGTGTCAGAGTCCCCGGTTTATTTACATCAGTCATCGTAAACTGTGAAACCGTAAACTTCTGATTTGCGAAAGTCTCGGAATTGCCCTTTTCATCCTGCACCCATACCCTGTAATAATACGTTCCGGCAGGCACTTTCGCGAAGTTTATCTTCGCTGCTTCAGTACTGACATCGAAAGAAGTCTTTTTGGGCGTCTTTGATATGTAATACGATTTCACATACTTGCCCTTCGTGGACGTCAGCCCCACCTTTACGGACTTCAGTTTGTACGCCGCAGTGATCCTGCCCTTCGCCGCGAACTTCGTGCCATAGTAATAATTCTGTGGCACGGTGCAGTCGGAAATGTACATCGTGACGACAGTGAATTTTGTATTCGTTATTGTCTGAGTCTTTTTCTTTGTATTTGTCGCGGTCACTTTGTAATAATAAGTGCCGTTGACCAGCGATCCGAATTTAATCTTGCTGTTGAGTTTTTTCAGGCTGTACGATTTTGCTTTTGGTGAAGCCACAGCCTTCTCGCCGTCTATCCAGGCGCCGTTTTCATCGGTGATCCCTGCTGTGACAGATTTGATTTTAACACCTGATTTTGTTGATTTTACAGTACCCTTTATACCAAAAGAACTTCCGGTAACCATCTGCTCCGCAGGAGTAGAGAGTCCGGATACACTAAAAAGAGATGCAGCTGCTTCAACCGGCCCGACATTAGATGGCATCATGAAAAAAACCATAATGAAAAAAGCCGAAAGTACTATGCTCAAACCTCTATTTTTCATCAGCATAAATCCTTTCACTTGGACCAGTAAGATTATTTTACCATTAACTGTCAGCGTTTGCAAGCATTTGTTACTTGAACGTCACATTTAAGCTGACAATTTCACTATTTGTTCCAACCCTTATGCACGGTCCGAAAACGCCTGTCCCGGACGTTACGACCGAAGTCATAGAATCTTTTTTCAGTACGCCGCAGGGATTTTCCCACATCATGCCCTGCGTCATATTGAGCGGAAAGAACTGCCCGTCGTGAGTATGGCCGGAAATGTCTAGATCTGCTCCCGCATCAGCCGCTCCCTGAAGATCCTTCGGCTCGTGATCAAGCAGGATTATCGGCTTGCTCTTGTCGAGCCCCGCGAGCAGCTGCCTGGCAGTCTTTCTTGCAGTAATGTCCCCGCCGGGTTTATGTGCATCCAGTCTGCCTGCGATATAAAATTTATCGTCGACCAGTGTCGTTTCATCCTCCAGTATTTTTATATCAGCCTTTTTCAGGAAGCTGTACATATCTTTTGTATGCTCAGCAGGATCCCTTTTTGAACTGAATGTAAATCCGAACATTATCGGCTCAGCCACATCATGATTGCCCCAGCAGGCATATGTTCCGTATCTGCTCTTCATGCCGGCCAGCGTTTTCGCCACTTTGTCGGGATCTTTGATCGCACTGTAGTTATTGTTGAAAATATCGCCTGCTACGCATATCAGATCCGGGTGCTGCGCGTTGACCAGCTTCACAACTTTCTGCATCTCTTTTTCCCCGGCGTCATATCCGAGATGAAGATCCGCGATCTCCACTATCTTCATTGTCTTAACTCCGCTGCACGCCTTGTCGACATTTGCGGAATATGTTGTCGTTATCGTATCCTTGCTGTGTACGAATCCATACACGCATACGGTTATTACTGCAATTATAATAAGCGAACCGGCTATCAATATATGCTTCCGGTTGTTTTTGGTATCGATATGCAGCGTGCGCGTCTTTTCCATAATGAATCTGACTACGATCAGAACGACGAGCGCCATGAAGAAATACATGAACACACCGAGCCAGAAGTCACTGAAAATCTGTACATCACGCTGCAGTGTGCTGTGTCTCCAGAATGCGCCGAAAAACGGCGTTCCTGAAATCAGAACGCCCATTATGATGAAACAGGTCCTGAATACTTTGTGTTCTGCGATCTTCGTGCAGGCCTGAAGCCAGCGAAGGATGTCACGGAACAGAATGAAACAGCCTGCAAGATATACAGGTGAAAAAATAATTGCTAACATGAGCTTATTATAGTACCGAACGGCGAAATAGTCCAACTGATTCGGCAGAATCAAGGAAGACTCCATCTTAGTTGTCATTACATATGTTATATGTTACATTTTGAAAAGTACTTTGCTGCGATCTTCGCTTTTGTTGATTTCACGGACTGAAATGCCGGGGATAGTATTTTTCAAAAATGGGGGGTGAAATCTGCAGCATTATTATCTTTTTCCCCAATCCAATGGGCTGCAGCAACTGAAAAAACTCTCAGACCGTGAACAAGGGCATTTGAATGTTGTTCAAATGCTGCAGCCCATTGTATCGGTGACCTTTTGACATATTTTCGTTTAAATATCCTCCCGTTTAGAAATATCAGTTTTATCACACACAATTCGCCAGAATTCAGGAAGACCGCAAACGTTATACGCCTGCGGTCTTCCCTTTGGGTATTAGGGTTTAAGGGTTGTTATCATTATTTATCGTCTTCTCTTCTTCTGCTTATGATCCCGATGACCAGTGCTCCGGCTGCTCCGATTGCAGCAAGCAGCATCCACCATGCATATGGGAATGCATCTCCGGTTTCAGCTGATTTGTCCACAGCCGGTTTAGACGCTGCAGGTGTTACTGCAGGCGTCTCCGGTGTCGGATTATCAGGTGTGATCACCGGCGGTTCGATAGGCTTTTCCGGCGGTTCTACCGGCGGCGTGATTATCGGAGTGTAGGTGTTGGTGATAACAAAAATGTTATCCCTGTTCTTCTCTACACTCGCCGTATATCCGCTCGGTACATTCACCTCGGCGACACTGTATGTGATTTCATTTCCGCCAGCGTCATACTTAGGAAGATCGTTCCATATCTTCATCCACTGATTATCAGCGCTGAGGTCAACGACATCGCCTCTGCTCGTTCCGTTTGCGTAAAGCTGTACTGAAACTTTTACAGGTCTGATATTTTCATATCCGCTGTCATTCCAGACCTTCATGGCACCGATATTGACAGTAGCAAATGTGTTTGTGATCGTAAATGTCGTTCCTTCTTCCGTGTATGCAGCCGTATATCCTGTCGGAACACTAACTTCCTTAACAGTGTAAGTAATGTCTTTTCCGGCCTTTTTCTGCGGCAGGTTTGTCCAGGTATATGTCCAGCCGCTGTTTGCATTATCGGTTCCGCCGCTCAGAGTGACCGGCTCTCCATATGCTTCATTGTCTGCATAAAGCTGTACCTGAACACTCCTTGTCCTTGCTTCATACGCATTATTATTGTCATTCCATACTTTTGTAACAGTTCTTTCTACTGTTGCCGGTGTATGGCTGTTCGTGATCGTGACCGCACCATCTGCCGAAGCCGTCGATGTCGCAGTATATCCGTCAGGCACATTGACTTCCCGAACTGTGTAATTGATCTGCTGGCCGTTATTGTACTTTGGCAGATTACTCCACGTATATGTCCAGCTATTTCCGGCATTTAATGTGACAGGATCTCCGACCGGTGCAGTACCGTTATAGAGCTGTACCTGTACTCCGGACGGACGGATCCCGTCCTGGTCATTATTGTCTGACCAGGCCTTGGTAACTGTCTTGCTGACAGTTGCCGGTGTATGGCTGTTAGTAATGGTGACATCACCGTTTGCTGCAGTCGTCTGTGCCGAAGTGTATCCGACAGGCACACTGACTTCTTCAACTGTGTAATTGATCTGCTGGCCGTTATTGTACTTTGGCAGATTACTCCACGTATATGTCCAGCTATTTCCGGCATTTAATGCGACCGGTTCTCCGACCGGTGCAGTACCGTTATAGAGCTGTACCTGTACTCCGGACGGACGGATCCCATCCTGGTCATTATTGTCTGACCAGGCCTTTGTAACTGTCTTGCTGACAGTTGCCGGCGTATGGCTGTTCGTGATGGTGACCGCACCGTCTGCCGAAGCCGCCGGTGTCGCGGTATATCCGTCAGGCACACTGACTTCCCGAACTGTGTAATTGATCTGCTGGCCGTTATTGTACTTTGGCAGATTACTCCACGTATATGTCCAGTTATTTCCGGTATTTAATGTGACCGGTTCTCCGACTGCGGTAATGCCGTTATAGAGCTGTACCTGTACGCCGGACGGACGGATCCCATCCTGGTCATTATTGTCTGACCAGGCCTTTGTAACTGTCTTGCTGACAGTTGCCGGTGTATGGCTGTTTGTGATCGTAACAGCACCGTTTGCTGCAGTCGTCTGTGCCGAAGTGTATCCCGCAGGCACACTGACTTCGCGCACGGAATAAACTATGTCCGTTCCGTTACTGCTCTTTGGCAGATCGTTCCATGTATGTGTCCAATTGTTACCGGCATTTAATGTGACTGCTGTTCCGACTGCGGTAGTGCCGTTATAAAGCTGTACCTGTACTCCGTTCGTACGGAGTCCGTCCTGGTTGCCTCCGTCCGACCATTCCTTTGTAACAGTCTTACTGACAGTTGCCGGCGTATGGCTGTTCGTGATCGTAACGTCGCCGTTTGTCGCAGTCGTCTGTGCTGATGTGTACCCGTTAGGCACACTGACTTCTTCAACTGTGTATACTATCGCGCTGCCCTTGCTGTATTTCGGAAGATTCGTCCATTTGTAAGTCCAGGTATTCCCTGTACCGCTTACTGTAACAGGTCTCCCGTATATTGCGTCATTTGCGTAAAGCTGTACAGAAATCGACGACGGACGTGTTTTATCGAGATTGTCCCGGTCGTTCCATGTCTTTGTAACTGTCTTTTCAACAGTCTCTCCGGTCGGCTTATTGGTTACTGTGCTCCCCGATGTCGCTGCTGTTGCCTGTCCGTAATGCAGATGGCTCCACTTGCCGTCAGGGAAATTGATCATGAGATCTCCCTTGTCCGTCACAGATATTATTGCAGTCGTTGCGTATTGCTGTGTCCCGCCTGTAAATACCGCAAATGCCTTATTTACCATATCCGAGAGGAATGTATGGAATTCCCAGTCGAATTTATCCTGTCCGTTGCCGTCATTTGCCAGTACAGTCTGCCGTATCGCCTGCTGCTGTTCTGCAGTCAGTTGCTGCGCAGTCCAGAGTGAGAACTTCTGAGCCTGTTTGACTGCAACAAAGAAATCACTCAGATCAGCAGCGTTTCCGATCTTCACAGAATTGCCTCCGCTGTTTTCAATCTTATTACCATACACTATCGAAGCAGCATTATTATACGGCGTTATTACTGCAGTGTATCCCGCCACAGCATCCTCAGTAACGGAGTATGTAACAGCTGCACCTGCCGCATCTGTCTTTTCAAGATTTGTCCAGGTATATGTCCAGTTGTTATCGTCGTTCAGAATTGCTGTTTTGCCAGTAGGTTTTCCGTTGGCCAGCAGATTGATCGTAACACTATCCGGTCTGTCCGCAGTGCTGTTATTATCGTTCCATACCTTAGTAACGGTATATTGTATTGTTGATGCTTTCTGCCAGACCGCATAGAGATCAACCGAACTGTGCAGTACGAAAGTAGAATCTGCCGAATACTGCGCTTGCGTTGCACTCTTGTCCGTACTCCAGCCTGCGAACGAATAACCCGTTCTTGCTGTCAGCCCTGTTGCACCATATCCGCTCACATTATATGTATCACCCGTTTTATAATTAACTGAAGCCCCATTTACCTGATGTGCAGCATCTTTGTATGTCGCATCCGGATCGTAATTTGAATGATATGTGACCGCCACATCTACGTCTTTTACATACCCGTCAACATGCGGGTACGAATCGCCCTCCTGCTTGATCACATACCATACAACAGTCTTGCCGCTGCACTCAGGATACGCTGCTACAAATTCCGCCGGCAATGTCGTAAACGGCGCAGTATATAATTTGGAATCAACTCCGGATTCATTATATATAGCCGCAATGTTCTTTACCTGATGGTAAGCTGCAAGTGTAATACTGCCCATCAGTGAATGATATGCGTCACCCTGTGCAGGATAATAATTAGTCGCAGGCTGAGGTGATCCGTCTGTCGGCGTAGTATTGTTAGGCAGCAGAATGTAATAACAAGCCTTGACTGTATCACCTGTAACTGTGATATAGAAACTGGATGTACTATTTCCCTTCGTATAAGTAATGATCGCCAGCCCGACTGAATTTGCTTTCACTGTAGCTGTAGGGAATGTGCCTTTTGCAGTATTTTGCGCAGTAATGCTTACCACAGAACTGTCGCTAGTCGACCAGGAACCGCTTGACCGAAGATTATCTTCAATTAGTTTGGTTGTCCCGCCAACGATCATTTCATATGACGTTTTGCCATTTTCAGCTTTTGTGATGCTTCCGAGAACATATATTGAGAACGTCGATGCTTCAACAGTTGCCGCTGTTGTTGATTCGCTCCCCGAAAGTTTGCTTGCTTGCGTGTTGTCGGAATTCATATGATAAACTTCGATACCATCTCCGTCCATATCGAGTCCCGAGAACTGAACTGTGACCGGGATCTTCGGCTGTACCTTTTCGCCGCCGCAATAGAACGTAATATCTATTGCCTCCATATCTGCAAGATCTCCGTCTGCAGCTTCTTCGACAGCATCTTTTACTTCACTGTCAGGAACTGCACTTACTTCCATAGTAGTATTCTCAGGAAAAGCTCCCTCGTCAGCTACTACACTTACTGTTGTGCCGTCAACTTCTTTTGAGAAAGTCTGACGCGGATAAGCAGTCTCTGCTGACTTTTCCGCAGAATCTTTCTTTTCTGCTGCTGCCGGTACATCTGCATCTGATTCCTGATCTGCAGAATCTTTCATATCTGCAGATCCCGCTGCTGCAGGCGCTTCTGTTTCTGCTTCCGCTTCCGCAGCAGGCTCTGCTTCCGCAGCATCAGCTGTTTCCGAAAGCTCCTCTTCTCCGGCAACAGCGTCTCCGCCGACAGAAGTACTGTCTGTCGCGACCTGCTGAGTCACTTCCGATGTCTGCTCGCTTCCAGCAAATACATCAGAAAACGACACTATCGGGAATACCAACAGCATCAGCAGCGCCAGTACGACAGCAACACATCTGTCAAACGACCTGTGTTTTTGCATACCTCTCATAATTAACAACTCCTTCCGCGTGGGTTTTTTATTTGCTGAGAAACAAAAAACCGCCATTTGTTTCAACTTGTGAAGAAATGGCAGCTGGCTGTCTTAACCCTTTAAGACCCTGTAGTTTTGCGTCCCGAAATCACTTTCGGTTTGCCCTTTTCAGTTCCACACGGCAGATGATCGATGCGCTCCTGTGAAAAAAACCGCCATAAACAAAACTCTGTTTGCTCTGGCAGCTGGCAATTTAGTACAAAAACCGTATTCAATTCAAGCCCTATACTAAACCCTATAGCTTTGCGTGATATGCTCCTCCCCAGAAACATATCTTGCTTTTAAACATAAGCACATCCACTTATTATTATAGTCTAAGTTTACTGTATTTTCTGCTAATTGTCAATGTGAATGGGCGTAAAACAGTGCTCATTGCGCAAAGAAAAGCCGCAGACTTTTTTCGTCTGCGGCTCATCTTTGGGTATTAGGGTATTAGGGTATTAGGGTTGTTAAGAATATTTGAGTCATTTACTCGTTGTCATCTTCTCTTTTCCTGACAGCAAAGCCTGTTCCAACAGCGCCTGCTGCTCCGATCATTGCGAGAAGCATCCAGGTGATGAGACTGAATCCGTCGCCTGTATCAGCCGATTTATCGGACTGAGGCTTGTTCGCCGGTGTTGTCGGAGTCTTTGGATTCTGCGGCTCAGTTGAGGTCTTTTTATATACAACTGTGACCGTCAGATTCTGTCCCGGCATGCTTCCTGCAACTGTTGCCTGTGTGCTGTCGACCAGTTCATATCCCGTTATTATCGGCGAATCTACCGAATAAGGATCGTTCTGGTTAAATTGATTCGCATATGCGTCAGCAACTGTCTTTCCATTCTGATCCACATAATTGATCGTCAGAGAGTACTTGTCCGCTGCCGGCGGATTTGGTGTCGGTGTCTGAGCTGTTACCTCAAGCACACCGTTTATTTTCTCGATCTGATAATTATCAGTTACCTCTACCGGCTCATTGACAGCCATCATTCTTACTGCATAAGCAGGGGTCGGTGTCTCCATAATGTAAATATGTACATCAGGCACATTCGGTGCTGTTCCCGGATTTGTTATTGTACCGGATGCCGAATATACCGCATATTGATTATCCGCGAGCGTACCATTTGTCAGTGAAGCAAAGTTGTAAGTCAAAGGTAGATTGTCAAATATCTTCGACTTGCTTCCGGCAGTAATGGTGATAGGCCTCTTGTTTACTTTCAATGTCCCGAGGTTTTCTGTTATTGCATAGTTGTCTTTATTTGTATTTCCCCAGGTAATCTCATAGGTATTGCTACTGCTTCCGGCATCAGTCTGTGAACCTGTAGCTGTCACTGTCGCCGTCTCATTATTGACAAGTCCGGCAATTGATGCGTCATCTTTTGTCAATGGATTTCCGTCGTAAACCTTCTCAGCGCTTCCTGTTGTTACTGTCAGCGGTGCAGGATCAACTGTCAATGTTCCGTCGCCATATGTAATATCATAATTATCAGTTACGTTGGTCCCGTCATGCATGATTACTGCCGCACTGGCAACATTCTTTGAGCTGCCTGCATTTGTCTGTGATCCTGTCTCTGTTACACTTGTAATCGTATCTCCTGTTGCCAAAGTTCCTGTATGCGTATAATCATGCTTAGTCAGTGCTGTTCCATTATATGTCTGGCTTGCGCTGCCTGCGGTAATTGTAAGTGGTATTGAAGCCTTCGTAACTTCCAGCGTGCCCTTTTCGTATGTAATTGTATAGTTGCTGGCTTTCGTTCCTTCCTTCAGTACATGTCCTGTGATCGTATTGTCAGAAATTCCAACTAGTGTCTGGCTTCCGCTTACTGCTACGCTTGCAAGTCCGTCTGTTCCAACGAATGCACCATTCGTAATCGTATATTCATTTGCTGTAAGAGCTATTCCGTCATATACCTTAGTTGCACCTTTTGCCTTGAGCGTAATTGCAACTGGATTTACTGTAAGTTTACCATTTGCAGGTGTTATGGCATAGTTTGCCGTTACATCTGTAGTTGTGCCGTCACCGTTATCGTGCCATACTTGAATGTCTCTTACAGTATTTGCACTATCTCCGGCATCTGTCTGCTTCCCGGTCACAGTTGCTGTATATGAATCTCCTGTTGCCAATTTGCCAGCTGTAATACTTGATGTCTCATTTGTCAAAGCAGTTCCATCATATGTCTTATGATCGTTTGCCGCTGTCACAGTGATGGCAATTGGATTCTCGTTGGTAATCGACAATGTGCCTTTAAATTCTGTAATATTATAGTTTACAGGATTTGTTCCGTCTTTTAACGTGTATGCTTTTATTACATTATCTGAACTGCCCACCTGGGTCTGAGATCCTTCTACTGTCACAGTATCAAATCCGTCTTCTCCGACGAACGCACCATTCGTTATTTTATATCCGTTTGCCGTAAGAGCTGTTCCGTCATATGCCTTTGTTGCGCTGTCGGCCGTGAGCTTGATTGCAACAGGGTTGACCGTCAACGTTCCAGATGTATATGAAATATCATAGTTAGCTGTTACATTTGTTGCGCCGTGCATTACAACTGCATTGCTTGCAACATTTGACGAATGACCTGCATCTATCTGTGATCCTGTCACCGTTACATTGGTGATTGCATCACCAGTCGCAAGTGTTCCTGTAGCAGTATATCTACCATTCATCAGCGCTGTACCATCATATGTTTTCTGAGCATCATTCGCCGCGATCTTTAATTCTATCGACGCCTTCGTGACTTCCAGTGTGCCATTATCATATGTGATTGTGTAGTTGCCGGCTTTTGTTCCATCTGCCAGTGTATGTCCTGTGATTGTATTGTCAGAAGTTCCAACTAATGTCTGGCTTCCGCTTACTGCTACGCTTGCAAATCCGTCTTCTCCGACGAACGCACCATTCGTTATTTTATATCCGTTTGCCGTAAGAGCTGTTCCGTCATATGCCTTTGTTGCGCTGTCGGCCGTGAGCTTGATTGCAACAGGGTTGACCGTCAGCGTTCCAGGTGTATATGTAATGTTATAGTTAGCTGTAACATCTGTATCACCGTGCTTGATAACCGCAGCACTGGCAACATTTTTTGAGTTGCCTGCATCTGTCTGGCTTCCTGTTAATGTAACGCCCTTAATCTCGTCTCCGTTAGCAAGAGTGCCTGTCGACTTATATGTATTCTTTGTCAGCGCACTGCCGTCATATGTCTTACTGTCACTGTCAGCTGTAATAGTCAACGCAATGGAAGCCTGTGTTACAGTCAGCGTGCCCGGCTTATATGTGATCGTATAGTTATCGGCTTTTGTACCTTCCTTCAGAGAATGCCCTGTTATTGTACTTGCTGAAGATCCGACAAATGTCTGGCTTCCGCTTACCGTTACGCTCTTAAGTCCGTCTGTTCCTACAAATGCTCCATTCGTAATTTTATATCCGTAAGCGGTAAGTGCAGATCCGTCATATACCTTCGTTGCGCTGTTGGCCGTAAGTTCGATTGCGACAGGATTAACTGTCAATGTTCCTACCGCATATGTAATATCATAATTAGCCGTTACATCTTCATTTCCATGTTTGATTACTGCCGCGCTGACAACATTCTTCGAATTGCCTGCATCAGTCTGGCTTCCTGTTACCGTTATGCTTGAAATCGTATCACCAGTATCAAGTGCTCCAGATGTGAGCGTATAGCTATTCTTCGACAATGCTGATCCATTGTATGTCTGTGTCGCACTGTCTGCAGTAATAGTGATTTTTGTCAGCGGTTTCCACTGAGCATATAACACATTTGCAGCTCCATCATTGTCAACGATAAATATATCGTTTGCTGCAACTGCCTTACCCGTTCCATTTGCCGCAGTGTTCCATCCTGTGAATCGATAACCCTTATTTGATATTCCAAGGGCAGTATCTGACTCCGCTGTAATGTTAGTATTTACTTCCGCTGAATTTTCCTGGAATTTATTACCATTGCTGTCTGCGCCGCCATTATAATCATACTTATATGTTGTTGCTTTATCAGCATTTGCCCATATCGCGTACAGCGTCGCATTTTGATTAGAAATAGTAACTGAGGATCCAGGATAATATGACGCTGTGCCAGTAGCGCTAGTTCCCCATCCAACGAATACTTTTCCTTCATATGAAAGTCCATCCGCGTCCAGCACTTTCGCCTTTGATCCTTCAGCATATGTATTATTATCTAATGGAACGTTGCCTGTTCCACCATTTGCATTATATGATACTGTGTATTTTATTGCATTAGTCCATCTTGCTACGAGCGTTGTATCACTTGTAATAGTAGTTGCAAAATTGAATGCATTGCCATCCTTTGTCCATCCTGCAAAATCATATCCGCTTCTGGTTGGGACAACTGGTTCGGTTGCTGCAGTTCCTTTAGTAACATGTTGTGCTATTACACTACTGCCGCCATTGGAATCAAAAGTTACGGTAGCCTGATCAGGCGCCCATTTTGCATATAGTGCGAGGTTGCTTGCCGGCATTGTGGAACCTGTAAACTGACTGCCGTCCAGACAGTCAGATGTTGTATACCATCCGCCAAATTCATAATAACTTGGTATCGTTGAAGGCCTTTCAGGTGTGTACATGTAGCCGGCAATATTTTTCCCATATCTAACACTTGATTGTGAATGAACTTCATCTGCCTCATCGCTATTATTATAGAATTCCAGTGAATAATTTAGTCGATTATAATAGAAATTATACGTAGTATAATATCGACCTTGCTCGTTCCAGTCCTTATTATCACTGTAAGAATACTGTAAGCCAGCTATGTCTTTTGCCGAAAATGATCCGTCGGAATTGGCAGTCTGACAATATTCGTCCAATTTTGAATATAAATCATTATCTGCATTCTGAGCATAATAATTTAATGTCACTTGATGAACATGATTACTCCATTTGCCAACATACGACTCAGTTACTCCAGTCTTGTTCTTGTCTGAATCTTTGATTAATTCCGGTGTAATATTTAATCGTTTTGAAACGTGTAATCCAGTGAAACTTCCACCCTTCCAGCCAAGGAATTTCCCTACCGGTGTGATGTTGCTCGCAGTAGGCCATTTTGTGGATACATCTTCACCATATTTGGCCGTAAATGAATAATGCGTCCCACTATTAGTATATGTTCCACCATCAATAGTCATCTGAGCATTAGGAAAACTATATGATTCATTATTGTATTCTCCTACGCTATTTAATTTAAAATCAAATGTATATGAATTACGCGCATATCGCACATTTACAACTGTTGACCCGTCACCCTTGACTGAAATATTCTGATCGGATGCTGAAGAATCATAATGGAAATAATCATACTTTTCCGATTCCGTCTTATTCCACCACCAGTCATATGAAACATTAAACGCATAGTCTTTTGCTGATACTTTGTTGCCTGTAGTAGCCTCCTCAGAATCTGTTGATACATAGTCATACTGACCTGAAGTCAACGTCTCTTTCCAGTAAATGACCTTAAAAGATGTCTGTGCTGCATCCCACTTGGCATATAATGTGATGTTGCTGCTCAAAGTACTATCAAAAGTAAATTCCTGCGTACACTTTTTATCTTTATACCATCCACCAAAATCATATCCTTCTTTAGCAGGATCTTCAGATGGTTTCACCGTCTTATCCCCTGTAAGAACATATTCAGGATCAACTGCCGATCCACCATCTGTATCAAATGTAATCCAAGAAGCTGTTTTAATAATAGGATATAAAGTCACATCTGTGCTTCCCATCTCCAGACTGTTAAGCTTTGATCCGTTTTTAGTTTCACTCCATCCTACTAATGCCTTATCTGTAGCAATTGAAAATGTTTTATCTAAAGGGATTTCTTTACCCTCCGCTACAGTCTCTGTTGCAAAAGTCCTATCATTGTCATCTTTATAGAAAACATAATGGCCTTCTGCAAACTGCGCATATAAATCCACTGTTGAATCTGCAGAAATATTTCCTACAGTTCCAAAGCCTGTAAACTCAGCTCCGCCTGTCTCAGCGGTAAACCATCCGGTAAATGCATAGCCATCTTTTTTAGGTGATGCAGGTTTCTCTAACATATCACCTTTTTTTACTATCTTTGTTGTTTTTTCCGTGCCATTGTGGAAAACATATGTCGTTCTATGTATTCCGCTGTCTACTCCTGTAAGAACATAAACGGAGAATGCATCCGTCGAAACTGCTGCATTTGTCGTTGACTGGCTGTCAGCACCCATATCCGTAGCTGCTCCTGATTTAGGATCGATATGGAATACTTTCAGTCCGGTACCACCGATATCGACACTCGAGAACTGAACATCGACTTTTGTCTTTGGTTCAACCTTTGTGCCGTTATAATAGAACGAAATATCCATAGCCTGCATTCCTGCGATGTCGTTTCCTGCAGCATCTTTCACAGCGCTTTCTACTATGCTGTCCGATACTGCCGTGACTTTCATCGTAGTGCCTTCAGGGAATGCCCCTTCAGGTGCATTTACATTGACGTTTGTACCGCCAACTGTATCTGCGAAATGCTGCTCAGGATATTTGACTTCTTCTGTTTTAGTCTCATCCTTTGTCGTACCAGAATTTGCGGTTGCCTTTTCCTTTGTGGAATTGACATCGGCCTTTTCAGATCCGGTCGTCCCGCCGGCATTGCTGCCTGCCGCTTCTCCTCCGGACACGTCCTCGCCGCTGTTTTCCGCAGCCGGCTGTTCAGTATCCGCCGCCTGTTCTCCCGTTGTTCCGCTGTCACCGGTCACATCTCCTGTACTCTGTGCATCTGCCTGCTGTTCGACAGTTGCAGCAGAATCAGCAGAACCGGCAAATACATCGGCAAAAGACACTACCGGAAAAACCAGCAGCATTGCCAATGACAGAACAAGCGCAACACAACGGTTGAACATTCTGTTTTTCTTAGTTCTCATTCTACACAACTCCTCCCGTGCGGGTTTTTCGTCTGTATCCACAAACAAAAAACCACCATTATGATTCAACAATCGTGAAATAATGGCAGCTGGCTGTCTTAACCCTATAAGACCCTACAGTTTTGCGTCCCGGGATCGCTCCCGGTTTGCCCTTTTCAGTTTTCACACGGTTTACGTTTTGTCTGCTTGTCTGCAAAAAAACTACCACAACATTTATCTGTCATGGCAGCTGGCTGTCTAGTATTGTACAAAAATATAAAAATACACTCTACTAAACCCTATAGCTTTGCGAAACGGCCCCTATTGCCGTCGTGCTTTTAACAAAACGCATAACTATTAATATGAGTTAATTTTATATGACATTTCTTATTTTGTCAACATAATCTGAATAATGTGTTCTATCAATATATTACCATCCTGCAGTTTCTCCGGAACACCGTACGCGCACTTATGAAACGGCCGGCAGCGTTTTTGCTGCCGGCTGGTCCATGGTAGTTAGGTATCCGGATTATTTATCTGATTTACTTCTCCTCTTCTTTCCTTTTTCTTCCCGTTGCTGCAGTGAGAGCTCCAATGCCTCCGAGCAGCGCCAGGCAGATCCACATGATCATACTTGATGTGTCACCCGTCTGTGCCGATTTGTCCGATCCAGGTGAAACGACTGCAGGAGTCGTATTATTGCCCGGATTGTTCGGGTTGTTCGGAGATACTGCTGTCTTCTTGTAGACTACAGTAACTGTAACATTTTCACCCGGCATAGTTCCTGTGACAATGCTCTGTGTGCTGTCGGCCATCTTATATCCTGTGAATACAGGTGAATCCACCGAGTACACATCACCCTTGCTGTACTGTTCCGCATATGCGGTTTTCAGTGCTTTTCCGTCCTGATCGACATAATTGATCGTCAGAATATATTTGCCTGCATCCGGTGTCGGTATGATCGTCTGCGCCAGCAGCTCAAGCGTACCGTCCGCATAAGTGATATTGTAGTTTCCTGTTACATCCTCATCTGCAGCCGCCATGACTCTCATCATGTTCGTCGCCCTGCCGGAGCTTCTTACAATCTTCGCATCCGAAGCAACATTGGCGCTCTTTCCTACGCCCTTCTGGCTTCCTATGATCGTAACGCTTGCCAGCGAATCGCCGTCCGCGAGCGGAGTATTCGTATAACTCGGCATTGTCAGCACATTGCCGTCATCGATCTTCGAAGCGCTGTCCGCTGTTATCGTGAGATCCATTTTGCTGACAGTAAGTGTTCCTACAGTTTCATCGATCGTGTAATTTGATTCCTTCGCTGTTGCGTTTGTCCAGTCGATCTCATATGTATTCTTGCTTTCACCGACATCTCTCCGGCTGCCTGTGGTTGTGAACGCCGCCGTCTCGCCGTTGACGAATCCGCTGATCGTTCCTGCTGCCGTCAGAGCCGTTCCGTTGTAAGTCCTGGCTGCGTCAGGTGTTGCTACTGTAAGCTTCGCCGGTGTGATCTTTATCGTTCCGTCGGCCTTTGTTATCTTCAGCTTTGATGTCACATCTTCCCTGTCAGCGTTCAGTATGACGAGGTCATCGCATGTCGCTTTGACGTCTTCTGCAGTAACATCAGTTGCTTTCGCGCTCGATGATGCTTCCTTTAATGTGTACCCTTCAGGCAGATCCGATACTTTTACTGTCGCGCCGTGTTCATGGCCGTCGTATGTGTATTCCCCGCCCGTCGTTGTTACTACTATCTCGTTCGCACTTTCCGTTACTGTCAGAGTGCCCAGGCTCTCATTGACCGTGTAGTTTGACTTCTTCGCGGAACCGTCCCATGTCAGGGAATAGCCGTTAGTAACATTCCCTACTTTTGTCCGCGTTCCGGTCACTGCGAATGATGCAGTTTCACCTTTCACGAATCCTTTGATTTCTCCCGGTGCTGTCAGCGGCTTTCCGTTGTACGCGCGGCTGGCGCTGTCCGTCTTTACTATCAGCGTCGCCGGAGCGACTGTGATCGTGCCGTCTTTATATGTAATATTGAGTTTACTTGTTACGTCTTCTCCTTCCGCGTTCCTGATGACCAGCTTGTCGCATGTTGCAGCAACAGGTGCCGCTGTCACATCAGTCGCCTGAGCGCTTGATGTATGTGTTCCGAGCGTATACCCCTTCGGCAGGCCCGAGACTGTTACTGTCGCACCGTGAGCTGTACCGTCATAAGTATAATTCCCTCCGGTTGTTGTTACTGTTATTTCGGCAGCGCTTTCCGTTACCGTAAGCTTTCCGACAGTATCTTTTACTGTGTAGTTCGACTCTGTTGCATTCCCTTTGGTCCAGTCTATGCTGTATGTATTGTCGCTTGTGCCGACCGCTTTCTGTTTGCCTGTTGTTGCGAACGGCGCGCTCTCTCCGTGTACGAATCCTTCGATCGTGCCTGCTGCAGTCAGATATTCTCCGTCGTAAGTCTTGCTCGCATTCGGTGTATTGACCGTCAGTACCGCAGGGATCACCTGGATCGTGCCGTCCACATAATTAATATTCAGCTTGCTTGTTACATCTTCTCCTTCCGCGTTACTGATTACCAGCTTGTCGCATGTTGCAGCAACCGGTGACTTTGTCACGTCCTTCGCAGATGCTTTGGATGTCGCCTGATCCAGCGTATATCCCGCCGGCAGCTCCGATACGGCTACTGTCGCGCCGTGCGCGGCCCCGTCATACGTGAACTTGCCGCCCGTCGTCGTCACAGTTATTGCTGCATTGTTCTCTTTGACCGTCAGTGTGCCGATCGACTCGTTTACTTTATAATTATCCTTATTGGCAGTTCCGTTCCATGTCAGCGAATATGTATTGTCGCTCGATCCGACCGCCTCCTGTTTACCGGTAGTCGTGAACGTTGCCGTTTCGCCGTTGACCAGTCCGGTCATTTTGCCTGCTGCGGTAAGATACGTTCCGTCGTACGTCTTGTCAGCATCCGGCGTCGTTACATTGACTTCAGCCTTATTGACCTTCAGCGTTCCGTTATGGAAAGTGACATCATAATTCTGAGTAACATCCGTACCATCGTGCATTATCACAACTGCGTTCGCAACATTCGGTGTCTCTCCTGCATCTGTACGCGATCCTGTTACAGTCACTCCTGAAATAGTATCGCCCGCAGCCAGTGTTCCTGAATATGTGTATTCGTGGTTCTGCAGCGGCGTTCCATCATATGTTCTCTCCGCGTCTGCTGCAGTAATGTCCAGCTTGATTGAAGCCTGCGTAACTTTCAACGTCCCCGGTTTGTACGTTATCGCATAGTTCCCGGCTTTAGTTCCTTCCTTCAGCACATGGCTCGTGATCGTGTTTGCAGAGTCTCCGACCAGTGTCTGCGAACCGCTGACCACTGCACTCTTAATTCCGTCTGTTCCGACGAATGCGCCTTTTGTTATTTCATAGCTGCCGTCTGTAAGAGGCAGTCCGTTATAAACTTTCTCTGCACTGCCTGCTGTCAGTTCTACTGCAGCCGGATTCACCTTAAGCGTGCCGTTCTTATATGTTATTGCATAGTTCTGAGTAACATCCGTCTTTGTTCCGTCCGCATTTGTATGACTGATAACCGCAGCGCTCGCTGTATTATCCGAACTTCCCGCATTCTTCTGCGCTCCGCTTACTGTTACGCCGGTGATTTCATCTCCGTTAGCCAGAGTACCTTCTTTTGTATATGTACTCTTTGTAAGATCTTCTCCGTTGTACGCTCTTTCAGCGCTGTCAGCTGTAATAGTAAGTGCTATGGAAGCTTTTGTGACTTCCAGCGTTCCCGGCTGATATGTTATAGTATAGTTCTGTGCTTTCGTTCCGTCCTTTAACGTATGTCCCTTGATCTCATTAGCCGTCGTTCCGACCAGTGTCTGCGAACCTTCGACTTTGACTTTTGCCAGTCCGTCCGTTCCGACAAACTTGCCGTTCGAAACCGTGTATCCGTCTGCTGTAAGAGCTGTTCCGTCATAAGGCTTGCTTGCGCTGTCCGCTGTCAGCTGTATCGCGACCGGACTGACATTCAGTGAACCGTCCTTATAGCTGATGCTGTAATTTTCAGTTACATCTGTCTTCGAGCCGTCTGCATTTGTATGCATTACGACTGCATCTTCCGCCTTGTTGGCCGCTGTGCCGGCATCAGTAATACTGCCTGCGACTTTTACACTGCTTATAGCGTCGCTTCCGGCGAGTCCCTCTGCACTGTATCTGTCATTGGCGAGTGCCGAACCGTCATATGTTTTCGAATCGCTCGCTGCCGTTACTTTGAGAGCTATAGAGCCTTTTGTGACTTCCAGCGTTCCCGGTTTGTACGATACCTCATAGTTGCCTGATATCGTTCCCGTTTTGAACGTATGTGATGTGATCGTATTCGCCGATGTTCCCGTCAGAGTCTGCGATCCTTCGACTGTTGCTGTTTCTATCCCGTCGTTTCCGTAGAATGTTCCGCCGGTCTGGGTATAGCTGCTGTCTGTCAGAGCCGTTCCGTTATATGCCCTGGTCTTGCTTCCGGCAGTGAGCTCGATCTTTTCCCTGTTGACCTTCAGAGTGCCGGCTTTTGTCGATATTCTGTAATTCGCGCTTACGTCTGTTCCGTCGCTGTGGATCACCTTGACCTCAGTAATGATATTCGACGACTCGCCGGCGTTTGTCTGAGAACCTGACGTTACTGCAGTAATATGGTCTCCTTTCGCAAGTGTTCCTTCTGTGAGGTCATATCCGCTCTGTGTCAGCGCTGTTCCGTCATATGTCCTGCTGGCACCCTCCGCTGTCACGGTGATTGCCCGAGGGTTATTGTTCGTTACTTCCAGCTTGCCCGGTTTCCTGGTAATAGTGTAGTTATCCGCATTGGTACCCGCCTTGAGCAGATAACCTTTAATTATATTATCCGCCGTTCCGACATGGGTTCTCGATCCTTCGACCGTTACTGCCGCCAGACCGTCATTGCCTATGAACGCTCCGCCCGTGACCGAGTATCCGCCGTCCGTAAGTGCAATTCCGTCATATTCCTTAGATGCACTGTTCGCCGTGAGTTCTACACTTATCGGTGTTACCTTCAGCGTTCCCGGCAAATATGTGATCTGGTAATTCGCAGTCACATTTTCTGTTCCGTTCATGATGACAGCATAGCTGGCAATGTTATCCGAACGACCCGCATCTTTCCGGCTTCCGGAAACTGTTACGCTGCTGATCCTGTCATTCCCCGCCAGCTTTCCGCTCGTGATGCTGTAATTATTTGTGGAAATGGCAGCTCCTGAATACGGTGCTTCCAGACTTCCCGCTGTAATTGTTACAGGGATCGAGGCCTGTGTGATCTCCAGTGTCCCCGGTTTATATGTAATATTATAGTTTCCTGCTTTTGTTCCTTCCTTTAATGAATGGGCCGAGATCGTGTTTGCCGATGTCCCGACTGTCGTCTGTGAGCCGCTCACCGTTACCGATGCGAGCCCGTCGTTTCCGTAGAACTGTCCTTTTGTTATGCTGTAGCTGTTATATATCAGGGCAGTTCCGTCATATGCTCTTGTTTTGCTGCCGGCTGTCAGCTCGACCGCAGCAGGCGTTACTTTCAGGGAACCTTTATTATATGTAACAACATAGTTCTCCGATACATCCGTATCACCGTGCATAATGACTGCACCGGCAGGGACGTTCAGGCCTGTTCCCGCATCGATCTGCTGACCTGAAACTGTGACGCCTGTGATCTTGTCGCCCGACGCGAGATCTCCGGCTGTCGTATATGTACCTTTTGTAAGTGCAGTTCCGTCATAGGCCTTTTCCGCATTGTCCGCCGTTACCGCAATAGCTATCGACGCCTGATCGATCGTCAGCGTTCCGTTGACCTTCGTTACTGCATAGTTGGAAGCCTTGGTTCCTTCTTTAAATGTATAACTGTCGACTGTATTCGCTGATGTTCCGACGAAAGTTCTGGAACCGCTTACTGTAACGTCTGCCAGTCCGTCCGATCCCACGAAGTTCCCGGTCACATCATAGCCGCTGTTTGTCAGAGCTGTTCCGTCGTACGTCTTGTGATCGTTCTTCGCTGTTATCGTTACAGGAACAGGATCAACTGTCAGCGTACCCGGTTCATAAGTGATATTGTAGTTCGCAGTAACATCTTTGGTTCCGTTCTTTATTACGGCGCCGCTCGCTGTCGCTGTCTGTGTGCCGGCATCTGTTATCGTGCCGTCGACCTTTACGCTTGAGAGCGAATCTCCCTCATTGAGCGAGCCGCTCGTGATCTCATAGCCCTGATCCGTGAGCGCGGTCCCGTCGTAAGTTTTCGATCCGTCTTTTGCTTTGATCGTTATCGATTTCTGTGCTTTATAGTAAAGGTTGATCACCAGCGAACCGTCATCCGTGATGATCCACTTCGTGTCTCCCTTTTGAGCCATTGTGGTCTCATCATCATATACATATCCGTCGATGCTGACGGCTGCAGGTGTTTCTGTTACTTCTGTGTCTGTCTTGCCGTACTTGGTCTGTGTTTTGCTTTCCACAACAGAGTATCCGCTTTCTGCCTGAGAATCCGGGATCCAGTGTTTGACTGTGTACGGAGTATTCGACTTCGGTATCCACTGCGCATAAAGTGTAGTTGCTTCATTTATCGTGAATGTCACGCTGTCGGTATCCGTGCTTGCCGCGTAGGCTGTTCCGGTCCCGTCCCTGCTTGTATTCCAGCCCGTGAAAATATATCCGCTGCGTACTGGAACCTTATTGCTTACTTCTGCTGTCGCTCCGACTGCATACTGACTTCCATCCGGCATATTGCTCCATGTGCCTGCAGGCGCATTAGGGTTATACGACAGATTGACCTTGGCTTTGTCAAGCAGCACTCCGTCTATATGCCATGTTGATTCATGTTTAACGACATACCATAAAACATACTTGGTATCGTCATATTGTATCTGCGTCTTATCCTTATGTGTTTCGTTCCAGTTGCTGCAGGCTGCTGCAATATCAGTCTCCGACGGCTGCTTTGCCAGCTGCGATCCTACACCGGCCGTGGAATTGGTATAGAAGTAACCGCATCCCGCCTTGATAGCGCCCGGTATGGCAATAGCGCCGGTGTATCCGGCTGAATCGTGGCCCTGAGGCTCTGTAGGGATCTGTCCGTCCAGGCGGATATAGAATTCCGCATCAGTAACATCTGTCGCTGCCCATACCGCATACAGTTTCACATTGCTGTCTTCCACAGTATAAGTACCGCCCGGCAGATATACCGCCTTAGTATAATGTCCGGACCCTTGTCCGTTGGCATCACTGTCAGTGCTCCAGCCGATAAAATTATATCCCGACTTTATTCCCAAATATGCCGGCATAACGACTTCATCGCCTGAACTTGCTTCGACTGCCGCAGGCGCTGCGGCCGATCCGCCATTACTGTGATATGTGACCGTTAGTTTGCCTGAGTTTACAGTGATATAGAAATAATCAGTTTTTGTTACTTTACTTCCATTATTGCTTTTGCCGCTGTACTGCGTATAGCTGTAAGTATATGATACTATTGCATCTCCGGAGTTTTCTGCATAAACCATCGTGCTCGCAATATAGTCCCACTTATTGTTGTAATATCCATTTTGCCCGTATAAAGATATATTGGCAGATCCGCTTAATATCTTCCATTTCCCGTAGTGTCCCGAATCATCTGTCAATTCAATAGAATCTCCGACGTTCATTTTATATTTGCTTGTGGAACTTTCAGCAGTCTGAGCTTCTCCGTTGGCAATTACATAGATAGAGAAATCAGCAGTAGTGACTGCAGCATGTGTTGAAGATGCGCTGGAAGCAACTTCTTCCGCCGCTTTCGTTTTATCATCGATATGATAAACCTTCAGTCCGTCGCCCTGCATTCCCACAACAGAAAACTGTACACTGACTTCGGTGTTCGGTTCGATCTCTTTGATATTCCCGTTTTTGTCTGTGTAAAGGAATGAAATATCCATGGCCTTCATTTCGGAGATTTTATCTTCCGAAACGTCCCTGACCTCATCTTCCACAGCGCTGTCCGATACTTCGGTAACCTTCATTATTGTTCCGGCAGGGAACGCACCCTCAGGAGCGTTGACGTTTACTTTCGTACCATCGGAAAGCGTCCGCTCGAAATTGGCCGCCGGATATTTTGTTTCCGCATCCTTTTCCGCATCGGCATCCGCGTTCTGATCAGCGTCTGCTTCCCCGGAATTTGCACTCGCACCGGAAGCACTCCCGTCAGACGCGGTGCTGTCTGATTTCGTGCTGTCCGATCCCGTGCCGGCGCTTTCATTTCCCGTCTGCCCTGCGGTATCCGCAGCTTTCTGTTCATCAGTCCCGGATGTTCCGCTTTCTGCGGCCTGACTCGTACTGCCGGAATTTGCTTCCTGAGCAGATTCTGTCACATCGCCCGAACCCGCAAAAACATCGGCAAATGAGACTACCGGAAATACCAGCAGCATTGCCAATGCCAGAACGACCGCAACTAATCTGTTGAACAATCCATTCTTCATGCTCTTCATACCTAACAACTCCCTCCGTGCTGGTTCTCTGCCCGGTCATCCCAAACAAAAAACCGCCATTGATAAAACCCATCTTTGTGAGTAAATGGCAGCTGGCTGTCTCATTACAAGACCCTTTAGTTTTGCGTCCCGGAATCACTTCCGGTTTGCCCTTTTCAATTTCACACGGTTATATGCAGACAACGGTACACTTTCTGTATACCAAAAAACTGCTATGGTATACCTTCATCCATTGCCGCTATATTCCAGTAACATGAAATAATCCAACTACCCATTAACGCTACAATGCAGTTTACCGGACTGCATTGATGATATTTCTATGCTTCTTTGATTGAATTATACTCTATTTTATTTATCTGTGTCAATGTTTTATTTGATTTTTTTAATATTATTTTAATTTATATTCGGATGTTTGACACCTGTAAAACCCGCAAGCCTTGGAAGGGCTAATTTTTTTGGCAAATTTTGATATTGTGTATTGCGTAATAGCGTAATATACAGTATAATATCCTTAGGGTACCTACGATATGTGCCGGTATCCGAAAGGAGATCTGTCATGCGACTTACTATCAATCATACGAAAAGCGGTGATTCATTTTACGTGATCCGTTCCGTCAAACGCAACGGCAAACGTTCGTCTGAAACCGTGAAACGGCTCGGTACGGCAAACGAGATAAAAGAAAAATATGGTGTCGATGATGCCGAGGCCTGGGCAAGAGATCATGTTGCTGCTCTCAATGAACATGAAGAAGCAAACAATCACAAGGTCCTGATCCCTATGATGACCGATGCCATCATACCCATAGATGAACAGAGATCGTTCAATGTCGGATATCTTTTCCTTCAAAAGCTGTATCATGATCTGAAACTGCCATATATATGCCGCAAAATATCCGAAAGACATGATTTCACATACGATTTTGATTCGATCCTTTCAAGACTCGTTTATGAAAGGATACTGTATCCTTCATCAAAACTTTCAAGTTTTGGATCCTCAAAAGATCTGTTCGAGCAGCCTGATTTTGAACTGCATCAGATATATCGTGCCCTTTCTGTCATATCTGAAGAATCACAGTTCATACAGGAAAAACTCTACAAAAACTCACTGAATGTCATTCCCAGAAAAACCGGTGTGCTCTACTATGACTGCACAAACTATTTCTTTTCAACGGAAATGGAGGAAGGCATAAAGAAATACGGACAGAGCAAAGACCACCAGCCCGGGCCGATAGTTGAGATGGGCCTGTTCATAGACCGCTCCGGGATACCCCTCGCATTCTCGATACACGATGGCAACACGAACGAACAGCTGACTCTCACACCTCTCGAGAAACAGATAGTTAGAGATTTTGAACTTTCAAGATTCATAGTATGTACTGACGCAGGACTTTCTTCCGAAAGCAACAGAAAGTTCAACAATTTTGGTGAGCGGAGTTTCATAACGGCTCAGTCTGTGAGGAAACTAAATAAAGAGCTGAAAGCCTGGGCCCTTTCTCCAGAAGGCTGGCAGCTGGAAGGCAGCAGTACCAAATATGATATACGGGATATCGAAGACACACCGGAAAACCGCAACAGGATATTCTACAAGCAGCGTTACATTGAAGGTTATGATGAGAAAAGAGATATCGGATTCGACCAGACCATGATAGTATCATATTCCCTAAAATACAAAGCATATCAGTCGGAGATACGCAACCGCCAGGTTGAAAGAGCCAGAAAGTTCCTTGAGCGCAGTCCATCAGCGATAGATAACAAACGGCCCAATGACGCCAAACGATTCATTGAAAAAAAACTGGTGACTGTCGATGGTGAAATAGCAGAAAAAAAGATTTACAGGCTCGATGAAGACCGCATCGCAGACGAAGCACGATATGATGGTTTTTATGCCGTATGCACGAACCTCGATGACGATCCTGCCGATATCGTCAGGATAAACAAGGGACGATGGGAAATAGAAGAATCTTTCCGGATCATGAAATCGGAATTTGAAGCAAGACCGGTCTATCTCAAAAGAGATGACCGGATCAAAGCACACTTCATGACATGCTTCATAGCACTGCTCGTTTATCGGATACTCGAAAACAAACTTGGCGGGAAATACACTTGCAGTGAGATCATAGGAACACTGCGTTCCATGGATGTGACCAAGCTTGGCAGCAGCGGATATACTCCGGCATACAAGAGGACCAAGCTCACTGATGATCTGCATCGTTTCGCCGGATTCCGCACTGACTATGAACTTTCCACAGAGAAAAGTATGCGAGGATGCTGCAGAAGATCGAAAGGCCTTTGATATCTATTACGCCATTCGCATAAAAAACACTCTCCCGAAGTCTGCTGAGTTTTCAGTGACTCCGGGAGTTTTTTTCTTTTTTTACTGTCAAAGACGGGAGTCTGCTGTCAACAGGAGTATATTATGTCGAAAAAATTTTATAAAGAAAAACATTTCAGCAATTATCGCGAGATCATAAATTACAGCGCCGGACACTTCAAAGACCGTGCGGCGTTTAAGATAAAAAGGCCGGATGATTCTTACCTGCACATTTCATACCGGGAACTGGAAAACAGATATTACACATTATGCGGGATATTTCTCGATATGGGATTGCGCCACAAGAGGATCGCAGTTGTCGGCGGTAATTGTTTCGAATGGGTCCTGGCGTACATGTGTGCTTCAACAGTAGGATGCGCTGTTCCTCTTGACAAGGAACTTTGTGCAGACGACCTGAAAGATTTTATCGAAGCTGCTGAATGCGACGCGGTCTGCTGCGCCGATAAATATATCGATGAACTGATCCCGATCCTGTCTGATGAAATGCTTTCGATTTCTTTTGGAGAGATAATGGATATGTCGGTTCAGCGCGGGTATGATGATCACGCTGAAGTAGACAATATTGATATTCCGCGCGACAGAATGCAGATACTAATATTCACATCGGGTACTACGGGCAATTCCAAGGGCGTATGCCTGTCGCAGTATAATATATGTTCGAATATCTATTCCACGGTGAGCTCGGTAAAAATAAAACCAAAGGATATCACACTGTCTATTCTGCCGCTGCATCATACGTATGAATGCACACTTAACTGCATGCTTTTCCTTTCGCGGGGCGGCAGGATCACATATTGTCAGAGCCTTAAAAAACTGCCTAAGAACATGGCGGAATACCATCCGACAGTGCTGGTTGTTGTTCCTGCGCTTCTGAAAGTTTTGGATAAACGCATAAAAAATACAATAGCTAAGGAATGCCCTGAGAAATACAGAACATATTTTGAAAATGAAACACTGGCCGACGCGCTCGGCAGGACGCCGTATATTGTTCGCAGGGTCATACGCGCGAAAGTCCGCAGGACACTGGGCGGACAGCTCCGGCTTTTCATTGTCGGCGCCGCCGAACTCGATCCAATGCTGGTAAAAGATTTTGCCGCCCTCGGCATCCGTACGCTTCAGGGATACGGACTTACCGAATGTTCGCCTCTCCTGGCGGGGAACAGCGATTTTTACTGGAATGCTGCGTCGACTGGTATCGCGATGCGCGATGTGGAACTGAAAGTGGATGCGCCGAATGCTGAAGGCATAGGCGAGATCATAGCGCGAGGCGATAACATCATGCTCGGTTACTTTAAGGATGAGGCGGCTAATGAAGCGGTATTCCGCGGAGGCTGGTTCCACACCGGCGATCTCGGATGTATGGATTCCGAAGGCGCGCTCTATATCAAGGGACGCATTAAAAATGTCATTGTGACATCGAACGGCAAAAATATATATCCCGAGGAACTTGAAACACGTTTGTCGCAGCATCCGGAGATCGGCGAGGCGCTTGTCGTCGGATCATACGACAGGAACGGAGTATGCGTAAAGGCAAAAATATTACCGAATCTTGATTTCCTGAGAGAAAAACTCGGTCGTATCCCGACTGCGGAGGATATCCAGGCCGCGGTACAGAGCGTAATACGCGATGTGAATGAAGTGGTCCCGAGCTATAAGCATATCAAAATGATTGAAATACTTGAGTTCGCGCTGGAAAAAACAACCACGCAGAAAATCAAGAGGTGCGGCGGGAATCTCATGTAGAAGTGCGGAGGAACACAGCAGATAAATACAGAAGTATCGCAGATCAGGATCTGCGATATTTTTATATTATTTTGCGAATGTGGTATAATATTACCAACGAATATAAACAATCTGACAGAAGAGGCCGGGTATGAAAACTGATTTTGATTTTGGGAAGGCTGCAGCTGATAACCGCAATTCCATGGGGCAAATTAATATTACTGATTTCTGTGACATGAAAAGATTTGGAAAGATGATGGAAGACTGGGCGAAGAGCACGGGTCTGGCTACCGTTGCAGTCGGGAATGACGGTGAATATATAAGCGATTGTTATAATTTCACTGCTTTCTGTTATGATCTGACGAGGAAAACACCCGAAGGCCTGAGAAGATGCATCGAATGTGATAAAAGAGGTTCCGGAATATATCTGTGCCACGCCGGTCTGGTGGACTTCGCGGCGCCGATCACTCTTGAAGACGGGACATTGCTGGGGAATATCGTCGGAGGGCAGGTCCTGCCGGAAAAGCCCGATGAGATGGAATTCCGCAAGACCGCCAGGGAACTGGGTATCGATGAAGAAGAATATTTACTGCAGCTGAAGAAAGTTAATATCCGTACGCGTGAAGAAATAAAGGCTTCGGCGGATCTGCTGGCAAATGTTATCAATATGTTTGTGCGAACGAGTTATGCTGCGCGTAAAAATGCGGATTCTCTGACCGAGAGAGCGGGGATAATCTCATCGCTGAGCAAAATATATTTCTGCGACTATTATATAGATCTTGAAGCAAATAATTTTATGGAACTCGATGCTCCCGAAACATTCCACGACTATGCTCTGACCTTCAATAATGCGTCAGATATGCTCGCAGATGTGGGAGTCAATTTCGTGGATGCGGATTATGTCGACAAATTCAATTCTTTTGCTGATTTCCGTACATTGCCGGTCAGACTGCGGGAACGCGAAAGCATTTCCTGTGAATTGATGAGCAGAGACTACGGATGGTGCCGGGTGAATTTTATTGTTGTCAACCGCGGCGGATCGGGAGATGCCGAAACAGTAATATTTGCTGTTGAAAGCATTCAGGAAGAAAAGGAAAAGGATCTGCGCAACCGGCAGATCCTCAGGCAGGTCGCAATACAGGCGAATCGCGCCAATAAGGCCAAGTCGGATTTTCTGTCTCGCATGAGCCACGATATCCGGACCCCTCTCAACGGGATAATAGGGATGACGCAGATCGCGATGAAAATGAAGGATATAGCGGAAATAGAAAACTGTCTGGCCAAGGTGGATTCTTCTTCAAGATTTCTGCTTGGACTGGTAAATGATATTCTGGATATGTCAAAGGCCGAAAGCAATGAAATGGAACTCCATACTGAGCCGTATACGATCGAAGAATACCGTGAATACATTGATTCGGTGATCCGGCCTCTCTGCAATGAAAAAGGACAGCATCTTGTGGTGGATGCCGCGGGCATCATAGAGGATCAGATCCCGCTTGCCGACAAGCTGCGCATCAATCAGATACTGTTCAATCTGCTTTCGAATGCCGTAAAATACACGCCGGAAGGCGGAAATATAAAATATATAATAAAAAGCCGGCGCCTGTCCGGCGACAGGGTGCGGATAAGTCATGTGATCTCGGATGACGGTATCGGCATGAGCGAGGAGTTCCAGGAGCGTATTTTTGAGGCGTTTTCCCAGGAGCACCGCGATGATTCTTCTGAAAGCAGAGGATCGGGACTGGGCATGGCCATCACCAAAAGACTGGTAGACCTTATGGGCGGCGATATATCAGTCAGCAGCAGGCTCGGAGAAGGAACAACCTTTACGGTCACTATTGAATTCGACACTATAGACCGCAGCATGCTCGGGCACGATCAGCGGCAGCCGGGAGGCAGTGCGGAGTATGATAATACAGTATTATCAGGGAAACACGTTCTGCTCTGCGAAGACCATCCGCTCAATCAGGAAATCGCGACAACGCTTCTTGAAGAGAAGGACATGATCATAGAACTGGCCGAAGACGGACAGCAGGGCCTGGAAAAATTCATGAATTCGAATGCGGGATTTTATGATGTCATTCTTATGGATATAAGGATGCCTGTTATGAACGGGTACGAAACTACAGAGGCAATAAGGTCTCTGGACAGGAACGATGCGAAGACAGTGCCGATAATCGCGATGACGGCGGACGCTTTCACCGACGATATAAGACGGTGCATGGAAGTGGGTATGAACGCCCACATTGCTAAGCCTCTTGACATAGATGACATGTTCAGAACGATCGCGGATGTAATGAAGTGATTTTATGCTGCGCGGCGCAGTTTTTCTTCCGCCGGGCAGGAAAACACTCCGTCCAGAAGCATTCCGCAGAGTATCATGGCGAAGCCGGCGGTCACCATTATCGTTGGTATTTCATGCAGGAAAATCACGCACCATATCGGTCCCAGGATCATTTCCCAGAGAGCGAGCATGGATGCTTTTTGCGGCGCGACATGTTTCAGACCGGCGTTGTATAGACTGTATCCGCCGCCGAGCTGAATGATCCCCAGAAACAGCAGAAGCATCCAGTTGTGAACACCTATGCCCGCGGCTGCAGTAATGTCCACATGCAGGAACGTGAACATGAACGCCGCCGTGATGATGTTGGCTGCGGAAGTCAGTCCGAGCGGATTGCTCCCCGCGGCGTCTTTTGAGAAGTATGAAATGCCTGCGAAGAAGACGCTTTCTGATGCTGCCATGAGCATTCCCGACGCACTGCAGGCGCCTGCGAATCCTGAAAACATGAACAGGATCACGCCCATTACTACTACCGTGACAGGCAGAATACTGCGCACATTGAGCGAAGATTTCTGCTGTATTACTGCTATCATGAAAAGCCAGATCATCGCAGTGTACTGCATCCCCACGGCGATGGCTGACGGCACGAGCTTCAGCGCGAGTATGAGGCATATGGTATTTCCGGTGTAGCAGATAATGTAACCGGCCAGGCTCCTGCTGAAATGAAGTTTGAATTTGAAGATGAACGGCGACAGACAGATGCCTGCAATCAGTGAACGCATCGCGCACACGAGCATCGTATCCATGTCTATGCTTTTTACGAACGGGGCGTTCAGGCTCCAGCATACAGCGCCTGCGACCACCAGGAATTCACTTTTGTTTTTCAACTTCATTACCGCCTTTACAATCAGTGCCGCTTGTGATAAAATAAACGTGTTTAAAAAATAAACGTGTTTACATTATGCTTTGCGTTGGGAGATTTGTCAATAGGTACGGAGAGAAAAATGAAAAAAGAGTTAAGTATAAAACAGAATAGAACGATGGCTTTTATTATCGAAGCCGCGTCAGAGGTCATGGAAAATGAAGGGGAAGATAAGTGCACGATGAGACAGATCGCCGAAAAGGCGGGATACAATGTTGCGACCCTTTATAATTATTTTGATGATCAGGATCACCTGATGATGTATGCGTCGGTGAAATATATTTCAGTTTACGCGGAGGATCTTGACCGGGCGCTGAGAGGAGAAAAAGATCCGCTGAGGCGGTACATGACATTGTATGATGTGTTCCTGGAGCATGCTTTTGCACGGCCGGCGGTTTTCTACAATCTGTTCTACGGACCGTACCGGCAGGAGCTGAGGAAAATCATGTGTGAATATTCGGAGCTGTTTCCGGGATTTCTCGACGGATATGATGAGCATGTCAGAGCAGTGATGCTGGAGGGTGACATTTACAGGCGCGATGAGGTCATGATCGGTGCGGCTGCGGCGGCGGGCGAAATAGACGAGAGTTCGCAGAGGCCGATAATGGTGATACTTTCGAGGTCATTGCAGAGTCTTTTGCAGGATTATATCGCTGGTTCGTTTGGATATTCCGCTGAAGACCAGAAGGCTAAATTTCGGGAAATATTCGAGTATCTCTTAAAGACAGGGGGAAAATAAAACAGGAAGGATCAGACTATGGATATATTTGACGAATATGATTTTTTCCGCTGCTTCAGAGAAATCAGCAGCGTGCCGAGAAAGACAACGGATGAAGCCGGGATAAGCAATCATCTGAAAAATTACTGCCAGGGCCTCGGTCTGGATACTGTGCAGGATCCTTTCGGCAATGTTATTGCACGCAAAGGGGCTTCTGCGGGGCGTGAGGCTGCACCGTCTGTGGTGCTGCAGGCGCATATGGATATGGTATATGAGAAAAGCGCGTCCTCTTCTCACGTTTACGGCCGTGATCCGCTGCCTCTGATAATTGAAGGGGATACTTTGTCTACGGGCGGCGAGACCACGCTGGGTGCTGACAACGGGATCGGCGCGGCGTATATAATGGCTCTGCTGGCCGACAGTGAACTGCAGCATCCGGCACTCGAGGCGGTTTTCACGACTCGCGAGGAGGAGGATTTCGGCGGAGCAGACGGTCTGGCGAAAGACGCTGTCAGCGGCAGGATGCTTATCAATCTCGATCACGGTGCTGATCACCAGATCGTCTGCGGAAGCTGTGGCGGAACTGCCATGAGATTCGTGATTCCCGGAGAACGTGAAAAGATCGGCGGCGGTCAGGCTGTTTGTAAAGTGACGGTCGGCGGTCTGCCGGGCGGACATTCCGGAGAGGATATCGACAGGGGGATCGCCAGTGCGGTAATGCTGCTGGGCAGACTGCTGGACGGGCTTTCGTCGGACTTCGGGGCACGTCTCATGTCGATCAGCGGCGGCACGAACAGATCCGCAATATCGAGGAGCGCCGAAATGATGATCGCTGTGCCCGACGGCGGCGTCTGCCGCGCAGGTGACGGCGAGTTTGAAAATGCAGTTAAGAATTTTGAGAAGGCCGTGAAGCGGGAATATGGGATCTCGTGTCCGGGGCTGTATATATCTGCCGCCAAGGTCGATGATGTGCCTGAAGATGCGGAGGCATACACGCGAGGGACTGCTGAAAAAGTCGTTCGCGCACTGTATCTGATACCGAGCGGAGTAATAGAAATGAATGGACGATTCCGCGGTATCGTGAACAGCTCGAATAACATCGGGACGGTACGCAGCTGTCCTGAAAGTATTGAATTGGTAAATGAGATCAGAGCTGCATATAAATCGTCGCTCGATGAGATCTGCCGGAGGATCGAAATCATTGCTGCCATGCTGGGGTGCTCCACTGAAAAATTCTCGGGATATCCTGGCTGGGAATTCGCAGAGGACTCAAAGCTGCGCGAAATTGCCGCCGGCGTTTACCGCAGGATGTTCAGCTGTGATCCGGAAGAGGTCGTGCTTCACGCCGGCATCGAGTGCGGCTGTCTTGCGGAAAAATATCCGGGGCTCGAAGCAATATCGATCGGTCCGAATATACATAATATGCATTCGCCGTCCGAGTCGCTGGAAATAAGCAGTGCGGTGAGGATGTACGGATATCTGAAGGAAATATTGAAGGCTGTTGGGTGATAGGCAGACAGAAATCATTTTAAGCATAATTCGCGTATTGTACTGAGACTGATGTAAAGGTATGATAATATCAGAAATAAAGGAGGTACGTGCGATGAAAATGTATATAGCAGATGCTTTCGCGGAAAAACCTATGGAAGGAAATCCGGCAGCGGTATGCGTCATGGACGAGTGGCTGCCGGATGAGATGATGCAGAAGATAGCTATAGAGAACAATTTGTCGGAAACTGCCTTTACTGTAAAAACAGGCAAAGACAGATACCATCTGAGATGGTTCACACCGGGCGGAGAGATCGACCTCTGCGGTCATGCGACACTGGGAACATCGTTCATCCTGTTCCGGTACTATGAGAAAGAATCGGACATGGTATGGTTCGACACACTGAGCGGAGAACTGTCGGCAATGAGAAAAGGAGATCTGATCGAAATGATTTTCCCGAATCTCAAGCCGGAGCCGGTTACCGATAAAGCTGCAACTGATAAAGTTATTGAAGCCATTGGCGCTGAACCTGTCGAGATACTGCAGAACGACGAAATAATAGCAGTTCTTGAAAACGCCGATGCAGTAAGAAATTTCGAACCGGACATTGCCGGAATAAGCGAATTAGACGGGATAGGCCTGATCATTTCCGCGCCGGGATACGATGATTTCGATTTCGTTTCCAGAGGATTCTATCCAAAATGCGGAGTAGCGGAAGATCCTGTTACCGGGAGGCTGCATGCCCGGATGATGCCTTACTGGGCTGAAAAACTCGGCAGAGATCATATGAAGGCAAGGCAGCTTTCGAAGAGGGGAGGCACACTGTACTGCGGACTGCAGGGAGACAAAGTGACCATCGCGGGCCCGGCGGCTCTTTATTCAGAAGCGGAGATATATATAAGATAACCAAAAAACCATCGACTGCTTTATTATGCAAGTGCAGCGATATTTTTGACGATGGAGAGTAATGGTTTTAGGTATCGGCACCGAGTGAGCTGACAAGCAGCATGTTATATTTTTTAACAGTATTGAGCTCTTCTTTGGAAAAAAGGATGTCGTTCATTATGGTATTTGTATTCTGGATTATAGAAGGAGAGATGATTGCTTTCAATGCTATGTTGCCAAAAGGCCGTTCAGAAAATCCCATCAGCATACCTGTGGCAGCGGAAGAATGACTCAGCGGATTAATGATAGTCAGCTGGATCTTTTCTACAGGATTTATTTCATTGGTAAAATTCATATGTGTGATCATGTCGAAGTATTGCATGGTTCCTTTATAGTAATGATGACATTTGCTGGGGAAAGCATAATCAGAAACACCTGCAAAAAAGTGTGCGTTGATTTCAGGAAGGGAAGGATCTTCGCACTCAAATGAAATCACTGAACATGTGACGGACGTCCTCCGCCCGTCATAATAGTATACATACAGTATTCCATCTCTGTAAAACTCGGAATTGGAATATATTGCATTACTGATAACGGTTTTAGGATGGTAATCCAGCAGTACTGACGGATTGATACACAATGCTTCTGCAATCTCAATTATTGTCACGATATCCAGCGTTATCTTTCCCCTTTCGTATTTTGAAATAGCGGATTTACTTTTATTTACAAGCTCAGCAAGTTCGCCGAGCGTCATGCCACGCAGCTTCCGGAAATATTTTAACCGGGTCCCTATCTGTTGCTGTATATTATCCATATCTGCCTCATACTGTTCTAGTATTGGAAATAATAATCACCATAAAACCCTGCAATGTTAAAAAGATATCACATGTTGCATATAAATGTAATATTTTTTGATTTTGGGGCAAAAACAAAGAATATAAACTAAAATATCAGAATATTCTTAATATTTTTTCCTTTAAATCATGTTACACCCGAAAAAGTTGACTGTCAAGCAACTTCGCTTTTTTGCTTTAATAATTTGTACGAATTAAAATGAACCAACATTAAATCAAATAGTTAGCTTAAGGAGGTTTTAACATGTTTGAAATGAAAGACGAATGGCTTGCTGCTGATAAAGTAAAAAGAGAAGATTATACCAAAGTACTGGATATAGGAAAAGAATTTCTTTATCTTAGTTATGCTGACTGTAAAAATACCGGTACAACTGAACCGGAAATTATAGCGGCTACAGAACAGGGAATGGTAGATTACTCCAAGAGAATATGCGAAATGCCTGCTAAAATAGGTATCCATCCGATGCCGGATTCTCTGATGCACGCTATGCCTGCATATATGCCTGAACAATATGCATGCGGCATCAAATGGGGCTCGAATTTCCCGACAAATAAAAAGATGTTCAACGTTTCGTCGACAAACTGCCAGATAATTTACAATGACGTACTGACAGGCTGGCCTCTGGCAATTATGGATGCATCGTGGATAACCGAACTGAGAACGCCTGCTACAGCTATTGTAGGCATCAAATATGGCGGCAATCTCGATGCAACAACATGGGGCATGATAGGATGCGGCATTCAGGGAAGAAATAATGTAAGAATGATCAAGCATATCCTTAAGAAACTGGAAACAATATATATCTATGATGTCGTTGAGGAGGCTATGGACTATCTTATCGAAGTAGATCAGCCTTTAGTAGATGCCAGGATAGTTAAATGCCACAGCTACGAAGAAATAGTTAAGAGCGCAGAGATCCTGACATCAGCTACACCTATTGCACATGTGCCTGATCCGCCTGTAAAGGACGAGTGGGTAAGCAAAGGTCAGACTCTGATATGCCTTGACTGTCATACTGTATATGCCGATTCTATCTACAAGAGAGCAGATAAATATTATCAGGACAGCGTTCCTGAGCATGAACTGCTACAGACATACGGAACATATCCTTGGGGATTCCCGACAATAACAGGTGAAACCGGAGCTATGGCTGCGGGGCTGGTACCGGGCAGAGAGAGCAAGGATGAGTTGGTCATAGTTAATAATGTGGGTATGGCGTCAGAAGATATGATGTGCGCAAAGATTATCTTTGACAGAGCAATCGAAAACGGTATTGGGACAAAGCTGCCGCTTTAATTAATCAGACTGTCTGAGGTTTTCACTCTTTAAGTATATTCCGACGGATGGGGCGCCGTTAAGGCGCCCCAAAGTTACGGGGGACTTTTCAGTAGGATACGAACGGAATATTGGGGTTAGAGATTGATGGTGTTATGCAATTATTTGTAAATCTAAATTTGTTTGAAAGGAAGTGAGATAAATGGCAGAAGAAAGCAGGGGGTTTGCTTCGAGATTCGGATATATCATGACATTGGCCGGTTTCTGTATTGGAATCAGCAATATGTGGAGATTCCCGTATCTTACCGGTTCCATGGGCGGCGGTGCCTTTCTGATTGTATATATATGCTGTGCAATTGGTGTGGGAATTCCTCTTTTCATTATGGAACAGCAGTTGGGTCGTTCAAGTCAGCTTTCAGGTATCGCGGGTATGTATGCCCTCGCTCCGACTCATAAAAAGTTCTGGCGTGCAACAGGATGGATAGGTTTCCTGGCAGTAGTTATCATAGCGTTTTATTTCTGGACGATCCTTGGCTGGAATGTGGGATATTTCATTAAAATACTGGATGGTAGTCTGATGGGCCTCAGCAACAGCGAAATAACTCAGACATTCACAGATTTCAGCGGAAGCTGGCAATGCGTGCTTTGTTCAGGAGCAACAGCTGTCCTCGGTTATCTTATGGTGGGTACAAGTGTAAAGGCACGCATCGAAAAGCTCTGTACGGTAGCACTGCCTACTCTGATAGTGTTGCTGATAGGTCTGGCAATCTATTCCTGCAATCTTCCGGGCGCAGGCAAAGGTATTAAATGGTACATATTACCTGATTTTTCGGCAGTTGATTTCATGGATATTTTCCAGGCTGCGGTAGTGCAGGTGTTCTTCTCGGTCGGCATAGGCATGGCGATAGCATTCGTATATGGTTCATATGTTTCGAAAGATTCGAATCTCTGTACTGATTCGTTGATCGCAGTAGCGATGGATACAACAGTAGCATTTCTTGCCGGTCTCGTAATAATGCCGGCACTGTTCTCTTATGGAATCGCTCCGACATCGGGCCCGGGACTGATCTTTATTTCATTGCCTCAGTTGTTCAACAGCATGGGCCCTGTAGCAGGAAGGATATTCGGTTGCTTTTTCCTGTTCGCTGTATTCCTTGCCTGCATAACTTCGATGGTGGCTGTTCTTGAAGGCGCAGTTGCAAATTTGGGAGAAAGATTCAAAATACCGCGTCAAAAGGCCAATTTAATCATAGTGTTGATTACGTACGGTATGAGCATACTAGTCACATTGAATCAGGGAACTGGAGTGCTTTCGTCATTCAAAATCATAGGAATGGATATATTCAGTTTCTTTGATATGATAGCGACTGCATTCGGACTAACATTCTCTGCTGTATCAGAGCTGGCATTCGTAGTGTTCGTGATGGGATTTGCAACGTTCCAGAAGGAAGCCAATATGGGCGCCGGAAAGATACGTGTCGGAAACTGGATGAAAGGATACTATAATGTAGTCCTGCCGATCATACTGATATTCGTAGTCATCTGCGTATTCAGAATGTACTTCGGAGGATGATTCCTTATTGAAGGCAAAATTTAAAATGGTACCAATTACGAATATAAAGTCGGGTTGGTACCATTTTATATTAGTGACTATTCCTATTCGATAATGTATGCGCTTACTATCTCTCCGTAGAATTCGGTGTGATAATCGATCGGATAGTCCTTCGACGCGAACTGAAAATCGGCCACATCGATATAAAACTTTCTCATCAGTGCATCGTTACGTATGTTGACGATATTCTGGACTTCCCCGAAAAGCACTTTGCACTCCAGCGTCAGCGGCAGTTCTCTGATACCGGGGACACTGATTATCTCAGGCTCTTCAAGTGTAAGACCAAGGTCTTTGATTTTATCGGTATCCTTTCCGGATCTGGTACCGCAGTAACCGATGATTTTTTTATCATATGCTCCTACCGGAACATTGATCGTGAATTCCGGATTTTTGTCGAGTTGTTTTTTTGTGTAACGGCTTTCTCTGACGTACGTGCAGAATATGTTTTTATCCAGGAATATTCCGAGTGAACCCCATGATATTGCCATGGAATCGACAGTATCTGCTTTGGTAGTAAGCAGCACGCCTGTCTTTACGGCCTGCATGATTTCGTTTGCATAGTCAAAAACTTCTATTTTTCTTTTCACTGTATTTATCCCCCTGTGATTTTTTTCTATTGATCTCTTCCCAGCAGTTTGTCTATATCGATCTGGAATCTTTTGATTCTGTACTGCAGACTCTGCCTGCTCATCTTGAGTTCCCTTGCCGATTTGGAAATGTTGCCGTTGTTTTCCTGCAGGATCTTGCAGATCGTGCGAAGTTCGATGTCGTGCATCGTGTTGTGGAACGAACCCTCGGGAAGTGCCGGCGCAGGAGTACCCATGACTTTCGCAACGTTGGTTTCATCTGCTATATGTTCCGGAATAAATTCCGGAGTTATGACATCGTAACCGTCAGGCATGATGTTCATCGCATGTTCGATCGCGTGCTGCAGCTCGCGGACATTGCCGGGCCATTCGTATGCGTAGAACAGCTCGAGAGTCTGAGCGTCAATATCAGTAATATTTTTGCCCAGCTTCTTGTTGTACTGTATTATGAAGTGCTTTGACAGAAGCGGAATATCATCTTTACGGTCGCGCAGAGGCGGTATGCTGATATTCACTACACCGAGCCTGTAGAACAGGTCGCGGCGGAGTTTGTTGTTTTCGATAGCCTCATTCGGAGGAATATTGATGTTTGAGAGCACGCGGACATCGACATCGATCTCATATGCACCGCCGACGCGGCGTACAGTGCCTTCCTGCAGTACGCGCAGGAGTTTTGACTGCAGATTGATGTCCATGGAATTGATTTCATCTAAAAGGAGCGTGCCGTGATTTGCCTGCTCGAACAGTCCCGGCCGGCTTTCAGCGCCTGTATATGCGCCTTTTTCCGTCCCGAACAGAAGTCCTTCGAGAAGACTTTCCGGTATCGCCGCGCAGTTGATGGCCAGGAAAGGATCATCTGCACGTCTGCTCGCATTATGGATGCTCTGGGCGAAGAGCTCTTTCCCTGTGCCGGTTTCGCCGTATATCATTACCGAAGAATCGCCCTTGGCGATCTGTTTGCACTGGGCGACAACATTGCTCATGCCGTCATTTACATAAATGATGTTTTTGAATGTGTAGCGCGGACGCAGGATCGATTTGGCCCTGTGTTTCCCGGGCATAGCCGTATCCATCAGCTTGCCCTGAAGATCCATGATCTGCTTGTGCAGGTCGTCTATCTTGCTGTAATCCTCCATTACGCAGAATGCGCCGAGTGTCTGCCCGTTCTGAGTAATAGGGTAATCGCTGGCTACTACATCGACATTGCGCCCGAAGCGCGTGGTGTAATGCACGTGTTCGTCGAGGACAGAATGTTTTTCTCTGAGCACCTGGGTGATGCTCAGTTCCGTTCCGTCGAGATACTGATAAACTGTATCGGCAGCCTGCCCGCGCACATCCTGCGTTACTATCGACTCGAGGTTAGTCACAGCATTATTAAGAAGATATACTCTTGCATCGGCATCGTATAAAGCTATGGCTTCATTGAGCTGATTGAAAACGCTGATAAGCATATCGTGGCAGGCGTCGTTTGTGGCGTCGCGGAAATAGATCATTCTTGAGCCGTCGGGAAGATCGGAAAGTTCCGGTCCCGGGATACGCAGAAGGTATTCTCCGAAAACGGGATTATCATAAAGTATGTCTTCCGAGTCGGAACAGAGAACAGGGGCAGTTTCCTGCAGAGATTTACCCGCCAGAGCTCCGCCGCCGTGAAGCAGTTTATCACCGGCATCGTTGACAGCAATGATGCTGCAGTCCTGCGCAGTCAGCACTGCACCGGTGCCGCACTGCGACAATATTTCCATAACTTCTTCGTATTTCATGTTAGTCACCAACCAATCAATTATTTTATCTACGTATTGTATATTTTAACATTTGGATTCTGTATTAACAAACCTTTCTTTTTTCTCTTTGCGTCTCAGGTGTATCCAGTAAATGGCAAGTGTTGAGGCAACGATGATCCAGCTTATCGGATATGACGCATATACCCATTGGACTCCGTGTGAACTCGTGTCCAGGAATGTGACCCAGAGAAGACGGAACACGCATGTTCCGATCAGGTTGATCACAACAGGCACTATAGGTATGCCGTATCCGCGGATAGCTCCGATGAAAACGTCCGCAACGCCGAATATAACGTATAAAACAGCAACGGTCATGAGTCTCTGTACGCCCGCGCTTATTACTGCAGGATCGCTGTTATAAATGCTGATGAGCTGCGGGGCAAAGAATCCCGCGGCAGAACACAGTATTGCTCCGAGAATGAGGGTGTACACGAGGCACATTCTTATTATGCGGGTGATCCTGTCGTATTTGGCAGCTCCGATATTCTGACTTATGAATGTCTGGGCTGCATGGTGAAAGGAATTCATCGCGAAGTAAATGAAGCTTTCGATGTTTTCACCCGCGGCACAGCCTGCGACTATAATGCCTCCGTATGCGTTGATCCCGCTCTGTATCACAACATTTGAAAGACTGAACAGACATCCCTGTGCGCCTGCCGGGATGCCTATGCGCATCATGCTGTACATGCTGCGTCTGTCGAAACATAATTTGCTGAATGAGAAGTGCAGGTCGCCGTCTGACCTGGAGAGGTATCTGAGAATGAGTACAGCGCTGACTCCCTGACTTATGACCGTGGCGATAGCTACTCCCGATACGGCCATATGCATGCATATTACAAAAAACAAATTGAGACACACGTTCAGTGTGCCGCTCACGAGCATGAAAAGAAGGGGACGCTTCGTATCGCCTTTGGCTCTCAGAGCTGATGCTCCGTAATTGTATATCATTACGAACGGTGTCCCGATATAGTATATGCGTACGTAAACGAGCGCAAGCGGTTTAATGTCTTTCGGCGTCGAAATCAGGTCGAGAACCAGGCCCGAACTGAGTATGCCTATGGCTCCGAGTACAGCGCCGCCGATCAGTGCAATAGTTATCGAAGTGTGAAGTGCACGCGATATTTCTTTGCTTCTGCCGGTTTCTCCTATGTATCTTGCAATGACAACGTTTACGCCGACAGAGATACCGACGAGCAGAGTGATAAAAAGATTGATGACAGATGCTGTGCTTCCGACTGCGGCAAGACTTGTATGCCCTGCAAAACGGCCTACGACAATGATGTCTGCAGCATTAAAAAGAAGCTGCAGCACATTTGTTGCCATAAGCGGCAGGCTGAAAAGAAGTATCTTTCTGGCCAGCGGACCGTTCGTCATGTCTATCGCGGTTTTATCGGTCTTTTTTTTCTTCAATCTTTTTCCCTCTCGTTTTTTTATTTTCCGGCGAGCTTCTCCTCCGCAGCCTGCATCGAGTTGTAGCCGTATTTTGTGACCATATTGTTCATTATCATGGTATTCATATTCAGACCGTCGTCCTGCAGCTTTCTGACGTACTCGGCATAGAGCTTTACTGTTTTCAGAGAATATGTTGCCAGCTCGCCCCAGAGATATGTTTCGAATGATGTGACATCGACCGCATCTCCTGTTCTGTGGATCGGACGTCCCTGGCCGGCAAGATGCGGATACCATTTGGCAAGTTTGTCGAGCCATTCTGTATGCGCGAGGCATATTTCATCGATGATCGCGTCTTTTTCAGGATCGCGCGGCGGAAGCTGGCCTTTGATTTCCTCAAATTCGACAGGATTGGTGCGTTCCATCATATAGCCGTATTTTTCGCTGACGAGGTTCCTGCCGGCTGACTGAGCTGCGAGAAGATCATCGCAGTAGCTTTCACACATAAACTCGTTCCACGCTTCGAGCTGACTGGAACGCATGATATAAAAAGTATTCATATCGTCCTGACAGGCGGCGCGGCCTCCGCGGTTCTGCGTCGCGTCAAACATTCTCCATTCAATTGCTATTATTTCATCTGCTACATTTGTTGACATATTGATCATCCCTCCATTATATGCATCTGTTTTATTGCAGGATCACTGATCCGTTCCGTCATTTCGCTGCAGTGATCGAGCAGAAATGCGCTGTGATTTTCACTGAGATGCTGACGTCTCAGTTCCGCTGCGATATTGATGCAGATGCCTTCGATCGTTTCCTGGGCATTTTCGCTGCTGCCGGAGCCAAGCGCGAGTATCTGCGATTTTATTCTCGGCAGTATCGTGAAATCTTCCATTCCCCGGTACATCCACTTATAGAAAGGCGCATATTTTCTGTTGAGAAGATACGTCATTGAAATCGCTGCTTTAATAAATTCCGCAAGAGCGAGGTATGCTGCGACGGTTTCGCCCCGCCTGATGCAGCGCGGATAGTTATATTGCCCGGACTGCGACATGACTGCGGCTCTCGCAGTGATCTTCTTTATGCGTACGTCTTCCGGGTAATACGATTTTATCCTGTTTCTGATTGCGGTAAAGCGGCCGTATTCGTCGTAAAAAACTCTGCCGTTCGCAGCAGTCGCCAGGAATGCTTCCGGAATACGCATCCACTGCAATGTGTTTTCGGGGCCGGCCGGACATCCGGTAAATTTCAGATACCATGATTTTATACTCAGGCATCCGACACGTCCTGTGCTGTTCGGGCCGTCTTTTCTCTCCGGATAACCCAGAAAGTCCTTCGGCAGTTCGTCGTATATTTTCTGTACTTCATGTCCGTATGACTTGTAATCATCTTCATCCAGCCAGATGCAGAACGACGGTCCCCAGTCGTGGTCGCGGGAATATTCGTCGTCGAATCCGAAGCATTCCGAACCTTCACCCGCAAGTCCCGCCGCTATGCGCGGCATAAGATCAGGTAATGCTTTTTCAAGAGCCGGACGTCCGGCTTCGCTGAAATACCTCTCAGCAAGTTCAAGCCCCTTCATCAGCCGGCCTCTTTTTCAAGTCTGGCGAGATCGTCTTCCGCGTTGCGGGTGCGGTCGTTATCAGGGCCGAGTATGCGTTCGTAGATTTCCGCGGCTTTCTTTAAAGAAGCGATCGCTTCGTCGTGCTTGCCGAGTTTCTCATATGCCCAGCGCATATTCTGACAGGTGATCCCGTATTCTATATTCTCTCCGAAAAACCTTTTGGTATATCCGGCAGATTTAAGATACAATTCAATTGCGCGTTCGCATTTGCCTTCCGCGTAAAGATATCCGGCAAGGCTGTTGAGAGCCGCTGCATAATGGGAACGTTCGTCTTCCGGACATTTCTCATATTCCCGTATCGCGCGCTCCAGACATGACATAGCTTTCTCTTCGTCGCCTGATGCGTGGTACAGCGCCGTAAGATTGCTGTATGTTATGGCGATCTCCTGGCGGTGTTCCGGCATTGATTCGATCAGGGCAAGTGCATCCTCCAGGTATACTATCGCTTTGCCATATTGCTTCGTTTCCTGATACACGAGAGACAGATTGTTCAGTGCGCTGGCGTAAACATAATTGTTGCGCATTCCTTCGCTTTTATATATTTCCAGTGTCTTCTGAAAAAGTTCTGCCGCCGTATCGTACTCTTTTATCAGCCTGTATGTTCCGGCCATATTATTCAAGATCGTCGCGTATTCCGTACAGTTTTCCCCGAATACCCGCGCAGCGAGTTCTTTCGCTTTTTCAAAGGCCTCCAGAGATTTTGAGTATCTGCTGGTGCCGCGGTACAGCGATCCCAGTTCGTTGTAAACAGCAATCAGCTTTTCTGATTCTTCGTCACCTTCCGCGCGTTTACTGTTGACGCTGTCCAGAAGGAATTGTTCTGTCGACTCAAGGCTGCATTCTGCATAGCACCGGTCAAGATCGTTGTAAAACTCGTCCATTAATTTGCTCATGACGGTCCCTCCATTCTTAGATTATTATATAGCAGCCCATTTTTCAATGGTTTGCACGTACTCATGTGATTTTTGCAATTTGTGGTCAGTTAGTTTACATCATATATATAGGCGCGCGCACACTGCTGCGGAAAATGTAAAATCAAAAGTGAGTCTCTGCAAAAAAATGACGAATAAGTGCAAATCGTTCATGTCTGACAACAGATATAATGAGGCCAAGATAAAAAGTCGAACCATCGAAAACTATAGGAGGTTAATCATGGATAATTTCACATTTTACAGCCCGACATATTTCTTATTCGGAAAAGACACAGAAAAGCAGACAGGCGAGTACGTTAAAAAGTACGGCGGCCACAAAGTACTGATTCATTACGGCGGCGGCTCTGTCAAGAGATCCGGACTTCTCGACCGCGTCAAGGCATCGCTCGACGAAGCAGGAGTTGAATATGTAGAACTCGGCGGAGTTGCACCAAACCCTAAGAGCGGACTCATCTATGAAGGTATTGAACTTGCCCGCAGGGAAAAAGTGGACTTCATGCTCCCTATCGGCGGAGGCAGCGTAATCGACTCAGCAAAAGCTATTGCTCTCGGAGTACCATATGACGGCGACTTCTGGGATTTCTATACAGGGAAAGTTGTTGAAGAGGCACTTCCGGTAGGAACTATTGTTACACTTGCGGCTTCCGGAAGCGAAGCATCAACGGATTCGGTAGTCACACATGAAGACGGAATGCATAAGAGATGTGCAGACGGCGACATCCTCAGACCTAAGTTCTCGATCATGAATCCTGAACTTACATGCTCACTGCCTCCGTATCAGACAGCAAGCGGCGTTACAGACATCATTGCACACTGCATGGAGCGTTACTTCTCACATACTCAGGGTGTTGAACTCACAGACCGTATGCTCGAAGCAGTTATGCTGACACTCATCAAGGAAGGCAAACGCGCTATGGCAGATCCTGAAAACTATGATGCCCGTGCAAACATCATGTGGGGAGCTACAGTAGCACATAACAACATTACAGGTGTAGGCCGTGCACAGGACTGGGGCACACATCACATGGAAAACGAACTTTCCACAACATACGGATGCTCACACGGCGAAGGCCTGGCAGTTCTCTTCCCTTCATGGATGAGATATGCAATGAAAGAACAGGGACCTGAAAGATTCGTAATGTTCGCAACAAGAGTATGGGGATGCGAGATGAACTTCGAAGATCCTGAAGCAACAGCACTCGAAGGAATTGAAAAATACGAGCAGTTTATCAAATCGATCGGCATGCGCACATCGATCAGCGAACTCGGCGGCAAAGAAGAAGATATCCCTAAACTCGTAGAGAGCATGTTCTTCGAAGCACCTAATCACGGAAGCTTCGTACAGCTGACAAAAGAAAAAGCGGCAGAAATATATAAAATGGCACTGTAAGGGAACGCAGAACCCTTTTCATCATTTACTAGGCTTTGATATAAGTAGCATTGTCGACGGCGTGGTGAAGATGTTCGATAAATATCTTTGCTTCATCAGACAATTCGTGGTTCTTGAGTTTGATCCAGCCTATGGTCATGGACGATACCATGTTCAGGATCGGGATCATGCAGAGCTCATTGTAGACATCGTTGTCGGCATTGCTGCCGCTGCCTATGTTATATGCATTTGTATTTTTGATGATATGCATCATGCTGAGAGAGTTATGGGCATAAATGATCTGACCCGGTGAAGGAGGACTGAGAACCTCCTCTGCGTAACGCGGCGAATCAGTCTCCTGCTCGTAGCAGATATATGGATAAGGCGAAAGATCATCCAGTGTGACGCTTTTCCTGCCGGCAAGCGGATGATGACTGCTGAGATAAGCGCACGGATGAGAAGTGAAGAGCGGATGGAACTCCATTATGTTTTCTTTCAGGATTTTCATCATGAAGCCGCGGTTGACTTCGGAAAGAAAAATGATCCCGATCTCGCTGCGCTGAGTGCATACGTCATTGACCAGGGCTGAAGTCGAGCCTTCGCGGTAATGTATCTTGATATTATCGTCAGGAGCAAGACCATTGATGAAAGCACCGACTGCCTCTGCGACAAAAATATAATGATGTCCGGATATATTGAGAGTTTGGGAATCTGTGTTTTTGTTTTTCGAAAACCGTTCGTAAAGTTCGTCCGCCTGGTCGAGCACATGTGCCGCATACAGGACAAAATCCATCCCTTCCGGGGTGAATGTGATGCCTTTGCGGCTTCGGTTTAGAATAGTAATACCCAGTTCGTCCTCGAGCTCATGTATAGCATTGCTGAGACTTGGCTGCGCGATATAGAGATTATTTGCGGCCTGCGTAAGAGATGTGCAGTTTGATACCTCGACTATATATCGGAGTTGCCTGAGTGTCATAAAACGATCCCCCCTATGTCATAGCCGGAAGCTATGGAAAGTGCAATTTATAAGTATTATACAAATAAAATTATATATGATAAAGTGCATAATGTAAACAAATCGGAGCATTTAAGCAGTTGAAGCAATAATAAGAAATAGATAGTTAAAAACTTGAAAAAACACAGGTAAACAGCAAACGAAAGGAGAAAGAACATAAAATGAAAAAAGCAGTAATGGATGGTAATACCGCAGCTGCATACGCATCATATACTTTTACGGAGGTCGCGGCAATATTCCCTATTACCCCGTCTTCAGTAATGGCGGAGTGCGTTGACGAATGGGCGGCCAATGGTCAGAAAAATATTTTCGGACAGACAGTAGACGTCGTTGAAATGCAGTCTGAGGGAGGCGCTGCAGGAACAGTACACGGATCACTTTCGGCAGGCGCGCTTACTACAACATATACGGCTTCACAGGGTCTTCTGCTTATGATACCTAACATATATAAGGTGGCCGGAGAACTTGAACCGGGAGTATTCCATGTGTCGGCGAGAACAGTTTCAGCGCACGCGCTGTCGATCTTCGGCGATCATTCAGACGTAATGGCCTGCAGACAGACTGGTGTGGCGATGCTGGCATCGGCAAGTCCGCAGGAAGCTATGGACCTTGGAAATGTAGCTCACCTTTCCGCAATAAAGAGCAGCGTGCCTTTCATGCATTTCTTTGACGGATTCAGAACATCGCATGAGCTTCAGAAAATTGATGTACTCGAAGCAGATGATGTGGCGCCGCTTCTCGATATGGATGCAGTAGACGCATTCAGAAAAAGAGCGCTCAACCCTGAGAGACCTACCTTGAGAGGAACAACGCAGAACGCTGATATCTTCTTCCAGCAGAAGGAAGCAGTGAACCAGTGGATAGACAGAGTACCTGAGGTTGTAGCTCAGTACATGAAAGAAATCAATAAAATCACAGGAAGAAATTATGATCTCTTCGATTATTACGGTGCTGAGGATGCAGAATATGTGGCAATAGCTATGGGTTCCGCATGTGAGACGATGAAAGAAACGGTCGACTATCTTATGGCAAAAGGCCAGAAAGTCGCAATGATAAATGTTCACCTCTACAGACCTTTCGCCATCGACAGATTCATGGCCAAGATCCCTGCAACTGTTAAACGCATTGCAGTTCTTGACAGATGCAAGGAATCAGGCAGCATAGGCGATCCTCTGTATCTGGACGTTGTAGATGCTTTCTACGAGTCAGACAGAAAGATGGAGATCATCGCCGGCAGATACGGCCTTTCGTCAAAGGATACGACCCCTGCACAGATCGAAGCTGTATATAAAAACCTGATGAACGATCAGCCTAAGGATCACTTCACAGTAGGCATAAACGACGATGTTACAAATCATTCGCTTCCTATGAACGGCGAAATAAATGTTACTCCGGAAGGCACGGTAAGCTGCAAGCTCTGGGGCCTCGGCTCGGACGGAACAGTAGGAGCAAACAAAAACTCGATCAAGATCATCGGCGACAATACAGATATGTATGCACAGGCATACTTCGTATATGACTCCAAGAAATCAGGCGGACTTACACAGTCACATCTGAGATTCGGGAAACAGCCTATCCGTTCGCCTTATCTGGTAACGGCGGCAGACTTCGTGGCATGTTCGGCACCTTCGTATGTAACGAGATACGACATGACTGAAGACCTGAAAGACGGAGGCATATTCCTCCTGAACTGCATCTGGAACAAAGATGAGATCGGAGAACACATCCCTGATTCGATGAAGAGAGGACTTGCAGACAAGAATGCACAGTTCTACATCATAGATGCTATCGATATAGCGAAGAAGCTGGGACTCAGAAACAGAACAAACTCGATACTGCAGGCATCATTTTTCAAACTTCTGGGAGTGCTTCCTATAGACAAGGCTGAAGAATACATGAAGAAGGCTATAATCAAGTCTTACTCGAAGAAGGGCCAGAACATCGTAGACATGAACATCGCGGCTATCAGCAGCGGGATCACCGAGCTTGTCAGGATAGACATTCCGGAGGAATGGTATACAATAGAACCTGAGGAGGAAGATCTGAGCGCTCTGCCTAAGCATGTAAGAGAAGTCGTTGTACCGGTAAACAAACAGCAGGGCGACAAACTCCCTGTAAGCGTATTCATGGACAAGGCGGACGGAACATTCAAGACAGGTACTACAGCATATGAGAAGAGAGGAACAGCAGTAGATGTTCCTGAATGGCAGCCTGAAAACTGCATACAGTGCAACAGATGTTCAGCGGCATGTCCGCATGCAGCAATAAGACCGTATCTTCTCAATGAAGAAGAAAAAGCGGCAGCACCTGCGGAATTCATTTCAGTACCGGCAAAAGGCAAAGGACTGGAGAAATATGCGTACAGACTTCAGATATCGGCACTTGACTGCACAGGCTGCGGAAGCTGCTCGGTAGTGTGCCCGGCAAAGGAAAAAGCTCTTGTCATGAAACCGCTCGAATCACAGCTCTGCGAAAAGGACAACTGGACATTCGCGACAGAGGAGATAAGCGATAAGAATGAAGTAAGGCCGACAAACGTCAAGAACAGCCAGTTCTCACAGCCGCTGTTCGAGTTCCCGGCAGCATGCGGAGGATGCGGAGAAACTCCGTACATCAAGCTGGCAACACAGCTCTTCGGAGATACGATGTATATCGCCAACGCTTCGGGATGTTCATCGGCATACGGCGGGAGCACACCTACTACACCTTACTGCATGAATAAAAAGGGACACGGACCGACATGGGCAATGTCACTGTTCGAGGATAATGCCGAGTATGCATTCGGAATGATGATGGGTGCTGAAAAGCAGAGAGACAGACTTGCGGAGACGATCATAGAACTGAGAGATGCAGGTGTGTGCCAGGCAGAATGCGATGAGTGGATAGCAAGCAGGAAGAACAGAGAAAGATCGGCAGAGGCAACAGATGACCTCGTGGCAGGCATTACTGATGCAAGAGAGCAGGCTGATCCGGAAGTTGCAGCTTTGATCGATGCTGTTCTCAAGGATAAAGAGTTCCTGAGAAAGAAATCGTTCTGGGCATTCGGCGGAGACGGATGGGCTTACGATATCGGTTACGGCGGTCTTGACCACGTTATCGCAGAGGGCCTTGACGTCAATATCCTGGTACTCGATACAGAAGTATATTCAAACACAGGCGGCCAGTCATCGAAGTCGACACCGACAGGAGCTATCGCGAAGTTCGCGGCGGCCGGCAAAAAGACGAGAAAGAAAGACCTCGGCATGATGGCTATGAGTTACGGATATGTATACGTCGCTCAGGTAGCAATGGGATATGATCCGGAGCAGACACTGAAGGCTATGAAGGAAGCGGAAGCTTATGACGGACCTTCGATCATCATCTGCTACTGCCCATGCATAGAGCACGGAATCAAGGAAGGCATGTGCAACAGCCAGATCCACATGAAGAAGGCAGTTGAAGCAGGCTACTGGCACCTGTACAGATTCAATCCGGATCTGAAGGCGGAAGGAAAGAATCCGTTCATATTGGATTCCAAAGAGCCGACAGGCGATTTCGAAGACTTCATCCTCGGAGAAAACAGATATGCATCACTTAAGCTGCAGTCACCTGACACAGCGGAGAAGTTCTTTGCCAAGACAAAGGCAGATGCGGAAGAGCGTTACCAGAGTTATCTTAAACTCGCAACTCAGAAATCAGTAGGAGGTAAACTGTTATGATGACCGGAGCACAATACATCGAAAGTCTTAGAGAAATGAAGACACAGGTATATATGTTCGGCGAAAAGGTCGATAATTGGGTGGATCACCCGATTATCCGCCCGTCGATAAACTGTGTGGCAATGACATATGAACTGGCATCGAGAGATGAATATAAAGATATCATGACTGCAAAGTCAAGCATATCGGGCGAACGGGTCAACCGTTTCACGCACATCCATCAGGGGACAGATGACCTTGTCAATAAGGTCAAAATGCAGAGACTGCTCGGACAGAAGACTGGATCATGTTTCCAGCGCTGCGTAGGAATGGATGCCATAAACGCTGAGTTCTCAACGACATATGACATAGATCAGAAATACGGAACACAGTATCACGAGAGACTTGTTGATTTCGTAAAGATGATGCAGGAGCAGGATCTCACTGTCGACGGAGCAATGACCGACCCTAAGGGCGACAGAGGCAAGGCCCCGAGCCAGCAGGACGACCCGGATATGTTCGTACATGTTGTTGAAAGACGCGCGGACGGGATCGTGGTCAAGGGATCCAAGGCCCATCAGACCGGAGCGCTCAATTCACACTGGCATCTCGTTATGCCGACGATCGCAATGAAGGAAGCCGACAAGGATTATGCAGTATCATTCGCATGTCCTTCGGATGCAGACGGTGTCTACATGATTTACGGAAGACAGTCATGCGACACGAGAAAGATGGAAGGCTGCAGCATAGATGTGGGGAACAAGCGTTTCGGAGGCCAGGAGCTTCTGGTAGTGTTCGATAACGTTTTCATTCCTAACGAATATGTATTCATGGACGGTGAGTTTGATTTCTCCGGAAAGCTGGTAGAACGTTTTGCGGGATATCACAGACAGAGCTACGGCGGATGCAAGGTCGGCGTAGGCGACACACTCATCGGAGCGGCGGCACTTGCGGCGGAATACAACGGAGTAGATAAAGTATCGCATATCAAGGACAAGCTGATCGAAATGACGCATCTCAACGAGACGCTTTATGCATGCGGCATAGCATGTTCATGCCAGGGAAGTCAGACGGCATCAGGCAACTACGAAATAGATATGCTTCTGGCAAATGTATGCAAGCAGAACGTTACGAGATTCCCTTATGAAATCGCACGTATTGCTGAAGATATCGCGGGAGGCCTCATGGTAACTCTTCCTTCGGAAAAGGATTTCAATTCCGACGAAGTAGTAGGCAACAACGGCGAGACAGTCGGCGAGATATGCAGAAAATATTTTGCAGGCAGAGCGGATGTTCCGGTCGAAGACAGAATGAAAGTCCTCAGATTCATCGAGAACATGTGCCTCGGAACAGCGGCGGTCGGCTACAAGACAGAGTCGATGCACGGAGCTGGTTCCCCTCAGGCGCAGAGAATCATGATTTCCAGACAGGGCAATATTGACGGAAAGAAAGAATTCGTTAAAGACATACTTGCTATAACAGAATAGCAGGAAAGCTCATAAACAACCTTTTTATGCAAAACCCGCAGAGTGATCTGCGGGTTTTGTATTGCAGCTTATGCATGACTGTTTTGCACTTCCCTGACAGAAGGAGATATTACAGCATCCGAAAGTCTGCAAAAAAATCGACAGTTTGCGCAAAGCGGCGGGCCTGAATGTTTTGTACAATGACATCATAAAGAGCAATCAGACAAAATATAAACAAAACAAATAACAATAGCCACTGGCCGGATGTATTGCCGGCAATACATGAAGGAGGAAATAATCATGGATATGAGCTATCTTAAGGAGAAACCGATCGCGATCTTAGGCGGAGGCGCAGTAGGAAAAACAATGGCAGGAGACTGCGCACTGGCAGGCAGCAAAGTAAGGATCTGGGATTCCCCGAGATTCGCGGCAGTCAACTTCAAAAATCTTGACAGAACAGGGATCAAACTAACAGGAAACCAGTTCTCATTTTACGGATTTGAGCGCAGAGGCACAGGCCGTGTCGAGCTCGCAACAGACAATATGGCAGAAGCAGTAAAGGGAGCAGGGATCATCATCGTTGCAGCAGTAGCGATCGCACACGAAGACATCTTCCGCGAACTCATTCCATTACTTGAAGACGGACAGGTCATCCATATCCTTCCTGACAACTGCGGAACATTCGTATTCAGAAAGCTCATGAGAGAAATGAAGTGCGATACAAAGGTAGTTGTCGGAGCATGGTACACAGCACCTTACGGAGTACGTATCGTAAGAAGAGGCGGAGTAGCAACAAACGAGTGCAAAGTAGAAGACAGGATCACAACGATCAGAGGCTGCGCACTTCCTTCGTCAGACAATGAAGCGTTCCTTGAATCAGCAAACTACATCCCGGCATTCGATGCCATCCGTACAGGAGACGGTTTCGTAGAGGGAGACACAGTAGTAGATATCAACCTTTCAAATGTAAACCCTGTTATCCATGTACCGGGAACAGTTCTGGGCGTATCAACGATGCAGAACTTCGGCACAGTACTCGGACAGGAAAAGAAGAACTATTCACTTTACGGATTCGCACTCTGCCCGGCAATCGCAGAAGTACAGAGCGTATTCTGGGAAGAGGAAAAGGCACTTGCGAAGGCAATGGGAGTCGGACTCTGCACAGTAAACTATGAAGACTTCTTCTCCAGAACAACAATGTACGGCAAAGAGTATATGGGACCTGATTTCGCAGTACCGTTCGAAGAGAAATATGAGAACTTCTACGGCGACGGCCCGTTCGATCTCGAGAACAGATACATCACAGAGGACGTTCCTGTAGGATGCTACCTGATCATGCAGCTCGGCGACAAGTACGGAGTAGACACACCGACAGTAGACGCAATGGCTTATCTGGCCAGCACGATGCTGAAGAGAGACCTGATCAAGAACAGCAAATACACACTCGAGTACATCGACATCGATCATATGACAGATGCACAGCTCCAGAAGTATCTGCGTGAAGGCGAATACACAGCAAAATAGTTACATAGCCAGACAAACGGTGTTAAGAAATATGGCAAAGTAAATATAAAGTGGTTTCAGAATAAATAGTGTTCATTTTGGTAAAAGAGAGGCTGCGGCGTCAAGAGATGATTTTCTTGATGCGCGGCTTCTTTTTTTATGCGGAAAAGGCCGGGAACACCATGTGAAAACACGGTTACGTGTGCAAATGTTTTTTGCGCAGTGCAAAATATTTTTGCACAAAAACCGCAAAAAAATGCATTGCTGCGTAGGCAAAACAGGAGAAACATCAGAAATCATACACCACGGAAAAATAAAAATTCGGGGGAGAAAATGTTCAAAAACAGTCATTATCAGGATGAAAATAACGCGCATCCGGCGAGTGAAAAAAAATGTATGGATATTTTGGCACGTTCTTTGCTTAATAATAAGATAGAAAATATGAAGTTTGATTTGGAGAACCGACCAATAGGAGAACATTATGATTTCTAAAGTAAATATCCATGTTTTTAATGAATGCAGCGGGGAACATACACATGCATATCCGCAGATCCTGGTTCCGCTTCAGGAAACCATGATGATACGCGTGGGGAGTTCAGAGTATGAAGTCACACCGCAGGAACTGTGTTTTATTCCTGCAGACATGAGCCATCAGTGCAACTATATAGGAAAGCTGCTGGCGATAAATCTGTCTGAAGATGTATCCGATGACAGAGACGCGCTTTTCCTCTCGCATCCGATGATAGTGTCGATGCGCGGGCAGATCGTTCAGCTGGTTGAACTTATCCAGCAGGAACTCAGTCACAATCCGGACAGTCAGTCGATAAGATACCTGTACAATTATCTGTACAGCAAGCTGATCGAAAACTGCGCGGCACCGTCGATCCGCTTCATAGGCGAGCATTACGACCTGCCGATCACAGTGAATCAGCTGGCAGAGATGGAAAGCTACAATGTTACGTATTATAACGACTGGTTCAAACAGCAGACAGGCGTATCACCGAGCCTTTACCTCCGCCGCGTCAGGATCGACAGAGCCAAAGAGCTCCTGGTAGAAACGAGCTTCAGCGTAATGGAGATAGCAGTCATGGTCGGCTACAGCAGCAACGCGACATTTACGCGTGCATTTCACGGTATCACAGGCATGACTCCAAAGACATACAGGGAGTGCCCGGAGCTGAGAGAAGCAATATAAACAGTATTCAAAAGGGATTAGTATACATTGAAGTAATCAGGCTGTCAGCCGGCAGCTTGATTTTCTTTTTAACACAAAACAAACAACGGAGGGAAACAAGAATGAATACAGGAGATACGTCTTTCGTATTATTATCAACAACAATGGTGTTTTTCATGACACCGGGGCTGGCGCTTTTTTACGGCGGACTGGTCAGAAAAAAGAATGCCGTCAGTCTCATGATCCAATGCTTAATAGCGATAGGCGTTGTTACTGTCGTATGGGCGGTCTGCGGGTTCACGATCGCATACGGCGGCGACTGCGGGGGAGTAATAGGCGACATGTCGTATGCATTCCTGCATAACGTTACAGCTCTTCCGGGGGCATTTGCATCGAACATACCGTTCGTGCTTTTCTGCGCGTTCCAGCTCGTGTTCGCGATCATTACACCTGCGATCATCGCCGGGGGCGTTGCGGAAAGATTTTCCTTCAAGGCATATATCATCCTGCTCGTTGTCTGGTCAATTCTTGTTTATGCGCCTTTTGCGCATCAGGTGTGGGGCGGTGGATTTCTTGCGCAGTTCGGAGTCAAGGACTTTGCAGGAGGAATAGTAGTACACATGGCTGCCGGGTTCTCGTCGCTGGCCGCGGCACTCGCCATCGGAAAAAGAAAAGTACTCGATTATACCCCGTGCAATATGGCATATGTGGCGATCGGCGGCGGCATACTCTGGGCAGGCTGGCTCTGCTTCAACGGCGGAAGCGCGCTTGCCGCAAACGGGACAGCCGGTCTGGCAATGGGCAATACGATTTTCGCCAGTGCGACAGCTATGCTTTCGTGGGTAGTAATATCGTATATACGCTCGGGACATGTCACTCTGCTCGACAGCATACTCGGAGGAGTCGCAGGCCTTATTGTAGTAACGCCGATGGCGGGTTATGTTCAGCCGTGGGCGGCGATGGCCGCGGGAATACTCGGCGGTGCGTTCAGTTACGGCTGTATGCAGTTCAGAATGGCCCGCGAGTGGGACGATACGCTCGATGTCTGGGCGCTTCACGGAATGAGCGGTCTGCTCGGGCTTCTGCTCGTAGGCATCTTCGCAGATCCGTCGTGCACTGGTGACGCGGCCGGTCTTATTTACGGCGGAGGATTTGCACTTCTCGGCAAACAGGCGGTCGGGGTATGCTATGCGGCAGTATATTCATTTGCAGTAACATTTGTGATTGTAAAGATACTCAAAAAATTCTGCAGCGCACGTGTTTCTGATAAAATAGAAGATGAAGGATTCGACAAGGCATATCATGCAGAAAAACTTTACAATGATGCAGAGGCTGTTGTCGGTTCCACAAAGGAAACAGCGTAAACTGCAAAAATAACTGCAAAAAACCGCCAAAAAAAGATTGCACCTGCAAAACTATTTTGCACTGATTTGCGGCGCAAACAGCTGCGGAAGCGTGTGAAAGACAGATCATGATTTTGTGCCGATTAAACAAATTCTTTGCAGAAACTCAGATAGAAAGCTGATGAAATAGCGGAATTTTGTGTCTCTTCGCCAAAATCGGAAAATATTATTCCGGGCATTTGGAAATGTGGCACGCAACTTGCTTTACATATAGACAAGAAATAAAGTGCAAAAGTCAATCAGACCGGAGCACTCGTAAAATCATAAACGATGCGATTATCGATATAAGGAGGTTCATCATTATGGCAAAGCAGTATATGGAGCGTATAGAAGCACTCAGAAAACAGTATCTTTCGACACGTGTTGAAATGGATGTTTACAACGCAAAATATCTTACAGAAGGATTCAAGGAGAGCGAAGGCGAGCCGTGGATCATCCAGAAGGCGCACGGATACCGTAAACAGTGCGAAAAGAAAAAGATCTTTATTCAGGATCACGAACTTCTGGTCGGCGGCGTTGCATTCAAGCCGCGTGCAGGAGTACTCTGTGCAGACAGTTCTGCGGGAATCATCACTGACGAGCTCGATACTATAAGCACAAGAAAATTCGACCCGTTCTATCTGAGCGAGGAAGGAAAGAAAGTATATAAGGAAGACGTAGAAGAATATTGGAAGAACAAGTGCCTGCTCGACCGCTGGCGCAAGCTTGCACCGGAAGATATGGAAACACTGAGAAACAACGGCGTTATCTTCATCGACCGTAAGGCAGTCAGAGGTTACGGAGAAACAACACCTGCATGGGAAGTCATCATCAACAAGGGCCTCGGCGCTCTCCGTCAGGAAGCAGAAGACGCACTGGCAAAGCTGGATGATTCCGTACCTGGAGATCTCGAAAAGAGCTTCTTCTATAAGGCAGAGATCATGTCATGCGATTCAGTCATTCTTCTTGCACATCGTCATGCTGATCTGGCAGAACAGATGGCCGGAGAATGCAGCGACCCGGTAAGAAAAGCTGAACTCCTCAAGATCGCGGAAGTATGCCGCTGGGTACCTGAGCATCCTGCAAGAACATTCTACGAAGCATGCCAGAGCATGCTGTCATATGAATATGCAATATTCATGGAACAGAACGCTTCTTCATACAACCTCGGACGTATCGACCAGTACTTCTACCCGTTCTACAAGGCTGATATCGAAGCTGGAAGGATCACTCCTGACGAAGCTCAGGAACTGCTCGACTGCCTCTGGATAAAGATCGCAGAAATGAGCCTCTTCCAGGACGAAGTAACAGCTCAGTACGCAGCAGGATACTGCATCACAGTTCAGACGAGCTGCGGCGGTATCGATGAATATGGAAATGACGCAACGAACGATGTTTCGTACATGATGATCCAGGCGACAATGGACGTTAAGTTCAAAGAGCCGAACCTCGCATGCACATACGACATGTCGAAGAACCCTGATTCATTACTGCACAAGGCAGTTGAATCAATCGGCATGGGACTCACAATGCCGGCAATCTACTCGAATGATGTAGGCGTCAGAATGCTTCTGAACAAGGGCATTCCGCTGAGAGAAGCATGGAACTGGAACCCGTGCGGATGCGTAGAAACCAATCTCACAGGAAAACTGAAAGAGTATACAGATATTGCTGATATCAACCTGGGCGAAGTCATCGAACTCGCACTCAATGACGGAATCAGCAGAACGACAGGCAAGAGAGTATCAATTTCCACAGGAGATCCGAGAAACTTCAAGACATTCGACGATTTCTTCAACGCAGTTAAAAAGCACATCGATTACATAGTAGACGTAATCGTTTCAGGAAACCAGCTGCTCGACTACCTCAGCATGAACTATCGTACAGTACCTGTACTGTCGCTCGGATTCCCTCATACAATGATCAGCGGAGCTGATTACAGCCAGCCGAACGGCGCTGAGTTCACAGTAGGCGGCGGAGTAATAACAGTTGGACAGGCCGACATCGTCAACTCGCTCGCAGCTGTCAAGTATCTGGTATTTGATGAGAAGAAAGTTACGATGGATCAGCTGTGCGAAGCGATGGCAGCCAACTTTGAAGGATATGAAGATATCCAGAAGATGTGCATGGACGCTCCTAAGTATGGAAATGACGACGAGAGAGCAGACTTCTGCGTAGGCGAAGTATTCAGCTACATCGTTGACCAGTTCGAGAAATATGATACAAAGTTCGGAAAGATGACATGCGGAATGCTGCCGGTATCAGGCAACACGCCTATCGGACAGTGGGTCGGCGCTCTTCCTTCGGGACGTTACGCAGGCACACCTCTTACAGATGGAATCGGCGCTACAGGCGGTACAGATGTGAACGGACCTACAGCACTGTTCAAGTCGGTAAGCCGTATACCGCATGCACGTTATACACAGGGAACTCAGCTCAATGTCAAGATGGAGCCTGAACTTCTCAAGGGTGAAACAGGCATCGCGCATATGATGAACCTGCTGAAGACTATGAATACGCTTGGCGTATACCACGCTCAGTTCAACATCGTGGACAGAGATACTCTGATCGATGCTCAGGAACATCCTGAAGATCACAGAGACCTTCTGATCAGAGTTGCGGGCTATACGGCATTCTTCGTGGAACTCGGCAAGGAGACTCAGGACGAGATCATCGGACGTACAGAATACGCCCAGTGGGCATAAAACCATATATCGATAAAGTACAAATATCCTACAATGCAGCAGGCGTTTTCCCGGGAGCGTATCCCGGGGAGACGCTTTTTGCATGGTGCAGATGTTTGGCAGGGGTGCAAAGGATGACGCAGGGTGCAAAATCTCTTTACATGATATTTTGCACATGCAAAATATTCTGCACACAATAAAGACGCTTTGTATAAAAAACATCTGAAAATGTCGAAATTTTCCAGAGGGAAAAACATCAGAAAGCGCAGAAACGTTGCAATTACTGGATTTTAAATATTTCTGCACATGCAAAAATATTTTGCGTTCAAGCAGAGAAATTTGGCACGATAATTGCTTATTATATTAATGTGGACAATAGACATATCAACTAGTATTCAGAGAGGCGGCAGGAAATGGAATCACAGAATAACAATCTCAAAGGAATGGTATTGAGAATTGAAAGATCTTCGATACATGACGGAGACGGATTTCGCACGGTTGTATTTCTTAAAGGATGCCCTCTCAGATGCCAATGGTGTTCTACTCCGGAAAGTCAGTCGTTCGACATCGAAAAGACGGCTGAAACCGTCTACGGCACGGAGATGACCGTAGATGAAGTAATGAAAGAAGTCAGAAAGGATTCTAATTTCTTTTTCATTTCTAAAGGCGGACTTACGATGTCCGGCGGGGAGATACTGGCTCAGCCCGATTTCACCCGCGCGGTACTGAGCAGCGCTCACAGCGAATGCATCAATACCGCGATCGAGACATCTTTTTATGCTCCGTGGGAAACAGTGCGCTCGGTGCTCCGATATGTCGATACGGCATATGTGGACCTGAAGATCTTCAGCAGCGAGATGCATAAGCGTTACGCAGGCGCAGACAACGAAATCATTTTGAAAAATTTAGAATCTACAAATGAAATTGATGATGATTTCCGCCTTGTCGTCAGAACACCGGTGATCCCGGGAGTCAATGATTCAGAGCAGGAACTGGAATCGATCGGCCGATTCTGCTCGGGATTAAAGCATCTCCATCATTCTGAGCTTCTCAGATATCATAAGCTCGGTACAGCTACATATGCAAAACTGGGAAGAGACTATCCTCTTGAGGGAGTGGAGCCTCCGACACTTGAGCAGATGGACGGGTACCGTGATATAGTCAGAAGATATGTTGAAAAGGTCATTTGATTCGATTGTGTTATTTAATTGATTGATTGTTAGTTATAGGAGAAAAAAATGGAAAATAGTCAAAAGAAGTACAGACTCAGGCCTGCGGTTCTTCTGATTCCCGGCGCTATTTTTGTGACAATGGTAGTGCTTGGTTTCGGAAATCCGGTACCTTTTATAAAGGTTTTGAACAACTTCTACATCAAGATGATGTGGAACCTGGGCTGGGTTGAGAGTCTGCTGCTGTTCGCATTCGTTGTATTCCTTATTGTTGTTCTGGTGACGCCGCTTGGGAAAATCAGGCTCGGCGGGCCTAATGCACAGCCGAAGATCGGTTACAGACACTGGTTCGCAGTATCGCTGACGACCGGCATCGGCGCAGGCGTCGTATTCTGGGGCGCAGCTGAACCGCTGCTGTTCTCGATGGAACCTGCACCGGGCACCGGCATTGCCGGCGGCACGAATGAAGCTGTCATCTGGGGCATGGCCAAGACATTCATGCACTGGACGATCACCCCGTATGCCAGCTGCGTAGTATTCGGACTCGTTCTGGCATATGCGATCCACAATATGGGCATGCCTTACAAAGTAAGTTCAATGCTCACACCTGTATTCGGCAGGAACTTCGTAAATACAAAATGGGCATCATTCGTAGATGTCCTGACAACATTTGCACTGGCAGGAGCAGTATCCGGAGGCCTCGGCTACGGAATCATGCAGCTCTCCGCAGGAGTGGAACTCTGGACAGGAATAGACGCAAACATGTTTACGTATTTCTGCGTAGGCGGAGCACTTTTCGTAGTATACATGCTGACAGGACTTACGGGCCTCAGGAGAGGAATAGCCTGGCTGGGAGACAAGAACACATTGTTCTATTACATTCTGCTGGCATTCATATTCCTTGTAGGACCTATAGGATATACACTGAACCTTTCAACTCAGTCACTGGGCGAATTTGTACAGACATTCGTTTCATCCATGACATTCACATCGCCGTTCAAGGACGGAGCATACTGGCCGCAGTGGTGGGATATGTACTGGTGGACAGACTGGATGGCTTATGCGCCGATGCTCGGACTCTTCTTCGTCAAGATGGGTTACGGCAGAACGCTGAAAGAGTTCATCGTAGTCAACTGGGCAATGCCTTCACTGTTCGGATTTGTATGGTTCTCAGTATTCGGCGGCACAGTACTATACGGTCAGTATTACAAGGGGATCGACTACTATGCGATCTATAAGACAAAGGGAGCAGAAGCACTGACACTGTCAGTATTCCAGCACATACCGCTTTCGGGGATCATGACTGCATTCATGCTTGTCATCATAGCAGTTTCTCTGATCACGCAGGCCAACTCGATGCTGGGCACGTTGTCAAGCATGTCGATACATGATGCTGATGCGAGGAGCTCGGTAGAACCTCCTTCACACGTCAAGATCTACTGGGGCGTATTATTTATCGCAGTAGCTCTCGTGTTCGTATCGACAGGAGGAATCGAAGGAGTAAAGGTAATCAAAGCAATATGCGGAATGCCTATAGCTTTCCTGGGTATAATAATGTTCTTCGGCTTCATCAAATATATGAAGAGACGTCCGCGTCTGGCAGACGGTTCATATGAATACGAAAAACATGTTGTCAACGCACCGGATAACGGCGAGGAACCGCTCGTAGTCAAGCAGAGCAAACTTGGCATCTGGTTCGGCGGAAAGATGCATAAGATCGGCGCAAAACTTGCGGCTGCACAGGCGGTCGAAGAAGATGAAGACGATCAGGTTTCATAAACAGCAGTAATAACAAGTCGGGAGTTCGCAGTGCTGCGGGCTCCCGCAGATAATTCGGGAGGGGCCGTTGATCGGCGCAGGACAATGATATCAAACATAAACGTACATGTATTCGATGAGTGCCGCGGTGCGCATTCGCATGAATATCCACAGATAATGATACCCCTTGAGGGAACAATGAAAATCACAGTGGGGAATGCGGAGTACGATGTTACAACGCAGGACCTGTGTTTCATACCGGCGGAGATGGAGCATCAGTGCAACTACTTCGGCAAACTGCTCGCGCTGAATATTTCGGAAGATAACGCGACACTTATAGCGTACCCGATGATAATCTCAGTCGAGGATCTTCAGAAAGCGATAGAGCATGTGGTTATGAGCAAAACGAACGACCGTCCGGTCGTTACGACATCACTGAACCGAAATGAGACACAGAACCGTCCGGCCGCGAATGACACCGGTTCACTCAACAATACCATGCACGAGATAGAATATAAAACAATTTGCAGTGTTCTGGCTGCAAATGAGGGCAACATAACGCAGTCTGCCAAAGTCATGCAGATGAGCCGTCAGAGCCTTCAGTACAGAATAAAACGTTTCAACATCGATATCGATACAATCCTGCATGGTGCCAGAGAAAACGTCTGACAGACCCGGATCTGTTATTGCAGACTGCCGTATTCAATGCGGCAGTCTTTGCTTTGCTAAAACTTTCCGGCAGTCCGGCCGGCACCGTCTCTGACCAAACACTCTGTCGCAGCCGGTATTATTATGTGATATAATATATGCATATCAAATTGCTGCGCATATGGAGGAGATGGGATGATTTTATACTTTACTGGTACGGGCAACAGTAAGTTCGCGGCAGATGTGCTTGCTGAAGAACTGAACGAACAGACGATATCTCTTAATGAAGTAATGAAGAAAGGCGAATCGGTAACGGTGGAATCGGACAGGCCGATCGTGATCGTGTCGCCCGTATATGCGTGGCGTCTGCCTCGTGTTGTCGAAGATCAGATCAGAAAAATAAAATTCAGCGGCGACCGCGATATTTATTTTGTCGTGACAATGGGGAACGATCCTGGCGGCTGCGAAAAATACTGCAGAAAGCTCTGCGAAAAAAGATGGTTTGAATTCAAGGGATTCTGCGGCATACGCATGCCGGATAATTATGTTATACATGATAAAATGCTCTCTGAAGATGCTGTGGAGCAGATACTGAAGGCAGCGGTGCCTGTGCTTAAGGATACTGCTGCACATATCGCTGCGGGAGATATGATAACAAGTCCCTGCGGGGGATTTAAAAACCTGATAAAGTCGGGCGCTGTCAACAGGGCATTCAATAAGTTTAAAAACAAGGTCGATTTCGTGATTTCAGAAACCGACTGTATCTCATGCGGGCAGTGCGAAACAAACTGCCCGGTCGGCAATATTGTCATGCAGGACGGCAGACCGCATTTCGGAGCTGGCTGCATCCAGTGTTTCTCGTGCATTCATCGCTGCCCTACGGAAGCGATCGATATAAAAGGCAAAACGGAAAGCAACGGAAGATATGTTTGTCCGGAATATAGTGATTTTAAATCAAAAATGGTAAAAACAAGGTCAAGATAGGTCCTCAAAACAATCCTGAAATAATAGTATAGTGTGTTTGGAAAGTTCAAAACTTTCCGTCATTTGTTATTATTATACTATTATGAAAGGAGTTGTTTATGGAGGTTTTTAATAATGCTATTAACTCGGTTAACAACGTAATCTGGAGCACGGCGCTCGTAGTATTCCTTTTGGCGGTCGGACTTTATTTCACGCTCCGCTCAAAAGGTGTACAGTTTCGCTATTTTATCGAAATGTGCAGACTTATCGGTGAAAAGAACGAAGAGTCCAAGGAAAACGGTCTTACACCGTTTCAGGCTTTTGCTACCACAGTAGGAGCCAGGATCGGCATGGGCAATATCGCCGGTGTCGGAACAGCACTGTTCTTCGGCGGTCCGGGCGCTATTGTCTGGATGCAGATCACGGCGCTGGTAGGCGCGGCAAGTGCGACGGTAGAGTCTACATTAGGTCAGGCTTACAAAGAGAGATCGAACGGAGAGCTTATCGGCGGCCCGGCATATTATATCGAAAAGGGACTGCATGCCAAATGGCTGGCTGTTATCTTCGCAATAGCGGCTATCATGGGGCCTGGACTGCTCATGCCTGCGGTTCAGACGCATTCAACAGCAGTTGCCCTGCAGAGTTCATTCGGTCTTCCGTTCGTAGCAACAGGAATCATTATCTTCGTACTGCTCGGTATTTCTATCCTCGGCGGCATTCAGAGAATAGGCAAAGTTGCAGAGCTGCTGGCACCTATCATGTGCATAATCTATCTCGTTTGCGGACTTGTTATTCTGTTTATGAATATCGGCAATCTGGGATCTGCTATCGCGGATATGTTCACGGCAGCGTTCGGACAGAATGCAATGTACAAATCAATTGTCGGAGCTATGATCGGCTGGGGCGTCAAGAGAGGACTGTTCTCCAATGAAGCCGGCCAGGGCTCGGGTCCTATCGTATCATCGGCAGCTGAAACGACACATCCTGTAAAGCAGGGTCTGATCCAGGGCCTTTCTGTCTATATCGATACGCTTCTGGTCTGCACGATCACAGGCATTTCCCTTATGGTTACGGGACTGTATAATGTATCTGCAAATGCTGACGGCACTGTTCTCATCAAAACGGGACTGCCTGGTGTTGAATACGGTGTGAGCTACATGCAGGATGCTATGCAGGAAAGCTTTGGCGGAACATTCGGAAACTGTCTGCTGTCAGTGCTGATCGCGATATTCGTATTCACGACGCTGATGGCATATTACTATCAGGCGGAAGCAAATCTGAGATATCTGTCCAAGGGCAGCAAGGCTGCAACAAGAGTATTCCAGGTAGTATACCTGTTTGCCAATTTCCTGGGTGTTCTCGTAAACGGACAGGTCATCTGGTCGATGGGCGACACAGGCGCAGGACTCATGGCTTGGGCAAACCTCATAGGCATAGTTATTCTGTCACCTGTATTCTTCAAAATTCTCAAGGACTTCGACAAGCAGAAGAAGGCCGGACTCGATCCTCTTTATGATCCGGCAACAGTAGGCCTCGAAGACAGTGATGGTATCTGGACAGCATACGTGGACAAGAAAAAGGCTCGCGGTGATTACGAGAATCCTGTTCTCGGATATGACAAAATCGTAAAGAAATAAGGCATTATTCTATCAGCAGTACCGGATGGCATATTGTCATCCGGTATCTGCATATCTGATACAGTGAGGAAAGCAATGATACTGGATGAAATAAAAAACAGACACGAAGTAATATGGATAAATCCCGGCCTCAACGGGGGGAAAAATTACTCGATAGGCATGGACGATATAATCGATGCAGAAAAACGGCTCGGGAGATTCGCACCTTTCATCATGAAAGCTTTCCCGGAAACAGCAGCGAAAGGGGGACTGATAGAGTCGGAGCTCCTGCCCTTGAAAAAAATGAGCGGTCTTCCTGCCCGTTCGTTCCTCAAGGACGATGCGCATCTGGCGATCGCAGGATCGGTAAAGGCGCGCGGCGGAATATATGAGGTATTGAAGCATACTGAAACACTGGCGCTGGAAAACGGACTGCTGTCAGTCGATGACGATTATTCGATTCTTGCGGACAAGAGGGATTTTTTTGAAAATTATAAGGTCCAGGTCGGATCGACCGGGAATCTCGGGATGTCGATAGGAATCATGAGTGCAAAGATCGGCTATAAAGTGATCGTACATATGTCGGCGGATGCCAAACAGTGGAAAAAAGATCTTCTGCGCAGCAAAGGCGTGACAGTAATGGAGTATAAATCTGATTACGGTACTGCGGTGGCGAATGGCAGAAAGCTGTCCGATGCCGATCCGTCAAGCTATTTCGTGGATGACGAGAATTCTCTCGATTTATTTCTCGGGTACAGCGTAGCTGCCCGGAGACTTGTGCCGCAGTTCAGAGATAAAGGCATTACAGTCGACGACAGTCATCCGCTGTTCGTGTATATACCGTGCGGTGTCGGAGGAGCCCCCGGAGGTATCGCGTTCGGTCTGCGGACATTGTTCGGGAAAAATGTCCATGTCTTTTTTGTCGAGCCTCTGGATGCACCGTGTTTTACGATCGCGATGGCATCGGGAAGGGGACATGATGTCTCTATAGATGAATACGGCCTGAAAAGCACAGATACTCAGGCGGACGGACTGGCGGTAGGCAGAGCATCCAGCGTGGCTTGTGATATAATGAAGTCAGAACTTTCCGGATGTATGACATTAGAAGACAAAACCCTGTTCAAATATCTGCATGAATGTTATTATAAGGAATCGATATTCCTCGAGCCGTCGGCATGTGCGGGATTTGCAGGGCCGGCCAGACTGTCATCAGAGGAAATGAGAGGGTATTTGGATAAATATAAGCTTACTGATTTAATGGAAAACAGCACACACATAATATGGGCAACAGGGGGAATGCTGGTTCCGGAAAAAGAGAAAGAAGGATATTTAAATGTATAAGGAAGCGTTGAGACCATCATGGGTAGAAGTGAATCTGGCTAATCTTGAGTACAATATCAGGAGCATAAAAGCCAGGGTCGGAGACGGAGTCAAACTTATAGGAGTAATAAAAGCCGATGCTTACGGATGCGGCGCAGTCAGATGTGCCGGAGTCCTCGAAGAAAGCGGTTTTGATACGTTCGCAGTAGCTACTCTCGGTGAAGGCATTGAACTTCGTGAAGCCGGATACAAAGAAAATATCATTTGTCTGGGACTTAATCCGCCGATGTATGCGGACGAAGTCGTGAAGTATGACATTATTACTGCCTGCGACAGCAGCGAGACAGCCGCTGCACTTGCGGATGCCGCACAGAAGCAGGGCAAGACTGCGGAGATCATGATCGCACTTGATACGGGCATGGGCAGGATCGGGTATCTGGCGGAAGAAGCCGAAGACGCTGCGGAAGATATAAAGAAAATCACAGCTCTTCCTGCTCTCAAAATACACGGCATGTTCTCGCATTTCGCGACCGCGGATTCGGTCGATCTTGCATTTACGAAGCTGCAGGCGGCCAGATACAGACATTTCGCCGACGTCATGAAGGAGAACGGTATCGATATTCCTATGAAATCGCTGGCAAACAGCGCTGCGATCATGGAAGTGCCGGAAGCATATTATGACTATGCAAGACCGGGCGTCATTCTTTACGGATGCTATCCTTCGGATGAAGTACATCCTGAAAATCTTGATATAAAGCCTGTAATGCAGGTCAAAGCCAATCTCGTAAAGGTGAAGGATGTTCCTTCAGGTACATCTGTTGGTTACGGCCGTAAATTTATTTCCAGGCGTCCGTCGAAGATCGCGACGATCAATATCGGCTATGCCGACGGAATGCCGAGGCCGTATTCACCGAATGCTTTCGTTATCATCAACGGCGTGAAAGCGCCTGTCGCCGGCAATGTATGCATGGATCAGTTCATGGTGGACGTGACGGATGTTCCGAACGTGAAAGTCGGTGACGAGGCCATCATTATGGGCAGCGACGGCAATCTTTCGATTACTGCGGAGGAGATCGCGGAGAAGACGGGAACTATCAATTATGAAGTCATGTCATGCTTCGGGCTCAGACTTCCGAAGGTATATATAGAGAAATAATTCAAAGAAAGAAATGGTATAAAAAGCGTCAAAAACGATAATTTAAGGGCGGCCGGATAATTGCAATAATGTAATCAGAGATAAGAAACATAAGATTATTATTATGCAAGAAAGGATAAAGCAATGCTTAAGTATGTAAAAGAATCCGACCCTGAATTATATGAATTGACGATGGAGGAGACCGACAGGCAGGAACATAATATCGAAATGATAGCTTCTGAAAGTACTGTCCCTCCTGAAGTAATGGAGATGGCGGGATCCATCTGGACCAACAAAACTCTCGAAGGTTATCCGGGGGCAAGATTCCAGGCCGGCTCGGAAGTAGCCGACAAACTGGAAACTCTGGCCAACGAAAGAGCCTGCAGATTGTTCAAGGCAGACCATGTGAATATCCAGCCTTATTCGGGAACTACAGCAAATTATGTTGTATATGCATCCGTACTCGACCCGGGTGACAGAGTACTGGCGATGCGCCTCGACCAGGGCGGACATCTTTCACACGGAAGCAGTGCGAACTGGATGTCGAAACAGTATGATTTCCAGCATTACGGCGTTGATCCCGCTACAGGACTCATAGACTATGACGCTCTTGAAAAACAGGCCAGGGAATTCAAACCGAAGCTCCTGCTTGCCGGAGCAAGTTCATATCCGAGACTGATCGATTATGAAAAGATCGGCAGGATCGCCAGAGATGTCGGGGCTTATTCCATGGTAGATATGGCGCATGTTGCGGGACTCGTGGCAGCGGGCCTTATTCCGAGCCCGATACCGCATGTGGATTTTGTATCATCGTCGACTACAAAAACGCTCTGCAGTGCAAGGGCGGGCATGGTATTCTGCAAAGCTGAATATGCGAAAAAACTTGATCACGGTGTGTTCCCGGGCTCGCTCGGCTCGATGCATCTTACGACTATGGCAGCTAAATGCTGGTCGTTCAAGTATGCGGCTTCGGATGAGTTCAGGGAGATCATGCAGAGAGTACTTACGAATTCGAAATACATGTGCGGAGAGCTCAAGGCGCACGGATTCGATCTCGTCTGCGGAACATCAGACAATCATCTTATCGTAGTTGACCTGAGGTCGAAGGGCGTGACAGGAAAGCAGATGCAGACATCGCTTGACAAGGCCGGGATCACAGTAAGCAAGCAGCAGATACCGGACGACCCTGAATCGCCGATGGTAACGAGCGGTATCCGTATCGGTCTGACATCGACAGCTCAGAGAGGACTGAAGGAACCTGAAATAAAGAGAATAGTCGAACTGATCGACAGAGTGGCGGCGGATCCTGAAAATGAAGCGAATCTGGCGGCGGTCAAAAAGGACGCCATGGATATCGTCAGGGATCATCCTCTTTATCCGGCAGGCGTTCTCGAAGATTAAAAAAATCAGAAATATCCCACCTCAATTGAATAGTGCCCGGGCGTAATTTTCGTCCGGGCTCTTTCTGTAAAACGGCGGCGATAAAAGCGAAAGGCGGCGGAAAATGATAGAGAAAACGGCTTGGGGATGTATCGACTGGAGACAGATTTCTAAAGTTAATGATAAAGACAGTTCGATGAATGTAGGCATCACGACGATAAATGCGGGCGCCGCGCAGTCCACGCATGTGCATTACGGACATGAACAGCTGCTTTTCGTCCTTGACGGAGAGGGCGTCAACATAATTAACGGAGAGTCATTTTCGTTCCATAAGGGAATGAGCTTCTACATGAAAGCCGATACTATACATGAGGAATACAATACCGGGGATACAGCTATACATGAACTGCTGGTATCTAATCCGATCCCTTTTTTGAGCAATACTCTTGCCGATGATCAGAGCCAGCCGGATGATTTTGATGACGGCGTCACTATCTATCAGGCGGTCGAGGCGATACGCGATCCGCTGCTTGAATCGATCAAACTTCCGTTCACGATATTCGATGAAAGCGGGTTTGTAGTAATGTGCGGGCAGCATTATCCGCAAATTTGCCTGGAACACTGCGATCCGACGGGGACGGAAGGCGATTGCCCGTGTTACAAAGATATCCGGCGCGAAATAAGCGGGTCTTTGTACAGCGGGGATTTCATCTGTCCGTATGGCCTGACTGTGAATTACCATCCTGTTATCTTCCGCGGCAGGCAGATCGGCCTTATACGCGGAGGACATTATTATACATCAATGAATGAATCGGATATCGACAGCTCAGTTACTGACGGGTATTATGACCAGCCGGTGAGTACGCAGATCGGCATCCAGAAGATCCAGCTGCAGATAGCGGAAAGTATTATAAGGTTCTGCGATTTCGAAGAATCACGCCGTGCGCTTGAACACAGGGAAGCATCTCTGAGAAATACAGAACTTGAAAGAAACAATCTGCAGAAAAACCTGACTATAATGAATGACACTGTAACGAATCTGAAAATCAATCATCACTTTCTTTTCAATACGCTGAACTGTATGGCCGGTATGGCGCTGGAGGGAAACGGAGAAACATTATATAAGGCTATACTTGACCTTTCAAATATGTTCAGGTATACGATGTCTTCGGAACTTCAGCTGGTGAGTCTGAAGTCGGAGATCAAATATCTGCAGACATATCTTGATCTGCAGAGGCTGAGGTACGAGGATTCACTGCATGTAGAATATGAGATCGCCGACGGATGCGCCAATGTCAGAGTGCCTTTTAATTTTCTGCAGCCGATAGTAGAGAATGCTTTTACCCACGGATTTATGTCATACGATGATGAGAAGTATATAAAAATATCCGCATCACATACGGATGACAGGATGACTGTATCGGTAATGAACAACGGCATCCCCGCAGATGATGTCACTATCAACAGGACTAAAAAAAGCTGGTCATCAAAATCCGGGCACGGACTGTCATTTGTCTATGAGAAATTTCAGGGCGCATATGCCGGAGATTTTTCCATGGATATGAAAGCCTGTGAAGAAGGCGGCGTTGAAATTATTGTCACAGTGCCGTTTGTGAAAGGAGGAGACTGATATGCTGAGAGCACTGATAGCAGATGATGAATCTGCAGTCGCTACTATAATCAAGTATATTATAGGAAAAGAGAAGCTTCCGATAAAAATCGTAGGAGAAGCGGAAAACGGTGCAGAAGCAGTGCGTCTCATAAAGAAAGAGCATCCGAATCTTGTCTTCCTGGACATACAGATGCCGCTGATGAACGGATTTGAAGTGATGAAAGCGCAGCCGGATATCGACTATATAATCATTACTGCCTTCGAATCTTTTTCATACGCGCAGGAAGCGCTGCGGCTCGGAGCCAGAGACATACTGCTCAAGCCGGTGGACCGCAATCAGTTTATGGAATCCATAGCGCGCGTCATCGGATGGCGTTATACTTCGAATGATACAGTCAATCAGATACTCGAATATCTTTATGCAAACTATAATAAAAAAGTAACGCTTGATGATCTGGCCGCTGAAACATTTATGACGACTAATCATATAGCGAGACTGTTCAAAGAATATACCGGTACAAGCATCATAAGGTATCTTCACAAGGTGCGGATAGAAAAGGCCATAGATATGCTGATCGACGAAGAGAAAAGCATACAGGAAACCTGTGAAGATGTCGGATATGATAATATGAACAATTTTTACAAGCACTTCAGAGAATCAACAGGGATGACTCCGGCCGATTATGTGAAAAAAGCCGCCAAACGTTGATTCTGTCATTTTGATTATGTACGTGCTATAATTGTTACCAGGATACAGTAACGTTATAGGAGGGCATAGGGAGTGGGCGCATATTGCGGCAGAGAGAGAGTTTCCGATTCGCGCATTAAATGGCTGGCAGCAGTACTTGTCATGTCTGTACTGATACCGCTGCTTTCTGTTTTCATAGGGTACAATAATAATGTATATGCCGAAACGAAGCCTTCGCGGACAACTGTTCGCGCGGGATATTTTATCAACGGTGATTTTATGCATAAAGCGGCAGACGGAAGCTATGAAGGTTATGACATTGAATATTATTACACGATTGCCGGTTACACGGGATGGAAAATCAAATTCGTGGAGTTCGGCAGTCTCGATGAGGCGCTGCAGGGGCTGAAGGACGGGAAGATAGATATACTGAGCGGACTTTCGAAAACGAGCGACCGCACGAAGGCGTATCTGGTATCGTCTCAGAAGATGTGTACGGCGCGTATCGCGGTGCAGACAAGAGCGGATGATGACCGGTTCACGGCAGGAGATCCCTCTACTATGAAGGACCTGACATGCGGAATATTGAAAGGATCCAACGTCATTGCACTATATAAAAACTGGTGCACTGCCAACGGACTGACGCCGCATGTCATTGAATATAACAGTCTGCCGGAGCGGAATGATGCTTTCGCGGCAGGAAAAGTGGATGCGGTTGCTGCCGGGTCCACTATCGAAGGTGCGCAGAAGATAGCGGAATTCCCTTCACTGGATCTTTATTTTATGTTCAACAGCAAACAGGCAAAGCTGAAGAAACAGATGGACCGCGCGATGGGTATGCTGTCGCTGCAGTCGCCGATGTATTCGACCGAGTTGTTTGAAAAGTATTTTCCGCTTTCCAGGAACAGGAAACCTTCGTTCTCATCTCCGGAAAAAAAGTATCTTGCAAAACACAAAACGATAAATGTTGCCGTGCTGTCGGATGATGCTCCGTTCAGCAGCGCCGGTGCGGATGCATCGGTGAAAGGCATACTGCCTGAATATTACGAGCATCTTTCCGGACTGCTCGGCGTTAATTTCAATTGTATAGCATGTGCTTCCAAGGACGAGGCCTGCCGGGCTGTCGAAGACGGTTCTGCCGATATGGTGGGAAAATTCGAAAACAATGTTTATGATGCGGCCGGCAGGGATCTAATTATTTCAAATTCATATTTTGAAATGAATCTCGTACAGATCACTAAGACCGGAACGAAGAAAGTCAGGGCGGCTGCTGTTCCGGAATGCAACGCTTCCGCGGTCAGGTCGACAATCGAAAAAAACGGTTCGCAGATCAGGGTAAAAGAATTCAAAAACACCAAAGCTGCCTTCGATGCCATGAAGTCCGGAAGCTCCGATGCGGTAATATGCACTCAGCCGGGGGCGACCTGGATACTCTACCGCAATCGTTCTTCAGAGTATGTTGTATCTGCTTTCGGATCAGGGACCTGGAATGTGGCCTGCGCGTTTAAATCGGGGACCGACGGAAATACACTGCGTTCGATCGTGAATAAAACTATCGCGGCTGATTCGGGATATATAAATCAGCTGGCGACGACATATACTCTTGAGGATTCCACAAATATTGCTGCCGCTATCAACAGGATGTCGACCGGTTCCATAGTTATGCTGGCGATTGTAGCTGTATTTCTGCTTGTTGTGGCAATAATTGCGATAATAATTATTATCAGACGCCGCAAAACGGAACGCGCTCTCGATCTGCAGCAGGCTGAGATAAAAGCAACAGAAAAGGCGAACATGGCGAGGCACGAGTTCTTCGGAACAGTAAGCCACGATATGAGGACACCGCTCAACGGGATAATGGGATTTACGGATCTTGCACTCGGGAGCAATGATATTGACAAGGTCAAAGAATATCTTCTGAAGATAAAACAGTCGGGATCTATCCTGAACGAACTGGTGAATGACACGCTGATAATATCGCGGGTGGAAAACGGAAAATACGTCCTGCATGAAACACCGAATGATATGGGAGAAGTACTGGAGGAACTTGCCGGACCGATAGGTGAACTGGCTGCTTCAAAGGGCATTGTGCTGAAAACTGAGGTGGTTTCATCCTGCCGCAGATATGTTATGATCGACAGACTGAGTGTGCAGAAGGTATTTCTCAATCTACTGTCCAATGCAATAAAATTCACGGCTCCGGGAGGAACTGTGACATTTGCCTGCGCATGTGAACATGATGCTGAAGGGCGCAGATTATGTGCTGTTTCGGTGTCCGATACAGGATGCGGCATATCCGATGATTTCCTGCCGCATGTTTTCGAACCTTTCGCACAGCAGGATCCTGCCAATCCGGAAACGTCCGGAAACGGTATGGGTCTGGCCATCGTGAAGAGCATTGTTGAGGCCATGGGCGGAGATATTTCTGTACAGAGCCGCGAAGGCAGAGGTACGGAATTCACAGTCAGACTCAGACTGAAAGAGACGGAATGCGCTGTCGGGCAGCCTGAAGCATCAGATCTGTCTGACAGAGGCAATGTCCTGACCGGCAGGCGTGTCCTCGTGTGCGAGGATAATGCGCTGAATCTGGAAATCGTTAAAACGATTCTGGAGAATGCGGGCATGGAAGTAACAGATGCGGACAACGGGAAGACGGGGACTGAACTGTTCGGGGAAAGCGAACCGGGATACTTCGACATTATTCTGATGGATATCCGTATGCCTGTAATGGGCGGAACAGAAGCCGCACGCATAATAAGGGCTCTGGACAGAGAAGATGCCGGGACGGTAAAGATCATTGCGGTATCCGCAGATGCATTTGAGGAAAACGTTAATGAATCGATCGCGGCGGGGATGAATGCACATATAGCGAAACCTGTGGACGCGGCGCAGCTTATAGGGACGATAAAAAAATGCCTGGACATTTAGGCACAGGCTGCCGGAGGAAAGATGACAGAAGAAATTGCGCATAATATATACAGAATAGGAGTGCCGCTTACCGGCAATCCGCTCAAAGAACTCAACAGTTATTTAATTAAAGGAAAAGACAGAGACCTTCTTATTGATACCGGATTCAGAAATCCGGAATGTTTTGATGTTCTCACGGGGGAACTGAAAAAGCTCGGTTCCGATATTTCGAGAAGAAATGTACTTCTGACGCATATGCATTCCGACCATTCCGGTCTGGCGGATCTCGCCGCCGGCGCCGGGAGAAAGATTTTCATAAGCGAAAAGGACCGTTCGTACATGCAGAATTTTATGACAGGACGCATGCGCGGATGGCAGGAGGAGCGCTATACGAAGGAAGGCATGCCTCACGACATGGTCCTTGATGTTTTCAAAACCAATCCGTCGAGACAGCAGTCGATGAAATCGCTCGACAGCCGGTTCACCGCATTGAATGAAGGAGATCACATCGAAGCGGGCGGATACCGCCTGGAAGCGATATATGCAGAAGGGCATACGCCGGGCAGCATGATGTTCTATATCCGGGATAAGGGCATAATGTTTACCGGAGATCATGTGCTTTTCGACATTACACCGAATATTACCGCCTGGCCTTATATTGATGATTCACTCGGAGACTACCTCGGGAATCTGGAGCGAGTGAAAAAATTTTCTGTTGAAACGGCGCTGCCGGGGCACAGGAAGACCGGAGACTACAGCAGCAGGATCGATACGCTGCTTGAGCATCATAAAAAACGGCTGGACGAGGCGCTGGCTATTGTTGCGGACGGTGAGGGGTCGTGCGGATATGATATTGCAGGCAGGATGAAGTGGAAAATACGCGCTGACAGCTGGGAGACATTTCCGAAGATACAGAAATGGTTCGCGCTCGGTGAATGCCTGTCGCATCTCGATCATCTGATGAAGACGGGGAAAATCAAAAGAAAATCAGAGAACGGGCTGTGGCGTTATTACACGGTCTGAAATGGAGGCTGGATATGGGAATGGTATTTGCACCGGGATGTGCGCTTAAATTATATAAACCGGAGCTGACAGGGAAAACGCTTGATTATCTCCGCAAAAACGTGGACGGGAGCATCACAGAACTTATGACGTGCTGTGATCACGATCCGCATCTTCCGCTCGGGACGGTGGTAATAAACGCATGTCCGGGCTGCGACCGCACTTACAGTACGCAGTTCATGGGCGTGGGTTCGATTTCGCTTTGGGAAGTGATCGTTTCGTGCGCGGATTTCCCGTATCCGGACTATCACGGTGCGGAAATGACTGTGCTCGACGCATGCGTGACGCGCGCAAATAAACGCGCCCAGGATGCGGTCAGGATATTGCTGGAGCGCATGAATATAAAAGTTATCGAAGCCGATCATATCCGTCAGGATACGATATGCTGCGGAGATAAACTTTTCGGACACATGTCCGATGAGGACGTTCACAAAAAAATGAGAGAAAGGGAAGAAAAAATGCCCCGCGAAGACGTTGCGAATTACTGTATGGGATGCACACGCGCAATCGAGATCGGAGGCAGAACGCCGCGTTATCTTCTCGATCTGCTGTTCGGCGAAGAAACTACGAAGGGGATCCTTACATCGGATCGCTGGAACAGTACTATCGAGAAGTACGCTGACGAACATTAGCTGAATATTATTCTCTTATGATCTGAGGCTTTTCCATTGGCACTCTTTCCCACATCGAGTCGCATGCAGGGTCGTTCTCGGTAAGGAGAGTGACAAGCCATTGCAGCCGCTGGTCGCTTTCACCGCTCTTGATAAAAAGCTTGATGTATAGTTTGTGGAAACCCGGTCGCAGCATATTAAGAGAAGGGCCCTTGAAGTTATTCGGAGTGCGTCCCCACTTTCCTGCAGGCGGATGCACGATCACATTCAGAGGATCGAATACAGGTATCTCCGCCGACAGTTCGACTGTGACCTTCTCGATCGGGATTTCAGTTCTTTCTGACAGCCTCATGGCTGTTCTGGCAAGAGAGTCGGCGCAGGCCTTAAGCATTACTTCGTTCGGTTCTTCAGAATCGGAAACTGCCCGGTCGGATCTGGCGTTCAATAATTCAATTGTAGCTGGCATTTAGTTCTCCTTCCGTTGAAATGTCATTTTACCTAATAACACAACTAACAGTATATCACAATTATTGAGTTTACGTTCTTAAAACCAGCAATCCCTTAAATGAATTTCAACCTTCTATCCATGCTCTCAAATCAGATGTTAGTTCTGCAGAAAGTATGAGATAATGGACATGTATCCTCCTGGATGTTAGGAGGAAGAAATGTCTGATACAAAAAGGAAA
>Ga0183098_10374_pt1 | contig 102562 bp, 77 predicted proteins | sample BioMet9_FD_128884 | JGI IMG/M metagenome (GOLD analysis project Ga0183098, IMG submission 128884) | Microbial communities from bioreactor (seeded with sewage sludge) at Lawrence Berkeley National Lab, California, USA - Biofuel... | ecosystem: Engineered > Bioreactor > Anaerobic > Unclassified ...
TTAGGATCTTTAAGCATTGTTTTGTAGTATTTTGTTTGGTAGCTTAAAATTACAAAATATATACTTAATATCCTAATTATAAATAGATTAATATATTACTATTAATGTATTATATTATACAAAAAACTTGAAGAAGTTTTGTTTTATCAGAGTTCTTTAGGAACTATAACGATACGTCCTTTCAACTAAATTGCAAAAGAACCGATGGGGTTTACAGTTTCTGTGGATATTACTAGAACTGATTTACAATATTTTTCTTATTCCTAAGCCGGCTTGACATTAAATATTTTATTTCAAAATTCGGTTTACATTATTTCAATGGGCAATGCAGACCAGGAGTTTAGTTTTGAGAGTGGGGTATGGTTGGGTAAAAAGCCCATTTTCCATAACTTTCCTAAAAAGCATATTTTATCATTCCTATAATAAGGTTATAACTTTTTTCATGTATTTATATAACATATCACACTATACCCAACTGTACCCCACTCTGTTGACAATTACATCAAAGCTAAAGAAAGGGATAGTTGAGTCAAGCCAAAAGAAAAAATGAAAGAACAAAAACCTCCAATAAAAGCCAATAAAAACCAATTGCAACCAAATGGGTGTGTAACGTACAACCAGCCATAGTACCTTTGCAGAGTAATTTAAAACAAAAAACTATGCCAGTTAAATTTTCAGTAGTCCCAAGAAAAAATCCATCTAAAAGCTCAGAAGCAGCTATGTCCTATATACAAGCTAAATTGCGCTGCGATACATCCTTTGACAAGCTCTGTAAAGACGCCGATAGCGGATGCACTACCACCAAGGCTTATGTCACGACAGCTTTAAACGGATGTCTTACTATCATGGCACAACCCCTTTCCGACGGTGATATTGTGCGTCTAGGCTAACTCGGTAGTTTTCAGATAGCCTTGAGCGGTAATGGAGCCGAAATCGATAAAGAGTCCAGCTTCTCCATGATCCGAAAAAAATGCATCATTTTCCTTCCTGGCAAGTTACTTACCAATATGCTGAAAACCCTTGAATATAGTCAGGTGGCAAAACTCCCGGTAAAAGTAACCAATGGTGGTAACGAAGTAGGAACTGTAGCCGGATAGTCACTAATAAGTTAAGCACAACAGCAAATGAAAGTAATCAACGAGTTATTGAAAGTATTCACTCTGGTGCTTCCTTTCCTCAGGAAGAAAGACGCTAAGGAGATGCAGGAATTCACCGAACTGGTAAAGGGCCAGTTCGACTATCTGATGGAGCAGATCACCCGGTTCGAAACCGACTATTTTGAACTCTCGGAGAAAGTGCGCCAGATGTACCAGGAGATTATCACCCTGAATGCTCAGCTTAGCGAATCACTGAAAACTCAGTGTGCAGTGCCAGGTTGTAAGGAACGACAATAGAAAGCGGGCATACGGAAAGATGAGAAAAATTAATCTGATAGTGATTCACTGTTCCGCTACCCGTGAGGATAAAACTTTTACGGAGCGGGACGTGGACACCGCCCACAAGGCAAGAGGTTTTCGCTGTGCCGGTTATCATTTCTACGTTCGTAAAGACGGAGCCATCAAATCCATGCGTCCGCTGCAAGAACAAGGCGCGCACGTTCTGGGCTATAATGCCCATAGCATTGGCATCTGCTACGAAGGTGGACTTGATAAGAACGGCACTCCATCAGACACCCGAACTCCCGAGCAAAAGCATTCACTGCGAGTACTGGTACTCACCCTGCTGAAAGACTTCCCTGGCTGCCGGGTAACAGGTCACCGGGATCTTAGTCCCGATCGGAATGGCAACGGTGTTGTTGAATCCTTTGAGTGGGTGAAATTTTGTCCCGGATTTGATGTTAAGGAGCTTATTACTAAAAGCTTTTGATTAAATTTTGGGGGCTGAGTAAGTAAAAAACTCCCGCTGGCTAGCTTTAATGCTTGGTGGCGGGAGGTTTTAGTTTATTAATACCCATTAATCTGGGATTGATTATTATGCTCTATTCTTGATTTAAAATTGGCTTCAAATTATATTAGTTTCTTATATTTGCCTTAATTTTATAAATATACAGATATATGATAAAAAAAATTTTGGATAACAGAACTGCACTTATGGGAGTAATGATAATTATGATTATGATATTTCATACCAGATTACATTATAATTCTCATTTCACACAAATATTTGTAGGGTGGGGATTTGGAGGGGTTGATGGTTTTCTTTTTTTGTCAGCACTTGGTTTATTTTATTCATTTTCAAAGGATGATTGCACTCTATCTTTTTATAAAAAAAGATTTGTACGAATAATTCCTTCTTATTTTATAATTGTTTTATTTGCTAATTTACTCAAATGCAATACAAATATAGTAGATATTTTAGTTCAAGTATCAACCATAGGTTTCTGGATTCCTTCTTTTTTGAGTTATTTCGATTGGTTTGTTCCTTCGTTAATTATTATTTATCTTTTTTTTCCTTTATATTACAGGGTCTTTATTCTTTCTCCTCTAAAAGTAACAGTTTTATTTGTTTTTATTTTTATTGTGTTGTCCTTATTGTATGCTTTGAATAATGATTATAATATAAATATGATGTATTTTTTATGCAGGGTTCCTATTTTCTTACTAGGATTATTGTTTGCATATTACAATTATTCTAATTTTAATTTATTTGAGAAGAAAAAAAATATAATTATATCAGTGTCAGTTTCTATAATTGGCTTTGTTCTTTGGTTTTTTTTAAAGGCTTTACTCACATATAATCAGTTTAATAGTAGTACTTTAAACTGGACATTATTTGTTTTAATAATTCCTGGTTTTCTATATGTACTTACATTTCTAATTGAATCAAATAGAACTTTGAATAGATCTTTGAATTTTTTAGGTGCCATAAGTTTAGAATTGTATTTAATTCATGAACATATGACATTTAAATATGCACTTATGTTAAGAAGCTTAATTTCTGCTTCTTTTCCTATGATTCTAATTTTTGTTTTTTTATCATTAATCTCTATTCTATTAGCATTTGGAACTCATAGAATAGTTTCTTCAATAGCCATAAAACTCTTATAAGTATCTCTTTTTAGTTTGTTATTCTAATCCATTCTTTTTTATCAAAGTTGTATTGTTTAATGATTCTAGCAGGATTTCCTGCAACAATACAAAATGAAGGAACGGGCCTGGTTACAATACTACCTGCAGCAATAATGCTATGTTTTCCTATGTTGCTTCCAGCTAAAATAACAGAATTCGCACCTATCCAAACATCATCTTCAATAATAATCTGAGATGTTGATACACCTTGCGAAGTTATTGATTTATTAACATCCAGATAGTTGTGGTTGAGTCCTGATATCGTTACATTTTGGGCAATATTAACTTCATTCCCAATTTGAACAGGACCAATAATTGTATTACCTAAACCAATTCGTGAATTGTTGCCAATAATTAAGTCTCCTACAGCATTATTTAAACAAGAAAAATCTTCAACAACAGAATGTTCCCCCAACGCAAATCGATTAAAAGGAACAAGATCTTTTCGAACACTACGATAAATAACAGATCCTTTTCCTCTCTTTAAATAGGCAAACTGAAAAAGTCGGATCCACCATTGTGGACGTGTCTTTACAGGGTGCATAATAAAATTAAGTAGTAGACGCTTAAATCTCGGGTGTTGCTTAACTTTTGTTTTTAATTGTTGAAGATTCATTTATTGTTGTATTAATGTTCACCATGTTCTGTGTGAATAAACTTTTTATTAACCCCTTTCATTCTGAACAAATTGAAAAACATATTGATAGCAAGTAAAGGAACTTTCCAAATAGCTTTCTTTAGCTGTTTATTGACTAGATAATCAGGTATAGCCATGCATAATGCGAGAAAAAGAGCAAATAACAATATCCACCATTTTATGGACCATTCCCAATTTATTAATGTGGTTATTATGGATAATAATCCGATAAATCCAATTAGTAACACTCGGGGAAGCATAATCCATTGAGCTATCTTATCACAGTAATCAATGTTTTTAGAAAAAATAGCATCAGGCAGATCTGGTAAAGCCTCCCATAATGAAGCAAACTGGGCAGATAACCATCTTCGACGCTGATTATTGAATGTGTTTTCTTTTTGTGTTTTCTCATCATAAACAGGCAAATCGTCCATATAATCAATATACATTCTTTGTCTTAATAATAACAATTCCAATTCTTTATCTTCACCGGCAGATGATACTTTTTTTATATTCTCTTTAAACCACTTATATTCAAAAGCCATTCCGGAACCAATTAATGCAGATGAAAGTCCTAATTTTACATGACCTATTCTGAATATAGAATTATTAATCTCTTCACTCACGGCATCCAGTATGGCTATACTTGTATTCAAGTTTTTTGCTATTCTATGTGCCTGAATAGCGTTTGCACCACATTCATACGCATTGCTAATTTGTTGCAGGAAGTCTGGCTCAACAGTATTATCTGCATCCAGAATTACAATCATGTCATATTTTCGATTTGCCAATTTATCCATTGCAAAGTTTAGCGCTTTTGCTTTTGAACTATTTTTGAAGTCAACAATCATTAAATCTATAGGTAATTGTCCGAGTCGTTGGTTGGTGATATCTTCCATCTTATCTGAGATCACAACTAAGTCGTAATTCTCTTTCGGATATTCTTGTTTTAAGAAAGAGTTTACAGTTTGTTCTATAACTCTATCTTCTTTATAAGCCGGAAATAAAACAGCAAAATGATATTTCTTTTTAGCTATAGGATAGGAGTACTTTCTCTTAGGTATACTTGCTACAGCAAATATAAAAAGATATCCGACAGAGAGTGCTGTAAAGAAAAAGAGTATAGAATCTATAATGTCCAAAATTATCAGTCCATCCATCTGTTAACTAAGTTTATGTTCTAATTTAATAAATGCGAATATCCCATTAAATATAGCTTTTGATAAATCTGTTCTGCCTTTCAGAAGAAAAACCAGTATATTTTTGGGAGCAGCAATTGCCAGTTGATACAAAATGGATATCCATCTGGTGATACCGTATCTGTTACGCCAAGCATACAATAGTCGGTTACGGGTGAGATAGAAAGTTCGCAGGTAACTTTGTTGACCGGTACTTTGACTCTCTTTGTGAAATACAGCGCAACGAGGCTCGTACCACAATTCATATCCTGCTTTTCCTATTCGGGTACTCCAGTCTAGCTCTTCATAGTAAAGAAAATAAATTTCAGGCATATATCCTACTTTTTCTATCACTTCTTTTTTTACCATCATAGCTGCACCATGACAATAAGGAGTGCAAATTGGAGTGTCATATTGTCCTTTATCTGTTTCTCCAAATCCGATAAGATTGTTGCGCAAAGTAATTAGGCTTAATGGAATGTAACCTGCAAACTGTATGTTGCGTGGAGGAAAAGCAAATTTAATCTTTGGTGAGACAGCTCCAATCTGAGGACTGCTTTTTAGTTTTTTAATTAAATAATGAAAAGTGTCCTCTTCAATAAGCGTATCATTATTCAATAAAAAAATGTATTTTCCTTTAGCTTTACTTATGCCTAGATTGTTTCCACCTGAAAAACCTAAATTCAGTTCACTTCTGATAGAAATAATATGTGGATATTTCTGTTGTAAAAGTGCAGCTTCATTGACTTTTGATGCATTATCGATCACAATTATTTCATAAGGAATAGATAGATGTTCTCGAAGTGATTCGATTAACTCATCCGTATCTTTCATTCCATTGTAGTTTATGGTTATAATGGATAATTCAGGTAAGTTGTTCATGCTCTTCTAATTCTTTGTCGTAATATTTGCCGAGAAATACAATTGTGAAGCATATAAAATACAGATAACAATTCGGATATTGTCCTAATATTTCGTTTCCATAAGCAGAAGCTGTCATACCAAATGTGCCTGCTAGTAGGGCTGATAATATTCCACTCAATTCTTTGTTTTTTATTTTGAAAAGAATTAAATTTCCTCCCCAAATTATTCCCATAAAAAGTAACATTATGTATAAGAATAAACCTACTACTCCTGTTTGTACCCAAATGTTTACAAACCATGAATCTCTTGGTGTAACTGAAAATTTGTAATCAGGATTTTTGAGGTCAGGAATGTTCCCAAATCCAATACCTGCTCCAAATGGAAGGTCCTTTAAGTATTCTTTCAGTACCTTTTGGTTTTCTAATCTAACATTTAAAGATGGATCATTTGTATCAAAAGCTGAACGCATTCTTCTAATTAAACTATTATTATTTCCAATTGTGGTAAAATTAAGAAAACAAAAAGTAGTTATAAGCAGTAATATAGATGATAATGCAAATTTTTTATTTTTTGATAGCAATACAAAAAAAGCATATCCTACAAATGGAACAGCCAATGCTCCACGAGTTCCTGATATGATCATGCCATAGCCACCAGCTAGAGCAACAATAATGAAATAAAATTTAAGCCATTTGTTTTTAATATAAAAGGCAGCTATTGAAAATATTACGAGAGAAAATCCCATATTTGAACCGTAGTTTCCTGCATCAGAAAAAAAAGAAAAATAGCGTATACCTGTACTAATTAAATGAGTTCTGCCCCCTCCACTATAGAGCCACGTTAATTCTGCCGAGTCAAATCCGTGGTTCTTTTGCCAGTATCCTTTAAAAGCTGCAAATAAAATTAAAATAGACCATAATAATAGCAGATTTTTAATATGCTTATATTTAGTCAGTAAAGTGGATGTTAAAATTATTATAGCTGTTGGGTAAAAAACAATGCTACGAACCTTTGTATACCAATCTGTTACAGATGTTAGCTTCGGATTTAATAATTCTAGCAAACAATAAATTAGCCAGATAAGAATTATGTATGTTAAAGGGTTTAAAGTCCTTTTCCAATCAACGGCTGTAAAGTTTGTCTTTAATAAGAGACCTAAAAATATAAATAGCATGATTGAATCCATAAATACACTTATTGGCACTGGGAGTGAAATGTATCTGGTTATCCCCATTATTATGTAATTATTCACAAAAAAAAACGTATAACTCCATAAAGGATTTTTCAATAAGAAAAACAAACCGATTGAAATAAGTGGGGAAGCGGCTACTATATAACCCAAATTACATCCTCTTAGCATTGTTGCTTTGTAAAAGACAACAAGGAATGCCAATAATCCTAGGTATATTAAGATTTTTGACATTGTAACTTTTGTTATATATTCCAATAATAATCGCATTTTTATTCTGATGCTGTTAATCCAAATTGAGAAAATCTATATACAAATTTTCTAAGTCTATTATATGGAGGAAGAAGACCTGTGAAATTCTCTACAACATTCTTCTCTGCATTATTTAAGCAAATTAAAACAGAAGAAGTCGGTTTTACTAATCTCTTCAGTTCGTTAAGTAATATTTTATCTGTTAATTTCCATGTTTTGTTAGCTTTTGTTATAACCAGATTAATGGCGGCTTCATTAATTAGTTTTTCCGGAGTTATACATTCCTTTAGTGGTGGATATTCAACAATGAAAATATCTGTATCATCTATTGATTTATATAAATCGCTTATTGAATTTGCAAGTAAAAATTCTCTGGAATCTTTTGAAAAATCCTTATTCCAAGATAGGAATTTTACATTTATCCCTAAAGAAATCCAATATTCTTCCAACTGATTGCCAATAAAAGACTTACCATCTCCACTTTCAGTACTTATTAAATTAATAATTCTTTTTCCATCATTTGGTAGATAACTTAAAAGTGTATTGCAAATAAATTTTGATGCAATCTTATTTCTTGCTTTGCTAAAATTTCTAAGTTGAATAATATTATTGCCAGGAAAAGCTCCAATCACTTTACAAGACGTTAATCTTTCAGCCCTAATTTTATCTCTAAGAGTTCTGTCTAGTACTTCTACGATTAATGAGAATCCCAGAATTGCAATAATACTTCCAAAGAAAACTGTCATTACAATTGACTTTCTATTTGTTGCTTCAGCGGCTAATGGATATACTGGTGGGTTGATAACTCGTAATGTAGCAGAAGTCATCTGTAGGTTTTTTTGTCGTAATCTAGCTGCATTCAAACTGTTAAGCATTGACATATAGTTGTTTTCAGTAAAGCCAATATCACGATCCATGCGCTTTAGTGTATTGCCGATAGGTGAGTAGAATATATATTTATCGTCAATAAGATTTTTTCTATCCTCCATTAATTTTAGTTTAGTATCTGCTTTTTCCATATTTAGCATTTGCTCGAACCATTGCTGCAAGATCTCTTCCGGAGCTATTTTTTCTTTCGTATATTTTTGATTACTATATTTTTCTGCAAATTCATTAAAATCGCTTTCTGCTTTTTTAAGTTGTTTTTTATAGGAGTTTAAATTTTTATCTCCCAAAGAATTTTCATTATTAAATGTTTCTATATCGGTTATTTTAGATGTTAAATCTGTAATCTTTTGCATTCTGTTGATAAATTCAGAATTATTACGCAAAGATTTTATATGGCTGTCCATTCTTTGTTCCAGTTCTTTAATCAAAGCTTTTGCTGTATTGTATTCGAGTAAAAAGTCCTCGTATTTTCCTTCGTAGGTTGTATTTTGAATTGCAACTTGTTTTGACTGTTCACCGTAATTAATAATTCGTTTACTTAAGCTGTAAGCTGTCAGAGAATCTTCAGATGTTTCTAACTCCTTTTTTAATTTAGCTAATTCTTCTTCGAAAAATTTTATAACATTATTTGTCTCTCCAAATCTAAGTTGCTGATATTGTTCAATAAATTCTTCATTCAAGATTTTTAAAGTATTGTATGCTAATCCTGGATCTCCATTTGAATATCCAATTTCAATCATATCACTACCTGCTATTCTGTCTACTTTTATTTTTTCAGATAACGCTGAATAACAATAATCTGGATGATTCCAATAGAATAAGCCAAAAATGAAATTTTTGGGATCTGGTTTCTCATAAGCTTCTAAACTAGCTATAGTTTTTTTTTCGTCTTTCTTATCAATAAGCTTAAGTACTTCTTTAGGAGTAATTCTTAGAAGTTCTTTATATGTAGAAGCTAGGATGTGATTATTATCCCGATTGGGATCACCATACATCATATTTTGCGCATAAAGGCGTAGAGACACTTTTTTGAGTGTACTTTGAGATGTAATAAGAGTTAAAATATTATCTAAAGTAGTACTTTGCTGAGTAAGGTTTACATTTGCTCCTGTAGTGGTTTCAATTGTGTAACCCGAAATAATTCCTGTATAGATTGTTGTTGTTGCGTCATATGTTCTACCTAAGTGTTTAGTGGCATATATTGCAAGTAATGTAAGTACTACAGGTACAATTATTAACCACCATCGTACTCTATATATAAATCTGGATAAATAAAGTAAATATTCCATAGATTTAAGTTTATTTTTTAGTTATAATTGAAGTCTTGGCAAGTACTTCAAGTTTTAAAAGTGATTTGTTAACTATTGCTCTGGTAATTTCATATTCACTTGCCGCTTCTATTTGTATTCTTTTTCTATCACTCAATAAGCTTGCATCAACTTTGCCATTTATAAATTCATTTTCAACTACCATATATTGTGCTTTAGCAAATGCCATGTATTCAGCTTTTAGTTTCAGGATAGATAGGTTTGATAAAACATCTGTGTAAAGTTCTATTATTTGTTGTTTCAATTCATCCATCTTTTGCTCTTTCGTATATTCGCTCTCTTTAATCAGAAGTCTTTGATTTTTTATTCTTCTCTTACGATCAAATAAGTCATCCAATGGTATAGATATGCTTCCACCTACATTGTAATAATTCATTGCATTATTATTGTATTGATAGTAAATAGGAGTTGCAGAATCTGAGTAACCGGATGTATATGCTTGAATACCGTAGTGATATGATGAACCAATAGAAAAATATTTTAGCCAACTTTTCTTTTCTTTACTAAGTAGCCCTAGTTCTTCTTCTTTCTTAGTATTATGAATTTGTATAAGTGGATTTTTCTTAGCATTCTCAAATAACGAATCTAAAGGAGGTAACTTAAGATTAACGTAATCCTCCGGAGCCATATCTGCTAAACTTTCCTGAGCTAGAACTGGTACTAGAAAAAAAATGTTTAAAACAAAAAATAAAATTATTTTTCTTATCATATCATATACATTTTAATAAAAGTTATACGTTCTCCTTTTGAACAAACGCTGTCACTGTTTTTAAAATAATTTTCATATCCATAGTAAAAGAGAAATTTTTAGCATATTGAATATCTAATTGCTTTCTCTCTTCTGCAGACATTTTTCCAGAGTCTCCTCGTTTCTTTACCTGCCATAATCCAGTGAGTCCAGCTGGAGCCATGAAACGGTCTATATATTCGTCGCTTGTTAACAGCTCTGCTTCATAGAGAGGGAGAGGCCGATTACCAACAATAGACATTTCTCCTTTTAAAATATTAATTAATTGCGGAAGCTCATCGATACTGTATTTGCGGATAAAACGTCCTACCTTGGTTATTCGCGGGTCGTTTTCGAATTTTACAAATGAATTTTTCTTTTCAACGCTTTTTTGTGCAATATATTCCTGTTCGGGGATTACATAATCATCGGATACCAAGATGATCTCATCCATATAGCTTGATTCATTTGCCTGGATCACTTCTTCATCACCAACTTCCTGTTCACAATTATATTGATTCAGGTTATTGAATTCTTTCAGACGTTTATCTGCGTTGGTGTACATGGAGCGGAATTTCAGGAAATCGAATATACGATAGTTGCTTCCAACTCGTTTTGATTTATATACTACAGGACCTTTACTTTCTATGCGGATGGCAATAGCTGTTAGAATAAGAAGCGGAGATAGACATAGTATTGCAAGAATTGAAAATGCAATGTCGAAAAGTCGCTTCATTACAGGCATGTGGAAATGTTTGATTGAGCTTTGATTCCGAAGTGCATTCCGGAACTGATGTTGCCTGGTATAAATAAAATTAAGTGTATGTTCAAAATTCTCTTTAGTTTCATTAGGAGACAGGGTATTGCAAATTCCGCTTTTAAGATACCTATAACTTTCATCTTTGGTTAAAGAATCTGTAATAAGAACAATATAGGTATGATAAAATTTGTTATGAATATAAGAAATATCAGCCAGATCTTTTTTGAAACATCCTTTTTCAAAAAGAATGACTACAGACTTTTCATTATTATATTGAGACAGCCATTTGGATGCTTCAATACAATTTGCGGTGATCACTATTTTACCTTCAGATAGTTGGCTAAAATGTGCGATAGTTTGCGTTTGTGTTCCAATAAAAACAAGTTGCTGCATCTATTCTTTAATTATTTTTTTGATACGGATTTTTAATTCCATAGGATTAAATGGCTTTAAAATATAATCGTCCGCACCCTCTTCAAGTAATCTGATTCTTTCTGAAGTGCTCTCTTCGCTGGAAAGCATAATTACAGGAATTGAGCTGAATAAAGCATTTGCTTTAATGTAACGTAGAAATTCGTCTCCACGCATTTCGGGCATTCTGATGTCGGAAATAATAAGATCAGGGATGTTTCCTTCCTGTAGCCATGCGATTGCTTTGACCGGGTGTTCAAAGTAAACAAGATCGAATTCATCGGATAAATAGATGGAAACAACTTTTGCAATAGACTCTTTGTCGTCAATTAGTAATATCTTTTTTTTCATCGCTTTTTTATTTTTGAAATAGTTGTCCTATTTAAAGTACAAAGTTATTTAAAATAAAGATTTTAGCACTATTTTTTTAAATATTATTTTGTGTAAAGATATGTTTGATCGGCATTAGAATTACTATACCAGTCCTGACTAGTAGTGCCACCCGATGTAGCCCATGACTTAAATTTCGGATATGCCTTTAATATACTACTGCATTCCAACGGATAATTAAATGTTCCTGGTATTATTAATCCCCAAATTAAATTATCAGTCCCCCGGTAATAAACTCCATTTAGTGACAGGTCATTATTGGAAGGAATATTGTTTGGACCTCCACCGAAGTAGCTTGTAATGGCTTTATCTGTTGGATTGTATCCTGTAAGGTGAACTTCCTTTCTATTTTCAGTTTTAGCATCTGTTACAACAAAAAAATTCAGATATTTAATGGCTATATCAGATGAACTAACAGCACCACTTTTAAAATATAATGTTACTTTTACTTTTTTAGGAGTGATATATTCTCCTAACTCTGACGTATTAAGTGTATAATATTTCTCACTGGCACTATTATTTAAAAAATGATGTGCCTCGTCAAAAAGTGGAATAACAGCTTTGCTTTGCCCGGCTTCAATTCCGGTGGAGCCAACCGTAAATACAGTTCCGTTTAATCTGTTGGTAGGTGAATCTGATTCAACAGAAACACTGGTTACATTGCTTGCTGGAATCTGGTCTAACTGAAAGGCTACTCCCAGTTTTTTTGTTGCACCTACAGCCATAACCTTCGCGGTGATGGTAAGGCTTGAAACACTTGTAACCCAAAGCCATCTATTTAGAGTATAAGAGGTTTGACATTCAACAACAAGGTCGTTCATGTCATAATCTCCGTATGCCGGCCAAAAATCTTCGATTGCATAAGTATATGTACTGTTAGTAGGAGCTTCAATGGGAAAAGTTGGGTCGGTGGGAGTGCTTCCTTGCGGGTAGCTTCCTCGGCCTGTACATTCACTTGCGGGAATTAGAACTGAAGGATCTCCATAACTCACTATGTGTGCAGGTGAGTAAAGGTAAATTCCTTTGCCATTCGTTTTGTATGATGAACATTCAAGTTCTACATTTCCTGTAAATGCGACATTTGCACTGCCGCTACAGACAATTTTCTTTATGCGGGTTAATGCATAGTCTGATGAATAATAGGTACCGTAATTATAGCTTCCTGGGCCATTAATAATACTTGACCATGAGTTAAAGGTTGCAGTACCAGTTACGTCAAAAAGTGAATATGCTTCCATGTTCAGTTCTGTGCCTGAAGGATTGAAGTTTATACATGATAGAATAGTGCTGTTATGCAGAGTGAAAGTAGCGCCTGAAGTTGTAATATCTCCAGTTACAGATATGTTGCAATAGTTCTCAATAACGAATCCACTGGAAGTATTGATGGACCCCATTGTTAATACTCCATGATTTTCAATGGTTCCGGTTTGTTTAAACTGTGCAATATTGACAGTTGAACTGTTATTGTAGAATCGGCCTCCGTTTAGTTGCAACACATTTAGATAAAAAGATCCGGCGTTATATATATTACCACCGGAATTCGTAAAATTGATATTAATGCTTTTTTTTTCAGGATTAAAGGCTCCTCCATTCATGATGAAAAAGTTTACGTTGTTGTATCCATAAATTGTTTGACTACTGTTACTGAATGTTATTTTACCTCCGTTTAAAACAACAACCTCCATTCCGCCTTGAAAAGCCTCCTGATTTGCTGGAACGTTCCATTCACCTTCAATAAAAAGAGTAGTTGTCTGGCCGCCCCAGAAAACTATATTACCTGAATAAGTGCCACCTGTGATAACATACGATTTTCCGGATGTTAATGTTTGGGAAGTTGATTTCAGGTCGATAACATTAGCATTACTTCTGTCTCCACTATAAGTTGGAGCAGCAGCGCGTGGACTGAAAGCCTTGGCGCTAACCGCAGAGCCAGATGATTTGCCTGCAAAGTTTACGGATAAATCTGTAGCATCGATTGTTCTTTCTTGTACTACCTGCAGCCCGTTGGGAGCAGTCTGGCGAATATAAATTGTTTGTAGTGCTTGTGGAAAATTAATTTCAGAGGTATATGCTTCAGCTTGTTTTGCAACACCTTTTGCTAATAAAGTTGCATCAGCGTTAAAAACGGGGTTGTCATCGAAAACTTCAACGACATAGTAATATTGGCCATTATATTCATCGTTAACATTTACGGTTAGTTTTATAGAACTGATAGTTGACCAATTGAAATCATCTGGGACCCCGGTAAAAGGAGAGGGAGCCTTGTAATAAGGATCGTAGTAATCTTCTTTACAGCTGTATATTGATGTAATTAGTATAAACAAACATAAAGCTGCTGATATTTTAAAGGGATTTATTCTCATAGGAATTAATTATATGTGACAACTAAAAAATGTTAATTGCCTTTCCGAAAACAAAAATATAATATTTGTTTTATTTATCAAGTCTTTTACGAATTTATTTTAATCGAAATGGGCTTAACTAAAAAAGGCAGAAATATTTCTGCCTTTTTTAGTTAAATAAGTATTATTTTAGAATGTAGTTCCTGTCTCAGGAGTGTCGTACCATGTCTGATTTTCTGCTCCTCCTGATTTAGCCCATTTTTCAAAGTCTGGATATGCAGTTAATATACTTGTGCTTTCTACCGGGTAATTAAAGTTGGTAGGGATCAACATTCCCCAGACTAAATTGCTGTTACTCTTGTATGAAAGCCCTGTCTTTGAATAGTCTACACCTGTGCCAAATAAGCTCTTATTTGCATGGCTTGTTGCGTTAAAACCTCGTAAATGCACTTCTGTTCTATTTGTTTTTTGCTTATCAGTAACAATAAAGAAGTTTAAAGCTGTTACTATATCACTAATGTCAGAAGGCTTGATTTTGTTCGCAACAAATGTGACTGTTATAGATACGGATTTTTCTGGTGCTGTAGTGCTACCTTTTACAGTATTAGTTATGCCTGTACTTCCTAAAAATTGGTGAGCGTTATCGAATAAAGGTATAACAGCTTTTGCATTTTCACTGTTACTAAATGATTCAACCTTATTGCTACCAACAGCAAAAACAGAACCATCAGTTGAGATTACTGAATAAGTTACATTTGAGACATTTGCATCAGAAACATTATCTAATTGAATTGCTGCGGCTAAAGGTTTACTTGCGCCAATAGCTTTTAGAGTTGTTGTAAATGTCATAGACTGAACGTATTCAGCACTACTTAAAGTATATTCAGGCTTTATGGCTACAACAATGTCATTCATGTCATAATCTCCATAATTAGGCCATAAATCTTCCATTGCATAAGTGTAGGTAGTTCCTAGGTTTACAGTAAGTGGATAATTTGTATCTGTTTTAGGCTCTGTTATAGGTGTACTACCCGGACCTGTACAACCATCAGGGTCAGATGCTATTGTTACTGTTGGTAATCCATATTCTACAGTTTGGGCTGGTGTTGTTATTGTACAATATTTATTATATTGGGTGTTTTGAGGGTAATCACTAGACTCAAATTCAACATTACCACTAAAAGTTATGCCATCCCATCCTGTTGTAACTTTCTTAAGCTTAGCTATGGCATAGTTGGATCCAGTACCAGTTCCTACTATTTTGTCAACTGAACTAAAATAAGCACTTTCCGTCGCTTCTAATATTGAATATGCAGACATATTGAATGTTGTAGCAGTGCCACATGTCATAGTCTTTGTTCCTAAATACGAATTACTTCCTAAATTACATATTGCACCCGCAAAATCAGCGTCACCTTTTATATTAAAATAGCAATTGTTATTTATTTTAGGAGCGGCATCGCAATCTAATTTTTGTATTATTAGTTTCCCATCATTATTTAAGCTACAATTGCTATTATTCATGGTTAATGTTCCAGACGCATTTATAGTTCCTGTATTATTTAAAGTCGAACTACTGGGTAGCGTTATATTGTTAGCATAAATTGTTCCTTGATTATTTAATGAGCCAGTATTACTTTGGTAAATATTTATACCTTCAGCTTGTGTAGCATTAAATGTACCTCCTTGCATAACCCATAAACTAGCATCTCCTATTATGTTTAATGTTGCTGCATTATTAAAAGTTATTTTTCCTCCATTCTGTATAATAACTTCAAGTCCTGTTTCCCATTTTTGCTTTTTGTCGTTGGTAATTTGAATGTTGTATTCTCCTTCAATATAGAGCTTAACACCAGTTATTCCAGAATTACTGATGAATCCTGTATACTTTTTGCCGCTTTTAATAACATACGAATTACCTGATGTTAAAGTATAAGGATTGGCAGTAGAAGAATTAATTTCAATAGCATTTGAAGGAGTTGGTTTTACGTCATTTGCAATTGAACTTCTTATAGCTACGCTTTTTGTAGCAACTTTTTTTGTTGATGTAGACCTGAAGTCACAAACTAAAGTGCTACCAGATAAATCATACGATCTAACGATCTTTAATCCATCAGGGGCAGTTTGACGGATATATACTGTTTTAAGAGATTGTGGTATTGTGAACGTTGTAATAAAGGCTTGATCTTGCTTTGCTAGGCCTTTTGTTAATAACTTGGCATTACTATCTATAATAGGATTTTGGTCAAAAACTTCAACTACATAATTGTATTGACCTAAAAATTGATCATCAACATTAACTGTAAGATTAACCGATGAAATTGTAGACCAGTTAAAGTCTGAGGGAACACCAGTTAATAATCCATTCTTTGAAGCAACATAATCCGGATCATAGAGATCTTTTTGACAGCCCGAAAATAAAATGGCTGATGTGATGGCTGCTAATGCCATCACTTTTTTTGTCGTCGTTTTCATATTATACTTATTCCAATAATCTATTGAACACTCTTTTATTACTCTCTAGTAAAAATGATATAATTATATTTATTCTAAATTCATGCAAATATATGTATTTTAAATCTATTTTTACTAAATAGTCTAAATTATTAAACGTGTAATTAACATTAATTAAATATTTAAAATAGCAATAGTCTTATTTTAACTACCTGTGAATGGCTGATTTGTGTTTGTATGTTCATTAATAAATATTGCTATGAAAGTTTTTTTAGCCCAAAATATAGGTTTTGATTTTTTTAGATCAATATCAGGTTACAGATTGTAGCTCTATTCTGCTATTTTTTGAAATAAAAGAAGAAATAGCATTAACATTTTTTTATTTTATTTGCTTTTCATATATTTTTCAACTAATTTTGCACCCGATACGTTACAAAGATCGGTTAAAAACTATATTGGGGGATAATTTGTTTTTAATAGGATTAACATAATAATAGGTAACAGTTATGGATTTTAATGTACCGAGTGTAGGTAAAAAACGTGTTGTAATTGTAGGTGGTGGATTTGGTGGTCTGAAACTTGCAAATAAGTTATGTAATAGTGGATTTCAGGTTGTATTGGTAGATAGAAACAATTATCACCAATTTCTTCCTATGATCTACGAAGTGGCTTCGGCCGGATTGGAACCAAGTTCCATTGCTTTCCCTTTCCGTAAAATTTTCCAGAAAAGAAAAGATTTTTATTTCCGTTGGGCAGATGTAACAGGAGTTAATGCCAAAGAGAATCTGATAGAAACATCTATTGGTAAGCTAAAATATGACTATCTGGTAATTGCTTCGGGAACAGAAACTAATTACTTTGGAAATCAGAATATTGAGGATGTGGCATTGCCGATGAAAACGGTAGAAGAGGCTATGAGCATGCGTAACATATTGCTGGCCAATCTGGAGAGATCTCTTACTACTGCCGATCTTAAAGAAAGACAGGCTTTGCAGAATATTGTAATTGTGGGTGGTGGTGCTACTGGTGTTGAGGTTTCCGGTGCTCTTTCGGAAATGAAACGATTTGTGATTCCTAAAGATTATCCTGAGATGGAGGTTCACAAGGTGAATATTTACCTGATAGAAGCTACACCTAAATTGCTTAGTGCTATGTCTCCTCAGGCTTCGGCTAATGCGGAAAAATTCTTAAGAGGAATGGGAGTAAATGTGATGCTGAATACTTTGGTGCAGGATTATAGAGAGGGTAAGGTTATTCTTGATAACGGAATGGATATACCTACTCGTAATTTTATCTGGGTGAGTGGTGTAACAGGTACTTCTTTTGATAATATTGGCCCTGAGCTCCTTGGAAGAGGAAGACGAATAAAGGTGGATGAGCATAATAAGGTTATTGGACTGGATAATGTGTTTGCTATTGGCGATGTTAGTATAATGACAGCTGAGAAAGATTATCCTAATGGGCATCCACAGTTGGCTCAGGTAGCTATACAGCAGGGTGACTTACTTGCTTCTAATTTGAAGAATATGGAAAAAGGTAAGAAGCTTAAACCTTTCCATTACCGTAATCTTGGTTCATTGGCTACTGTGGGTAGAAATAAAGCTGTGGCCGATTTTAATCAACTGAAAATGCACGGTTGGTTTGCCTGGATTATCTGGCTGGTTATTCACTTGCGTTCTATTCTGGGAATAAGAAATAAAGTGATGGTTTTGGTTAACTGGGTATGGGGTTATCTTACTTATGATAAGTCTATCCGTTTGATTATGGCTGCTAAAAGAGTAAAAAGGCCAAAGGGAGTAAATTAATTAGTATATCAGATAAATTCAGAATAATCGTTTGATTGTTTTGTGACTTAAAAGTATAAAGAGGTAGTTCATGTTCTGAAACTACCTCTTTATTTTTTATTCATGATTAAAGAAAAGTATTATTCTTCGAGTAATTTTTTAGCATCAACAAACTGAGCAATACCTGCAGCTACTTTTTTTGCATCTCGCATGGCAAGTACTACAGTCTGAGGGGTATTGACCACATCTCCGCCGGCAAAGACACCTTTACGGGTGGTCATACCATAAGGACGGTCTTTAGTAATTACATATCCTCTTTCGTCGACATTGATTCCTGATGTGGTAGATACAATACGGTTTGCTGGTTGTGAACCGATGGCCAGCAGAATTTTATCCATTGGGATTATTTTCTCTCCTTCACTGGTCATAGCTTTGATAGCTTTTAAGCGACCTCGCTCGCCCAGGAATTCCTGAGTGTCTGTATTCCATAAGAATTGTACTCCTTCTTCCACAGCTTCGTTATATTCTGCTTTCAGTGCCGTCATGTTTTCCACGTCTCTATAATAAATAACGTAGACTTCTTTAGCTCCCATGCGGAGTGCTGTTCTGGCTGCATCCATAGCCACGTTTCCGCAACCGATTACACCTACAATGTCTCCTTCCTTTACAGGTACTTCACTCTTGTCGATGCTGTCGCTGTTGCATAAGCTGACAATTCTAAGGAAATATGAAGACTGGACAACTCCTTTTAGATTACAGCCGGGGATATTCATTGTCTTTGGTTTTGCAGTTCCTGTTCCTATGAATATTGCATCAAAATTCTTTTGATCGAACATTTCATCGACCGTAGTGTTTTGACCAACTATAAAGTTTGGTATATAGGTAACTCCAAGTCCTTCTATTTTGCGGATTTCTCTTCTTACAACTTCTTTAGGTAAACGATACTCCGGAATACCATACATTAACACACCGCCCAGTTCGGGTTCACTTTCGTAGATTACTACATTAAAGCCATCACGAGCTAAATCACCGGCTACGGTTAGCCCGGCAGGACCAGAACCAATAATGGCTACTTTACCACGGTTTTTCTGAGGCAGCTTTTCACGGATAAGTTTCATGTCGCTGTCAAAGTCGGCAATAAACCGTTCTAGTTTACCTACTCGTATAGGGTTCTGTTTCTTATTTAATATGCAATGTCCTTCACACTGTCTTTCGTGAGGACAAACACGTCCACAGACTGCAGGCAAGTTACTTTTTTCATTGATAATGCTCATTGCGCCGCCCATGTTTCCCATAGACAACTGGTGAATCCACCCGGGAATGTTGTGCTCAATGGGGCATCCTTGTACGCAAAGAGGATTTTTGCAGTTTAAGCATCTTTTTGCTTCGTCAACCGCTTCCTTAATGCTGAATCCTTCGTTGACTTCCTCGAATTTTAAATCTTTTGACTCCATAGGCTTTTGTTATACCTTAATCTTTTTCCTTAGTTTATTGTCTTAGTTTGCTGATTTGATGTTGTTTTGCAAACTATACTTTGCAAAAACTGTGCAAATATATGCTATATTTGTAATATATGGATAGCAAAAGAGCTTTATTTTTCATAAAAGAGCAAAAATACCAGAATTACATTTTTAACAAGATGATGGCAGAAGAGGAGTATGGCATAATATTGCTGAGGATTGCCGGATTTCAATTTATTTATTTAAATTTGCATCATTGACAATTGAACTGAACAATATTGATTTTCTGAAAAGCTTTATGATAAACAAGATATTATATACTCTATACCACAATTGGCGTGCAATTATTACCTGGCTTTTCTGGGGGTACGTTGCACTGATACTCGCTTTGTATCTGATAGATATAAAGGTGAGCAGTGTTTGCTTTACAATATTTTTCTTCCTTTTCGGACTATGGTTGGGAAGCTGCCTTTCTTACTGGCTGAGAGATGAAGTGAAATACAGGGATTTGGACGAATAGTCTATTATTAATCTCTGGTTATTTCTCCGGCAATAGAAGTGGTCATGAAATAGCGGATTTCTTTGCTGCTATATCCGTGCCCAACCAAGAACATTAATTTAGTTACTGCGCTTTCTACCGTACTGTCGTATCCACTGATTACGCCTGTTTGAAGTAGCTGAAGTCCTGTTCCATAACGTTCCATTTCCACTGCTCCGGAAGAGCATTGGGTGATGTTTACAATAATAATACCACGACTTGTAGCTTCAGACAGTTCCCGGATAAGCCATTGTTTCTGAGGTGCATTACCAGATCCGAAGGTTTTGAGTACAACAGCTTTTAATCCCGGAGCATGTAGAATAGATGAGACAATGCTTTCCTGTATTCCCGGAAATAAAGTGAGAATAACCACGTTTGAATCAAACAGGAAATGTGGTTTTAATGGTCTACTGTCATCGGGCCTAAGTATTCGTGATGGTTCATATTTGATATGAATACCTACACGTGCCAGAGGCGGATAATTGAATGAACGGAAAGCGTTGAAGTTTTCTGCATTTATTTTTGTGGTGCGGTTTCCTCGCATCAGGTGGTTTTCGAAGAAGATACACACTTCGGGTACTATTGCTTTTCCGTCTATCTTTGCAGCTGCAATTTCTATGGCGGTTATCAGATTTTCTTTTCCGTCGGTGCGAAGCACTCCGATAGGGAGCTGTGAACCTGTAAGAATAACCGGCTTACTTAGATTCTCGAGCATAAAACTGAGAGCAGAGGCTGTATAAGCCATGGTGTCTGTACCATGAAGAATAACAAAACCGTCGAAATTATCGTAGTTATAATTGATGATCTTTACCAGCTTAGCCCAGGCTTGCGGCTCCATGTCGGATGAATCAATTGGTGGATCGAACTGATAGGAAGATATACGGTAGTTGAATCTTTTAAGTTCGGGAACATGCTTCATCAGGTGGTTGAAGTTGAAATTCTCTAACGCACCGGTTTCCGAGTTCTGAATCATACCAATGGTTCCACCGGTGTAGATTAACAATACTGAAGGATATTTAGTGATCATAAAGTTGTGTTGTTAATTACGGTGCAAAGATAGTGATTCTTTCAACATAATTCATCAAAAAACGCAGATTACACTGTACTTAGAATTCAACTTGTTTAGTTTGTTCTAAAAACAGGGTAATCTGCGTTAATTTCTATCTTTTTTTAGAGTAACAATATTAGTTGTTAATCTTTCAGTTGGGCAATAAGTTTGTCGACTGCTGCAGAGATGGTTTCTTCTTCGCCCAGCAGGGTTACAAATTTACTTCCGATGATAGCTCCCGAAGCATGTTCGCAGGCAGCCTTGAAGGTAGCCTTGTTTGAAATACCAAATCCAATAAGACGAGGATTGTTGAGCTTCATTGCTTCGATTCGCTTAAAGTAGTTTTTCTTTTCTGCATCGAATTCGTTCTGAGCACCGGTTGTGGCAGCAGAAGATACCATGTAGATAAACCCGTCGGTATGCTCATCGATCATTCGAATGCGTTCTTCGCTGGTCTCAGGAGTAATCAGCATAATTATTTTCAGGTTGTAGCGCTCGGCTATGATTCTATATTTTTCCTGATAATCCTTGAATGGCAGATCGGGAATAATCATTCCATCAACGCCACATTCCACACATTTACGACAGAAGCTTTCGAAACCGTATTGCATGATTGGGTTTAGGTAGCCCATCAGGATAAGTGGAATTTTAACATGGTGACGAATGTCTCTTATCTGCTCGAAAAGAAGCTTTAGAGTCATTCCATTACTTAAAGCCTGAGTTGATGCGTTCTGAATAACGGGACCGTCGGCCATAGGATCGCTGAAAGGAATGCCAATCTCAATCATCTGAACTCCCTTTTTTTCCAGTTCACGGATAATGGTGGCTGTGTCGTCGAGGTTAGGATAACCGGCAGTGAAATAAACAGAAAGGATACCTTTTGTACTGCTGTACAGTAACTGATTAATTCTATTCATAGTTTTTAGTTTTTTATGCTCGTTTTATTTTCTTAATTCTTTGATAAACCTGCTAAGCATCTCTACATCTTTCAATGCGGGAGATATTTCGAAACGACTGTTTAGGTCTATTCCGGCAAAACGTTCATGCTTAAAAGTCTTCACGTCTTCTACACTTTGGGCTGAGATGCCTCCGCTTAATAGAAAAGGTGTCTGTCCGTGATAATGGGAGAGTACCGACCAGTCGAATTGTTTACCGGAACCGCCGTGTCCCTCACATTTCGTGTCGAAGAGAAAGTAACTGCAAAGTCCTTCGTATTTCTCAGTTGCTTTCAGATCATCCGGTGTGGCAACGGAAAAGACTTTTATCAGATTCAATCCTTTGTTCCGCAAAGATATACAATAATCAGGTGATTCTGTTCCGTGAAGTTGTATAAAATTCAAAGAAAATTTGTCGGCCAAAGCTAATACTACCTCTTCTGTTTCATTCACGAAAACTCCCACTCTTTTTGCCTTTTCAGGAAGATAGGATGGAGGGCAGGCCACATATCGGGAAGAGCCCGGATAGAAAATGAGTCCGATCATATCGACTCCCAGACTTTCTACCTTAGTTATATTCCCGGCATCCCTCATGCCACATAATTTGATTAGCATCTCTTTCTATTAGTTAAGCTGTTTGATAAATTCTCCGAGTGCTTTTCCCGGATTGTCTGTCTTCATAAAGTTTTCACCGATAAGGAATCCACGGAATCCGGCTTCACGTAATCTCTTTACCGTATCGGGAGATGAAATTCCGCTTTCGGAAACTAGCAAAGTATCCTTTGGTAGTGCACTGGCAAGGCGGAAAGAATTCTCAATGTCGGTAACGAATGTTCCCAGGTTTCGGTTATTGACTCCAACCATATCGATGGTGCTGTTTACATATTCCAATTCCTTTTCACTATGAATTTCGAGCAATACTTCCAGTCCCAGTTCGTGTGCCTTTTCTGCCAGAAAAGCGCATTCTTCTTTTTCCAGTGCGGCGGCAATAAGAAGAATTGCATCTGCTCCAACAATCTTAGCCTGATAAAGCTGATATTCATCAATGATGAAATCCTTTCTCAGAATAGGAATGTTTACTCCCTGACGAGCATCACGCAGATCCTTCAGGCTCCCTCCGAAGAATGGAGTATCTGTCAGGATTGAGAGTGCTGAAGCTCCGTTTGCTGCATAGGCAGCAGTGACTTCTTCCGGAGAGGCATCTTTATTTATCCAACCTTTTGAAGGCGATTTGCGTTTGAACTCAGCAATAATGCCACTAGAAGAATTAGCCAAAGCCTGACGCATGGAGAACATGTTTCTACTCTCGGCAGCTCCATCCTGAAGTGCAGCAAGAGAAATTGCTTTCTTTTGTTCGCAGATGGTTTCCCGCTTGGCTTCAATGATTTCCATCAATATATCTTTCATTGATATTAACTGTTTAGTTCAACAAATTGTTTAAGCTTAGCCATCGCTTTTCCACTCTCGAGTGATTCGCGTGCAATGGCAATGCATTCTTCGATACTTTTCTCCGGACAAATTACCTGAATGGCAAAAGCTGCATTAACAATCACACAATTCTTTTGTGCATCCGTAGCTTTGTTATTCAGCACATTGTCGAATATTTGTGCAGCTTCCTCTGGGGTATCGCCTCCGTAGAGGTCGGCCTCGGTGCAACGTTTAAATCCTAACGATTCCGGAGTATAAATCTTTTCGCTTGTAGAGTCTACTACTTTGAAATCGCTGGTTAAAGAGATCTCGTCGTATCCGTCTAAACTGTGTACTACTGCAAACTTACTTCCGCTTTCCTGATAAGCATAACTGTAAAGTCTCATCAAAGGTAAGTTGTACACTCCCAGCAACTGATAAGTAGGCATAACAGGATTAACCAGCGGACCAAGCATATTAAAGAAGGTACGTACCCCCAGATTCTTACGGATTGGGGCAACAGCTTTCATTGCCGGACTGAACAACGGTGCATGCAAATAAGCTATATTGCATTTATCCATACTTTCGCGCAGTTTGTTTACATCAGCGGTGAACTTTACTCCGTGCTGCTCCATTACATTACTGGCTCCACTTACCGAAGTTGCGCCATAGTTACCGTGTTTCACTACATTGAAACCGGCTCCGGCCAATATAAAACAGGCGGTTGTAGAGATGTTGAATGTGTTTTTACCATCGCCTCCTGTTCCTACAATATCAACAGGTTTGTATTCTGAAAGGTCAACTTCAACGCGCATATCAAGTATTGCTTCTTTAAAGCCCAACATTTCATCAACAGAGATGTTACGCATCATAAAGACAGTGATGAGAGATGCTACTTGCGAATCGTTGTATTTTCCCAGAGATATATTCTGAAGAACCTCTTTAGCTTCTTCACGGCTAAGGTATTGATGCTCAAAGAGCTTATATAGTATATTTTTCATTTCGTTATTTATTTAAATCTTTGTTTCAAAGCTTCTGAATTTTATCGCCAATAAATAAAATCCATTCGTCAATAAATAAAAATTATTGGTGAATAATCGGCGAACTATTGCCCAATGATTTTTAAAGATATACCGGGCAATGGTCTCTGTTATTCCTTATTTAAAAAGTTACTGATAATTTGGTGTCCTTTGGGAGTAAGTACCGATTCCGGATGAAACTGAATTCCTTTCACGTTGTACTTCTTATGACGGATTGCCATGATTTCTCCTTGTTTATCTTCGGCTGTTATTTCCAGTTCTTCCGGGAAATTTTCCTTGCTGATAATCCATGAGTGATAACGTCCCACGGTAATCTCTTTTGATAATCCGCTGAAGAGTGAATCTTCCTTTAATACATTGATAGGAGTTTCTACTCCGTGGAATACCTCTTTCAAGTTCTCCAGTTTGGCTCCGAAAGCTTCACCGATAGCCTGATGTCCCAGACAAACACCCAGAATCTTCTTTGTAGGTGCATAACGCTTAATCAGTGGCAGCAGAATACCTGCTTCTTCGGGAATGCCCGGTCCCGGTGAAAGGATAATTGTATCGAATCTGTCCACCTCGTCGAGCGTTATTTTATCGTTACGATGAACTTCTATGTCAGTGAATCCCAGTTCTTTTACCAGGTGAAGAAGGTTGTAGGTAAAAGAGTCGTAATTATCTAATATAAGTATCTTTTTCATTGTCTTGAGTGTGTTTAGTTTTTTAATGAACTAGCCAAATCTATTGCTTTTTTCAATGCACCTAGTTTGTTGTTTACTTCCTGAAGTTCGTACTCGTCGTTGCTCTTGGCAACAATTCCGGCTCCGGCCTGATACCACAATTCGTTATTGCGACTTACGAAAGAGCGGATAGTGATAGCCTGATTTAAATCACCGTTCAGTCCGATAAATCCGATACAACCACCGTAAGCACCACGGCTTTGCTTTTCAATTTCAGAGATAAGCTGCATAGCTCTGACCTTTGGAGCACCCGAAAGAGTTCCGGCTGGGAAAGTATCTATAAATGTCTTAACTGCATCGGCGCCTTCGTTAAGTTCACCACTTACGCGAGACACCAAGTGAATAACGTGACTGTAATATTGTACTTCCTTATAGAAATCTACTTTTACGTTGTGAGCATTACGGCTCAAGTCGTTACGGGCAAGATCTACCAGCATTACGTGTTCTGCATTTTCCTTTGGATCGGTCAAGAGAGCTTCTACTAATTCTTTGTCTTTTGCTACATCTCCGGTGCGACGGGTTGTTCCTGCTATTGGATCGATGCTTGCAATATTATCTGTTACCTTACAGTGTGTTTCGGGAGAGGAACCAAAGATGCGGAAACCGCCGAAATCGAAATAGAACAAATAAGGAGAAGGGTTGATGGAACGAAGAGCGCGATAAACTTTAAAGTCGTCACCAGTAAATGGCTGAACAAATCTGCGGGAAAGTACAATCTGGAAAACGTCTCCGCGAAGGCAGTGAGCTACTCCCTGGCGTACGTACGATTTGTACTCCTCGTCTGTAATAGGACTTCTTTCCGGACCTCTGGTTGAGAAATTATAGGAAGCAAAGTTACGGTTTTCCAGAATTGTTTCCAGTTCTTCAATATTGCTGCTTTCGCCATCCTGCAAAAGCTCTACCAGGGTTAGTTCATTTTTAAAGTGATTAAAGATCAGCACATATTTATATAGTATATAAAGTAAGTCGGGTGCATCGTTTTTTGCATCATGAGACTCCGGAACAGGAATGTGCTCGAAGTAACGTACTGCATCGAAAGATGTATAGCCAAACAGACCGCAGTAGTTTTTATCTTCGCCCGTTACATTTAGTTTGCCAATGAAACTATTCATTGCGTCAGATACAGTAAACTCATCCGAAATGTTTTCTTTTAGTTCTGTATTATCAGGGAAGCGGGTAGTACATACATTGCTGTTTACTCCGATACTTGCCAACGGTTTCAGTGCAATGTAAGAGTGACTGTTTACATTTCCATGGAAATCAGAACTCTCGAGCAAAGCCGATTCAGGATAAATGTCCCGTACTTTCAGGTAAACACTCACCGGAGTATGCAAGTCGCTCAGTACTGTTTTGCTAATAGTTTTAAAATTATATGTTTTCATTTTATCTTATTATTTAGTCGTTCAAAAATCCAATGTAAGTATCCATATCCTTATCTCCACGGCCAGAAACGGTTAGTACCACCACATCTTCCGGTTTAAACTTCACTTTGCTAAGAGCACCCAGTGCATGAGCAGATTCCAGCGCCGGAATAATTCCTTCAATTTGAGTAAGCTCGAATGCTGCTTTCACTGCTTCGTCATCATTAATAGCAAGAATTGTAGCGCGGTTCTCGGTAGCAAGATTAGCGTGAAATGGTCCGATTCCCGGATAATCCAATCCGGCAGAGATAGAATAAGGCTCTTCAATCTGTCCGTCTTCGGTTTGCATAACCAGCGTTTGTGCTCCGTGAATAATTCCCATCTTTCCCAATTGTATAGTAGCAGCCGACATACCGGAATCTACACCTTTACCACCTGCTTCGGCAAGGACAATCTTTACACGATTATCGTCAACATAATGATAAATAGTACCTGCGGCATTGCTTCCGCCACCAACACAGGCAATCAGGTAATCGGGATAATCACGTCCTTCCTGTTCCAGTAATTGTTTCTTGATCTCTTCGCTGATAACAGATTGCAGACGGGCAACCATATCAGGATAAGGATGAGGTCCTACGGTAGAACCAATAACGTAATAAGTATCCGAAGGATGACAACACCAGTCGCGTATAGCTTCATTGGTAGCATCTTTTAAAGTCATATTTCCTGAAGTTACCGGACAAACTGTAGCACCCAGCATCTTCATTCTCTGAACATTTGGCTGCTGACGTTCAACGTCTGTCTTGCCCATGTAAACAATGCATTCCATGTTCATCAGTGCACATACGGTAGCTGTTGCCACACCGTGTTGACCAGCTCCGGTTTCAGCAATAATTCGCTTCTTGCCTAAACGCTTTGCAAGCAGAATCTGGCCGATAGCATTATTAATCTTGTGTGCTCCGGTGTGGTTCAGGTCTTCTCTTTTCAGATAAATTTTGCAACCATACTTTGCCGAGAGGCGATTAGCCAAATAGAGTGGGGAAGGGCGTCCTACATAATCCTTGAGTAAAGCATTGAATTCTTTTTTAAAGTCTTCGCTTTGCAAAATATCAAGGTAGTTGTTTCTTAGTTCTTCTACACACTTGTAAAGAATTTCAGGAACATAAGCTCCACCAAATTCACCATAATAACCTTCTTCGTTGACTAAATACGTTTTCATCACTTTTTATTTTTTAGTTTCTAATTTTGCATAAAAAAAAAAGAGGCCCGTCGCAGTGCGACAGGCCTCTGATAATATCCTTTGAATTTATTTAGTATATATACATGAGTACTGCTTCCTTACGACTTTCGAGGTTGTAAGAAGCGCCACCAACATGCATTTACTAAAATTGTTTTCATTCTCATTTTGTTTTGATGGGTGCAAATTTATAGACTTTGTTTTAATCTGCAAACATTTTGCGATATTTTTTTTGAATTTGATATATTTTCTTCTTTTTGAGTTATTCTTTTAACCTATTTAGCTTGATTTTGAATAATCTATAAGTAGGATAGAATTTAATCAGCAAACTTAAATACATGTATTTGTTATGCAATAAGTAAAACACGTTTTTTTATTGTTTTCTCAGATTATAGACCAGACTCGTTGTAATTTGTCCAATTTGTCAAGTCTAAAATATGCCTATTTTGTAATTTAAATTATTGAAAATCATAATGTTATACTGTATGTTATTTGTCCAATCACTTTTTTGAATATTTCTATATTATGATTTATTTTTGTAATGTTCATAATTGAATCAAGTAATAAAACGGCACTCTAATAAAAGAGAGTATAGAATAGAGGGATAAACACAATCTAGAAACAAATCTTAGCAGTTTATGAAACCAAGAAAATCACAAACACTTCCTGTAGACTTCATAGCAAGAAGTTGTTCGCAGGATTTTTCTCAGCTGAGCACTTTTCTTATCAATGAAAAGATTGACGATGCAGCTGGCGAAGAAAGAGTCTTGGAATGTGCTAATTTTATATTATCCGTTCCATTGGATAGAAAAAGCTTGTTTAGGGAGTATGCTGAACACATCTTATTTTTATGGATGACTAGCAGTACAGATACTAAGTTCGACATTGGGAAAACGGTAGGGAAAGTTATTAAATCAAACCTTTCCTTGTTTACCTTATATATTGCATGTACAGCAAAACTTGTTTTAGAAAATAAAAATAAGTTGGCAGAGGATAAGGATATTAGTAATAATGCGTTATCAATGCTATTGAATTACTGCATGAATAAAGAGAATAATGTAGTGATTAATAATGCATTATTAAAACTGATAAAAGAAGAAAATGTATTTGCGGATAAGCTATTGAAGAAAAAATGTTTTCTCTTTGATTCATTTTATCAGCTCTACAACAAAATGACTTATTCAAGTTCTATGACTTTTGATCAGTATTCAATTAAAAAAGGATAATTAGCAGGTCTAGTTCTCGATGTTTTGCTGCCATAATAAGTAAGAGGGGTTAAATATGATTTCTATTATAGATCTTTCTTCTTAATCATTGGTACGAACTGAACCCATAACAGAGGTTTCATACTTATCTTGTTATCTAAATCTTTGGTAACAAGATAAAGTGTTTGTTCGTATACGCCAACAGGGATAACCATTCTTCCTCCGGGTGCAAGTTGATTAGTCAATGCTTCGGGAACATAAGGTGGTGCTGCTGTTACTATTATGGCATCATAAGGTGCTGCTGCTTCGTATCCTTTATAACCATCGCCAAGGATAAACTTGATATTCTTATAATTTTGAACAACCGGATTGTTCTTTGCTAATTCGTGAAGCTCGGGGATGATTTCCATTGTATAAACTTCATTGGCAAGCTCGGCAAGTATGGTTGTTTGGTATCCTGTACCGGTACCAATCTCAAGAACTTTATTGCTTTTGTCGAGAGATAACATTTCCGTCATTATTGCAACAATGTAAGGCTGAGAAATAGTCTGTCCACAATAGGAAGGGAGAGCCTGATCTGAATATGCATATTCACGGAAATCACCAGGAACAAAAAGATGTCTGGGTATCTTTTTCAGAGCAGTCAGGAGCGCTTTACCTTTTACTCCTCTCGACTCAATCTGGTCTTCAACCATCATGCGTCGTTCTTTCTCAAAAAACTTTTCATCATCTTCGGCAGACATAGCTTTTACTCCTTTACTTTATAGTTGTAATATAATAGCGAGAATTTGGTACAATAGTTCGGTATAAAAATTAGCTCTAAAGTTTCTGGTCATTTCTGTTAAACAGACTTGAGACTTTACTCAAAACCTCAAGTCTGTTTTTAATATGATAAGATAAAATTTGGATAAAAACAACTCGTAAAAGTACGAGATGCTAAAGTATATATACTTCATTTTATATGGAACAAAGATGATGGTTTGTTTGTTTCGCAGGTTTTATCTGGTTGGATATTACAATCTTAATTATATAATCCTTAGAGTTTTAGCCCTTTTACGGGATAAATAAACCTCGAAACAAATATATGTGTTAAATGATTATAATTATTAGTCGATTTATTTTGGTTTAATCGTTTAAACTTATATATTTGGCACGTTGAATTAACTAAAAGCTAGAAACCATAAGTTTATCCCAATGAAAAGTAAAGTATCAATCAAAACCATTGCTGAGCAAGTTGGAGTTTCCACTGCCTTGGTTTCGTATGTACTTAACAATAAGAACGAAAACAGGATAAACAAAGATGTTGCAGCTAAAATCAGAAAAACTGCTAAAGAGCTCAACTATCAGCCTAATCAGATAGCCAGAAGTCTGAAATCACAGAAAACACAAACCATAGGTTTGATTGTTGCCGATATTGCCAATCCTTTTTCATCTCAGATAGCCCGTATCATTGAAGATGAGGCTAAGAAAAACGGATATTCAGTAATCTTTGGCAGTTCTGATGAAAGTGAGAAGAAAACCCACGATTTAATTACATTGTTTGTCAATCGTCAGGTAGATGGATTAATCGTTGCTATGCCAGAACATAGTGAAGATCAGATTCTGTATCTGAAGCAGACCGGAATCCCGTTTGTGCTCATTGACAGATATTTCCCTACTATTCCCGCCAACTATGTGGCTATTGACAATTATAATGCTGCAGGCAAAGCAATTCGTCATTTATTGGCTAACGGGCACAGAAGGGTAGGTATTATATCTTATAAAACCTCCTTGCATCACCTGAATGAACGTGTAAGAGGAGCAGTGGATCTTTTAAAAGAAGAATCCATGGTAGGCGAAGTGCGTATCGATCATGCTCAGGAGGATGTTATTAAAGCCATTGATATGTTTCTGGCTGGTGATAACCCTGTTGACGCTATCTTTGCTACAACCAACTTACTCACGATTGACGGGCTTAAATATATTAATAGTCTGGGACTTAAAATACCCGATCAGCTTGCTGTTGTAGGCTTTGATGAGACTGATGCATTCGATCTTTTTTATGCTCCTGTTACTTATGTGAAGCAACCCATGACGGCGCTGGGGCAGAAATCAGTGAAAATACTGCTCGATGCTATAGAAAGCAATGGCTCAATAGAGTCGGCCATTTTTGATACAGAACTCATCATTCGTAAATCTTCCGTTATCCCCCGATAATTTTTTTTCCTTCTTTGTTTAAACGTTTAAACAGAAAGAAATAAAAAGCAAAAAAGCATATATTAAAATCACAAATTAAATTTATCATGAAAACAAAAGACCTTGAAAAACAAAAAGTAGTGTGTTATGGAGAAGTCCTTTGGGATATTTTCCCAACTAAGACTAAACCAGGTGGAGCGCCTATGAATGTAGCTTATCACCTACAGAAATTTGGTGTTGAAAGCCACATGATTAGCCGTGTAGGTAATGACGAAGCCGGAAAAAAACTATTGAATCTACTCAACGACTGGAATATACCAACTACAAGCTGCCAGATCGATGAAGCTCACGAAACTGGGAAAGTGGAAGCTATTGCAGGAGCAAATGATGAGATGACTTACGTTATCCATGAATCTGCAGCATGGGATTACATTGCAACTGACCTAGCTTATGACGAATTGGTTGCCGATGCCGACGCCTTCGTGTTTGGTAGTTTGGTAAACCGTAATGAAACCTCACGTGATACTTTGTACCGACTTTTGGAAAAGGCTTCCTATAAAGTGTTTGATATAAACCTGCGTGCACCATTCTATTCTGTTGAAACAATAGAATATTTGTTAGAAAAGTGCAATCTTTTGAAACTGAACAAAGCCGAGCTAGAACTGATTATCACTTGGTTTTGGGATCAGACAGGCACAGAAGAAGAATCAGTCCGATTCATCCAGAAGGAATTTAAGATTGATGAAGTGATAGTAACCAAAGGAAGCGAAGGTGCTACTTATTACACATTATCTGAATCATATTCTTATCCGGCATTCAAGGTTACAGTAAAAGATACTGTTGGAAGCGGAGACTCTTTCCTTGCTGCTTTTCTAGCTAAGAAAGTCCAGAACGAAACACCAGAGATGGGTATGATTTATGCCACAGCACTAGGTGCATTTGTTGCTTCTCACGAAGGAGCTTGTCCTTCATACAATATGGCTCAGTTGATGGACTTCCAGCTACAGCGCCAATCTATTCTATAACACACCTTAATTCCTTTATATTATGCAACTACCTAATTTAAAACCAGCGAAAACATTGACCATTGCAGCTGATATGCAAATGGAAAAAAAGATCAGTTACGTGTTACCTCTTGTTCTTATTATCAGTATGTTCTTTATGTGGGGCATGGCCGGTAACCTGAACGATATTCTGATTAAACAGTTCAAGAAATCATTCGAACTGACAGACCTCCAATCAGGTTTTGTACAGTCGGCCTTTTACATGGGATATTTCCTTCTTGCTATTCCGGCATCGATCGTGATGCGGAAATACAATTATATTACAGGTATCATCATTGGTTTGATATTGTATGCAGCCGGAGCATTCCTGTTTTTTCCGGCAGCAGAAAATAGCTCATATCCATTCTTTTTGTTTGCTTTGTTTGTTATAGCTTCCGGATTGGCATTTCTTGAAACTGCTGCCGGCCCTTATGTACTGGCATTGGGAAAACCCGAAACGGCAACTTTCCGTCTGAACCTGGCACAATCATTCAACCCTATCGGATGCGTTACAGGTGTGTTGGTTGGGCAGCATTTTATCCTTACCGGAGTTGAATATACCAAAGAAGAGCTTGCTAAAATGTCGCCCGAAGCTTTACAAGCTTACTATCTAACAGAGGCACATTCCGTGCAGACACCATATCTTATTATCGGTGCCGTTATTCTGTTGTTTGCCATAATTATCGCATTCACTAAATTCCCTACCATCAAGGATGAAGAGACAGTCAATACATCCTCTACAAGAAAAACGCTGAAACTTTTGCTTAGCAAGAAATCATTCAAGCAATCAGTTATTGCACAGTTCTTCTATGTAGGAGCTCAGGTATGTATATGGAGCTTTTTAATTCGTTATATTCAGGATACAATTCCCGGAACACCAGAGAAAGGAGCTGCTAACTTCCTGACTATCTCACTTGTAGTCTTTACCCTTGGCAGATTTATAGGAACAGGATTGCTCAAGAAGATCAAAGACAATAAATTACTTTGGATTTATTCTCTTATTAATGTAGTTCTTACTGCGGTTGGAATCTTGTTTCCTGGAACAATAGGTCTTTGGGCATTAGTGGGCACCAGTTTCTTCATGTCAATTATGTATCCTACTATCTTCTCATTGGGTATAAAGGATCTTGGCGAACACACAAAGTTGGGAGCATCCATACTTGTAATGGCAATTATTGGTGGAGCCGTACTTACCCTTGCAATGGGCCGTTTGTCTGATGTGGCAGGAATTGCAAATTCATTGCTTATTCCACTTCTTTGCTTCGTATTTGTAGCCTATTACGGCATCAAAGGATACAAGGATAAAGCTTAATAACCAGCTGATTATATACCATTTAATATCCCCGGTTATGTATACTGCAAATCTCCGAAACAGATATTGTAGCAGATCGTCTTACGCCAGATTATTATCTGTTGTGCCGACTAATGTGAATGAACTTCTTATTAACTATAAGATTATTCTGTGCTTTTCCATTTTATTTTTACCTAAATGTTTAAACGTTTAAACATTGCTCATTATGAAAAAATTGCTTCAACTATTTATAATAATAGCTATGCCTCTGTGCGCTAGAGCTCAGGTGGTAATTACCAATACAAGCTTTTCAATGGGAACCACAGGACGAATCGGAGTTGGAGCATCACCAACGGGCGAAGGTAATATGTGGAAACCATTAAATCTGTCTGGACAAGGTTCGCTGGCCGGACGTATGGAGCAGACAGATTATTTTGATCTGTTGCCTGCGCTGCACTTCACTCCGAAACTTATAGGGAAGGACAGTACAAACGTAACCTTTCAGGCCCGGTTGGGGATGTATTCTGCCAATGGACAGTTTATTGGCAACGTAAGCACTCGCTCGGCAGACGGACTCACCTTTATTCTTCCCGAGGCTTTTGTTGAGGCTCGCAATATTATGGGCAGTCGCTGGTCTGCCTGGGCAGGAGCGCGCTTCCGCCGCTACGACGACATACACATTTGCGACTATTTCTACTTTGACGATCACTCTGCTCAGGGATTTGGGGCGAGCTATAAAACGACAGAACTAACCATGCTGATGCCGGCTTCCACAGACTCAGCAGGTGTTTATCCCTATAATTATAAAGTGACTGTTGCCGGAGCTACCAATCCAGCAATCAGACAACGTATGGTGTGGATTGGCGAGCATACCTTTGAGATGAAGAACGGTAATAAGCTAAAGCTGTTGGGAGAGTATCATTATGTGGCAGCTACTTCAGACAAAGCTTCCATCAAGTATCCATCTGATAAAGGCTGGGTGTTGGGTGCCAAGTTTACAACTCCCATAAAGACAGTGGTGCCCGAATCTTTCAACGATATTTCCGTGCGCTACGGAACTGGGATAGCCAATGGTGGCGATAATGGGAATACCTTTACATGGGCTACTTATGGAGCTCCCAATGATGAAGGAAGATACACCGGAGCATACTCCTTAACCATGGTAGAACATTTCTTACTTACTCCCTCAAAGAAGTTCAGTATAAACGGATACGGAGTGTTCACCCAGAGTAAGGGAGGTTCGTCCAGTACAGATAAAGATACTTATTTCAACGGAACGCAGATTTATAACCGGAAGAGAGATATTGTTGCAGGCTTCAGAACTTTGTATTATGCAACAGACTGGCTGCACCTAATTGGTGAAGTGCATTATGCCGTACGTAAAGATGGTGATAATCCCAATGCTGCTATGTGGAAATTCTCCTTTGCACCAACTATTGCTCCGGTGGGGCAACGCAGTGCATGGTGCAGGCCACACATCCGTTTTGTCTGTTCGCTGGCTCGTTACAACGACTATGCCCGCGATCATAATTACTCACCTTTTTTGCAAGTCAACCAAAAGCGTTGGGGAACATATATAGGCGTAAAAGCTGAATGGTGGATATTCTAAACTTAAAAACAAAATAAATATGAAAGTAAAATTCGGGGCATCAATCCTGTCATGGATTCCCCCAAAATGGACAGCAGAAGGCGGATTATACGCTATACAGAAAACCGCAGAAGCAGGCTTCGATCTTCTTGAAATCTTATTGCCTCCTTCAATGGATATAGATACCCAGACAGTGAAGAAGCAATTAAAGGACAAAAATCTCGAAGCAGTATGTACACTTAATCTGCCGGCCGATTGTCACATACCGTTTTATCCAAAAGAAGCGGCTTCATTAATGAAAGCTGCATTAAATAAAACAGCCGATCTTGATATCTCTTTCCTGGGAGGCGTTCTTCATAGTGGGATAGGGGTATTTAGCGGAAATCCTCGTACTCCAAAAGAAGAAGATATAATTTGTGGCGTATGGGCCGAGGTAGCCGAATATGCTCAGAAGCTAGGCATCACTATCGGCATTGAACCGATTAACCGTTACGAAAGTTATGTGTGTACCAGTGCGGCCGAAACCTTGCGCATGATTGAGCGTACCAAAGCCCCAAATCTGGCTTTGCATCTAGATACATTCCACATGAATATAGAAGAAGACAACTTTTGCGATCCTGTGATTGCAGTAGGAGATAGGTTAAAGCATATTCACATGACAGAAAGTAACCGTGGCATGCTAGGTGAAGGAAATGTACACTGGGATGATTTATTCCGTGGATTGGCATCTATTGATTTTAAAGGAAATCTGGTACTGGAAAACTTTACTTCTCAGGTGGAAGGCATGGCCAGCGCTGTATCTTTGTGGCGCCCATCCAGATACAAGGCTGCTGAACTGGCAACTGGCAGTTTGAAATTTATGAAAGTAAAAGCTGCAGAATTTGGATTAATATAAGCTGTATCTCAGTCAAGCTCCCGTCAGGATTCCAATAAAATCTGTCGGGAGCTTTTTTATTGAGCAATAAATTTTCTTTAATTCTTGTTGAGAAACATTCTTTGAATATAAAATATAGATTATATTTGCGCACGAAATTATTATCAAAGAACAATTCGCTAATATAATAAAGTTATGAAATTAAGAATATTCTTCTTATCGCTTCTGCTTACGATAGTAGCAAGCCAAAGCTTTGCTCAGAAATTCTCTAAACTGGATGAGATACCACTCAACGAGAATGCTGATTATAAAAAGGCAGAGAAAGTGGTGTTGGAATGCGATAAGTATTTAACAAGCACACCTTTAAACAATAACGATTCTAAAAGAAATGCTGCGGAGAAATTTATCAATAAATGGATGTCGGGTACTCCGGATTATACATTTAATATAGATTATTCTCTGGCACAGATTGTAGGCAACAATTCACATCTGCTTGGTGTTTATCTGGCATATTATTCCAAATATGCTATTGAAAATGAAGGTAAAGCAGACGATGATGAACTTATGAGACGTACGTTGACATCTTTCATCGATTATTGCAAGAAACCAGCCAACAAGGTTGAGCAGACGGATATCCTGAAAAAGTTTATTGAGCAGCAACGCGACAGCCGGTTTCAGGAATTGTAACTAGTATTTCCAAAATCTTATTTTATAGTTGAGGGTTAATCTTTTATAGGGTTAACCCTTTTTTATTTATATGAAAAGTAAGTTTACTCAACGATTAAAATCTGCTAGAATTATATTTAGGCTTTATTAAAAACTATTTATACAGTCAATTGTTTAATTATAAGATTAAGAAATAAGCATATAAAGGTATGAAAACACTATTATTGATATTCTTGTTTATTATACCATTGAACGTTTTATCTCAGCAAACAGTTGTTTATGATAATGGACTTATTACCTTGAAAGATAGTACTATTATCAATAAGAAAGATAGTGCAACGGTTTCTAAGTATAATATGAATGATAATCATTCCTTTTTAGCTAAAAAGTACAAGAAACGTGCTAAGTACTTTGGAATAGGAGCTTTTGCTTTTACTATTGCAAGTCTTGGCTCTTATCTTTATAGTCTTAAAGACGTTGAACTTATAGATCTTGATAATAGCAGCAAAGGTCCTGATAAAGACTTTGTTGCTGCAAGCGTTTTATTTCTTATATCAGCAATAACTTGTACAGTTATATCTATTGATTACAATTCAAAAGCAAAAAAGGAACTCAAATTATCAGTAAGCGGTGCAACAGCCCGGTTAGTCTTAACTTTCTGACAATCTTTTCTTATTATTTGCTCTCTCCGGCTTTAAAAATAGTCCAGGGTTGAGTGGGACGATCTTTCAACACCCCGGTCATCCATTCGTATTGTGGATGTTTCTCTAAAAAGGCTTTTGCATTGAACGGTGTTCCACATGCATTGCCCCATCGAGCAATAAACGACATTTCTTTGGCCATTTTTGAATTAACGACTTTTCCATCGACAGCGCCACCTGGGAAAAAAGGTTCACCTATAAAAGGTGTCTGACCTTCAGATTCAAGGTCAAAGTGTGGACACAAAGCTCTTTCACCAGAATTTACTTTGTTTAAGTAAGTGTCAAAGTGATCTGATTCGAACATTTTAGCACGTTCCAAATCTATTTGCCCCTTATATTCCTTCATTAACTGTTTCCATCTAACACGGCGAGAAATACAATTGTTCTTAATGTTTGTTTCGCGACCAAATTTAGTTTCAAATCGCAAAATTCTTAAATCTTCCGGAACATTGGAACCTATAAAATATCCATCTTTCTTCTTTTCAAATCCAATATACTTTAAACCAAGTTCCAGCCTTGCAATTTCATTGGTTTTGGTATCTCCTATAAGCCAGGCATTTGCATAGCCTCCATTATTTCCTTTTTTCATCATTTCACACCACTCATCAATGGAAGATGCATATTGTGTGGCGTGTCTCATTCGTGAGAATTCAGTAATACCATTTTTGTCGAAAGGGAAGAAAGCTGCAATAGTTGTTTCAGAACCAACTAGTCCTGCACTAGTAACAAAAAAATCTGTTCCGCTATGAATATATCCTGCCATTGATTGCATTAATATTCTATTACCTTTCTGAGGAAGAATATCTAAAATTATATTGTGCTGAGGAATGTAATACGGACACATCGTGTTGTGTCCAAGAACAATATCTCCGTCAACAGTCATACTGCCCGTGGCAATAAACGAACTACATGATTCTTTTATAGGGGTGGTGGAATTGGGAGCTATAGAATCTTTAACTGTGGGCCACCAATATCCTATAATTTCAGCATTACCATTGTAAGTTACAATTTCATCCCGGGTAGTTGTAACTCCTGCAGCTTTCATTCCTTCCACAATCCCATCTATTTCTTCTAAATTTTCAGGATCTACTTTAGGTGTGAACATTTTCCCGGCTTCCTCAACCAGCCATTGCCAATTGATAGCACTTTGATAATACCATACTTCACTTAGTACCCTGATAGATTCCTTTATGTCTTTAGCCATTAGATATCCATGCTGGAAACCTCGTTCTCTTGGAGTACCTTCGATATGAAGATATATCCATCCATTCTTTTCGTGTCTATTTGCTTTTGATAGCCACTTTTTTTGTTCACCGGTAAGTTGTTTGCCAGTTGTCTGTCCCTGAATAAAAACCGGTAAAATAAAAATTAATAATAAAAGAATAACAGCTTTCTTTTTCATGACATTAAGATTTATAATTGCTTATTATATAAAACAACAGGGAAGAAGGATAGGTTTATTAATAATATATTATAAACCTTATTCATGTTCAATTGTTTATTACTAGGTGTAGTTATGGAACAGATGTAAAACCAAAAACGAAGTTATATGAAGAATTTATTTTTAAGCACAATGATTATTTTATCCATGCTACTAGGTACCAGTGAAATGCGTGCGCAAACCACAGAAGCTCAGCTTAATCAGGTTGAGTTGTTAAAGCAGTATTTTGGAACCTGGAAATCCGATTACAAAGATACAACATATGTTTTTGTAATGACCGCTTACGGTAAAGGTATGCAAGTTAACTTTAAGGCTTCTACAAAAGGAAAAGTTATTTGGCAATGTAAACAAGTATGGGGATATGACAAAGAGAGTGATAAAATATTAGGTATGCTATTGAATAGAGCTTCCTCTTCTACATCTTTTTATGTAAGCTGGTTTATATCTAAAAATGTAAATGAAACTATAGAGTATGTTGTTCGTAATGATGGAAAGCTTGAAAAGACTAACTCTCAATGGAAAGAAGACTTTAAATCGCGTGATATGTTTATACAAAGTCACATGATAAACAATAAAACAGTTTCCATGCGTACATTCATGCGTGTGAAATAGAAATCCTGTCAGAAAAAATCCAGTGCAGCGTAATGCAACACTGGATTTTTTTTATTCTAAAGTTCTTCTTCCTTCATTTTAATAGGAACAACAAAAAGAGGAACCATAGTTCTTTTTAGAATAGCTTTCGCATCATTTCCCATAATAATACTATCCAGCCAGTTTCTGCCGTGAGTTCCTAAAACAATAATGTCGGCATTAATTTCTTTTGCAGTTTCCAGTACGGTTTGAGCTATCTGACCTTCTTTAATTATCGTATTAATTGATTCGTCGCCAAGACGCTTTTTTGTTTCATCCAGAAATTTCTGCAAGGTAACTTTAAAGTTTTCAATATATTGAATTCTGAATTCGAAAACAGCAGGACTTCCTACATAGTAATTAGGATGTTCGTATAACACGTGCAGTAACGTAATCTCGGCATTCATTGTCTTAGCCATGTTATAGCCAGCTTGGGCCACTACCTCGGCGCTTTTGTCGTAATCAATGGCTATCAATACTTTTTTTATTTCCCTTGCTCCCATACTGTTGTTTTTTAAGTGGTTGATATCTTAAGGTTTAATGCATATTCCTGACATTATAACAAATCAGTGTACAGAAAGGTTGAAATGCGATGCATTTCCTGAGAAGCCTCACATCTAGGGCTTAATATTTATTGACCAATGAATTTTATTTATTGAGCAATGGCTGAGAATTATTGGCCAATGGATTTTCGTTATTGAGGTTTAGTTTATATCCGCATTTCCTCACTAAAAAAAGCTCTCATAAAAAATAAAAATTCAAAATTGATCTAGCAATCTAGCGGGGTAGCCTTAAATGTTTGCATACTAGTTTAATAGAGGCGCTAGATTAAATTATTTTGATCTAGCGGTAATCTAGCACTAGTAGTCACAATTAGGTGTCATTTTCAGCTTTTATAACTGTTTTTATTCTAAAACAGAAGATTTTCATGTGTAATTGTAGATATGAAACATCAGATATTGTGAATTTGAAACATTGTTAAATCTGTTGAACTTTATCTTTGCAACATCGAATCTCTAATGATATTATTTAATAAAGAACTGTAATTTCCTTGCATTTGTCTTTGTTAATAGTACAAATAAAACATTAAGTTGAAAAAATGAAAAAGAAACAATTAATTCTGTCGTATCTATTTGCGGCGTTGTTAATGTCGATGCTGATATTAACGTCATGTGACAATAATGAGATAGCATCTACTGTAAACCCATTTGATGAAACTACTGAAAGTGGAGTGGTCTTGACACGAGACAAAGTTGTTGTTATTAGTGATGTTCATCTTGGCAATGACACTACTTATTCTGAATGTGTAAAGCATTTGCCTTTATTGAAGAAGTTTCTTACACAGGTACGTGGTTCAAAAACTATAAAGGAATTAGTTATTGCCGGTGATATGCTCGACGAATGGTATGTTCCTTCACGAACAGATACTTACAATGGTGGTACTCAAAAAGACTTTGTGAGAAAAATAGCTCAATCCAACAAAATTGTTGTAGACGAACTGAATAATATTATTCAGGATAAAAAAATAAAGGTTACTTACGTACCAGGTAATCATGATTTGCTTATCACTGCAGAAAATGTAAATGAAATATTTCCAGGTATCAATCAGGCTCGTGATACAGGAAAGCAAGGATTAGGTACGTATCATCCGGAAGATTTTCCTCAGGTAGCTATTGAACATAGTCACCGTTACGATTTCTTTTGTGCTCCAGATCCATATAGCAAACAAAATGAGCCTGTAGGATCTATTCTTCCTCCGGGATATTTCTTCACTCGTATTGCTGTGAATTCGGTAACAAACTATCCTGCAGATTCAGAGATTATTCAACCTAGAACTGTGAATCGCAGCACTGCTTCGGATAGCGAACAGGTAAATAACTATATCTATTATTATTGTTGGAAAACAGTTCTTACAACTCTTATTCCGGTAAAAGATAATTATGATGAAAAAATTATCGTAACAAATATTGGAAATCTTAAAGGCTCATATTCTATAAACGATGTTCTGCCTTACAATACACAAGATGGTAAGATTGATATGAACCTCTTTAGTGGTAGTTGTAGTCAGCAAGCATGGGAGAAACGTTTGGCATACAACAATGTTCCTAAGATGACAAATGCAGAAGATGCCATACCTGGTAGTTTAAAGACATCATTTCTTGATGAGCAAGCAAATACGCAGTATTTTAAAAATAGTAATTCGAATGTACGAATCGTTATCTTTGGCCATACACATATACCAATGGTAACATCATGTACCAACACAAAAAATGAGGCTTGTATTTATGCTAATTCAGGTACATGGACAGATGAAAAAGTAAAGGCCGGTCAGCCTGCAGTTAATCAGAACAAGAAAAATATGGATTTCGTTGTCATTGAACGACAACATAATAATAAATCAATGGTTGATGTAGAATTGCTCAACTTCCATAACGGTGTTAATAATTCAGTGGTATTGAAATCAATCAAGATGTAATTTGATAATTTACTGGTAGGTTTTTTTTATATGTCTTCGAAGATATTTTAATAATATTCTTCGAAGACATTCTTTTTATATTAAAAAAAATTACTTATATTTGTAAAGCATAGATTGCCCTTTTGGATATAGAATTAGATATACTATGGGCAATATATAGGAGCAATGCAATACAAAATAGAAATTTAATTAGTATGAAAAAGACAACCTTTCTATTGCTTATATTCTTTATAATGAACATTTCATTTTCTACAAGTATAAAATCCTTTTCAAATGTTCCAAATAGATTTGTTCAGGTTGATGATACTATACATCAACTACATAGAATAGCTAAAAAACATTCTGTAACAGAAGTCTTTCCTCAATTTCGTGGAGGTACTGATGCATTACGAAAATACATAAAAGACAATCTGATATACCCTGAAGAGTCTGCAAAAAATAATGTGCAGGGAAAAGTAGAAATAAATTGTATTGTAACCAAAACAGGAGCAATAGAGAAAGTTATTGTAATGACTTCTCTTGATAAATATTGTGATGCAGAGGCTATTCGTTTGATAAAGAATATGCCGAAATGGATCCCCGGAAAGATAAATGGAGTACCTTCGGATATGCATCGTGTAATTGTTGTTGATTTTGTAATAGACACGAATAAAAGGGTAACTACAACTGCAGATATGCGCTCAATTACTACATGCGGTGGGATAGAAAGTCAGAATTCAGAAACAATTTTTACAGTGGTGGAACAAATGCCCCAATTCCCAGGAGGATTAGTAGCCATGAATCAGTTTATCGCTGATAATTTGAAATATCCCCAGTTATCAAAGAAAGACAAAACATCTGGCAGGGTTTATGTTCGGTTTGTTGTTTCTAAAGAAGGAAAATTGTGCGATGCTCAAATAATCCGGTCTTTAGATGCTTATTGTGATAAAGAGGCTCTTAGAGTTATTAGAAGTATGCCTGTTTGGATTCCCGGTAAGCAAAATGGGGTAAATGTTCCTGTCTATTATATTGTTCCGCTTAGTTTTACTTTGCCTTTACAATGAAAATATTTAAGTGAAGATGAAAATTACTTTTAAAATATTAGTATCAGTAGTTTTATTATCAACGCTCTTTATTTACAGTTGCAGGAACAAGACATCGGATACTGATAAATATAGCTTAACTATTGTTTGTGATAGTAGTATTAAGTTCAAGCTTTTATCAAATGCCTTTCTTACTAATGATCATGATACTTTAAAAGTTAAGAAAGTAGATTATGATTCGGCTAAAAAAGAAACAACTTTGTTTTGGGATAGTTTGAATACAGGTGAGTATACTTATCACATTAAATCGGTTTTTGATTTTAATCAGAATGCGAGACTGATATTAAAAAATGATACAATTATTAATTTAAAAAGTAAAATCAGGTATCAGTTTGTTGATTTAATATCTGAAAGTGACCTTTTGGATGCTGAAACTATCGCTTTTGCGTATCGTGCAACCGGATGTTATTATTATCTTAAAAATTATAAGCTAAAAAAAGAACATCATGCTTATTATCTTTCAGGATCTTATAAAGATAATGGTGCTGTAGTAATAGTAAATAAAAGAGTTTCATCTTCGATAATTAATAGTTTGAACCGCCTTCAAATAGAATCGAGGCAATGTATAAAAAAGGAAATAAAGAACAATGTTAAGCAATGGAGTACAATGACAGGTGAGTTCTTTTTATTTGCCAAAAACAAAGTGTTTTACATAAATAATGGTTTTCATTGTGATTGTTTGCCTTATTATACTTTTATAGACCAATATGTTAACAGAGAAAACTAATAGCAGATTATGTAATCAAAACTTAAGATGAATAAAGCATTAATAAAATGGACTTTTATAAGTCTGATAATTGCATCCCTTTTTTCTTCATGCAAGAAAAAGGTGCAGGACAATTATCATCCCAAACATACAGCTGAATATTTATCTAAGCAACTAGAAACTGCTTATAAAGAAAATGATTCAGTTCGCCTGAATGCTTTCTTTGAAGAATGGCACAAGTCTGTAAAACCAAATACCGATGAGTTTATTCATCAAAGTAAGGTTTATACGGCTATATATGACATTTATAAGGTATTTTACAGACCATTGAATTTGATGAAATATGGAGATTATGAATTTGGTAATTCATTAAATCTGAATAGTAAGTATGTTGCTATTCAGAGTAGGATATATTATAAAGTTATTAATTGGATTGACTTTAATGACCAATTCATGATAGATCTCAAACTTGATTCTATTGATTGTTTCAGACCACCTGTTAATGTTTATAATAGACAAACTCTCTATCTGACAGATGAATATTCTCATGCTCTTTATAATTTTCTAGGAAAAGAGACTTTTAGTGACTATTTACCTATTAGTAAAGAACGATGGAAAGATTGTCATCGTAGATACCGAATTATAAGGCCTTATCTACCAGTTGCATGGGGGATGGGTAGTGCCACAAGTCCTTTAATACAGTGGATATATTTAAATGTTATCATGACAAAAGCTCAAGTGAAATTTAATATAGGATATAGTCAGGCAGGAATTGCGGATTTTGAAAAAGAAAATGGGATTTGGGTAATGAAAAAGAGTGTCATAAATGAATATATTGATTAAGTTGTATAATTATTAAAAATAGAGTATAAGGACTAATTTGATAGAACTTATACTCTTGTTATAGAATTGATTATACTTTTAAAGTACAATAGCTAGTGTCTATTATTTCACATTTATACGATTATAATTTGTTACTAATGGAGATAAACCTTCACCGATAAATGTTCTTATAATCTTATTCGGATTTGTCAAATCCAGCAGAACGCGAACTGAACAATTCTCCGGTGTATTGTTTACATCCTTGAACTTAATAATTTCTACTGTATTTTTTGAAGTAAACCACATTATAACACTATAAGGATCTTTCATTTTAGTTATTTTAGACCCTATAAACTTGTGAGTATCCCTATCATAAATAAAGAATGTTCTTCCCTCTGAAACAACTTTTCCTTTTGTAATATCTTTATAGTTAATTTCCAGACTGTTATCTGTTATCTTGTTATTCCAGATTTCAAAAGTATCTTTGCCAATTTCGCCTTTCCAACTACCACTGAATAGTTTCAAAAGTTCCCGTTGATTCATTTCTGCAAAAGAAGGATCATTTTGTTCTTCAATATCAATACGCTTAGTATTAAAGATGTCTACGACTTTATTGTTTACCGTAACAATCTGCTTCAGCGAATTTGGTGAGAGATATTCAAATCTCATTCTAAAATATGCACTTGAAGGATTAGTTATATTACTTATAGGTACAGATTCTAATACATTAGGAGAGGTGAACCACCAGGCATAAGCATCGGTATATCCTTTATTAAAGACTCTTGTCCAAATATATTTGTCACTATTTTTATCATAGACAATTACTGATTTGGATTTCCGAAACCGTTTTCCATTCGACTCGTACCATGAATCGGCTTCAAAGGCATTTCCATTATCCTTGCAATCCCATGTAAAGATAGTATCTTTGCCTGTTTCACACTTCCAGACTCCTGTAATTCGTTGTTTAAATAACTCAATCTGATTAAGATTTTCCGCATTTTTCTTTTCAATAATCTTATCTACCGTTGATTCTACAGCATAGATAATTTTCCATTTATCTCCTGCCTTTTTAAAGAGCATGAACATTGCTTCAGGATCAGATACCGTTGAATGTCCATCTTTAAAATTCATTGTACATTGAGCTTTTGCAGTATATAACACAGTCCATTTGTCCAAAATAGTGTACTTTTCATCAAGAAAAGTATATTTCTGATCAATCATGGTCTTAAACATAGAGTTTACACCCTTCAGCATATCATCATATCCAAAGATGTTTCCATTAAGGATATATCTGAAATCCGGTGAATTGTCAAACACAGCGGAAGCTATGTCAAAGTTTGCTTGTTCGCATCCTGTAATCAGATTATTAACCACGTTCTTTACTTCAGTTTTAATTTTATCAATTTCTTTGCCGGAGACTGAACCATTAGTGCTTGCATAGCAAAAAGAAGTTGATGTGATTAATGCCCAGATTAGAAATAAGTTTCTAATAATTTCTTTTGGCTTCATGACATAAAAGGTTAAAGTTATAAGTTAATAGGGACTGAGAGAAACGGACGAAATATCCCATTATATAAAACAATATATTTCAGAGGGAGTTTGTTGAAACTATATTGAATTAATTGTTTTTATACCTGTTATATCTATATTTACATGACAGCGAATTTCGGAAGATAGAATGCTTTTTGATGGCTTTTACAAAATAAAAATCCCGCAATAAAAGATTTGTTGTTGTGCTACTTTTATTGCAGGATTAATAATCAATTAATTTATAAATATTGAGAATTTAACACTTTATTGCTAAGTGTTATACAGATGAAACATCCTGTCCATAAGCTTCCATTTCTCCGCTGATGAAGCTCCTGGCTCTGAAACCTGAAAGATAGACATGTATTCTTCCCATTCAGCCTGAAGAGGTAAGGAAGTCAGTTTTTTCATGGCCGAGTCCCAATCGAAATCGAGTGGTGTTTCCACAATCATAAACAAGCGTGTGCCTAGTATATATATTTCCATTTCAAGGATACCTACATCTCTGATTCCGTTACGAATCTCGGGCCATGATTCAGCTTCGCTGTGTCTTTTTCTATATTCGGCAATCAGTTCCGGATCATCTTTCAAATCAAGTGTCTGACAATATCTCTTTACTGGCCCATTGTATTCCTGAACACGGTATCCTGTTTCTTTTGTTTCCATATTATTGATACCTTAAGGTTAGTTATTAATCTTCAGAACAAGTGGCATGTTGTTTGGTTTCAGTTCTGGAAGAGTGATGATGAGTCCGGTATTGTCACGGGTGAACGAAGCTTTTCCACTTCCCAAAAGCTTTACTTTCTTAATCTCCTTTTCATAGTTAGGAGAACCGGCAGCCAATGATTTGATAACAATTTTTCCATCCTTAGGCCACTCCATTACAATGGCATATAATGTTCCGTTCTTCTCTGTGAAACGGATATCTTCGGCAGTATATTTGTTCTTGCCTTCATTGAATCCTTGTGCATTCATCGGATTCTTTTTTTCGGCATCGGGGCCTTCGCCAAATATAGTCCAGGGGCGAGTGTCGAAGATAGATTCCTTATTAATATCCATCCATCCTGCTATTCCTTCTAATACAGCCACTTCTTTATCGTCGATAGTTCCATCACCGCGCACAGGAATGTTTAGCAGCAAGTTACCATTTTTACTTACTATATCAGCAAGCATCTGTATAACTGTCTTTGCTGATTTGTATCGGTTGTTATCATATACAGAGCGATTGTAATGCCAGTCGCCTATACATGAACACGTTTGCCATGCCTTTTCCTGCATTTTATCAGGAGCACCTCTTTCTACATCCCATACAAGGCATTCTTTTTGCTCGTCAGTGAGAATTTTACCAAAGATAACGGCATTCAGTTTGCCTTTGTTTCTCTTCATGTTACTGTTATAGTAATGAGCAGCAATACCGAGTCCGGCGTCACTGATAGGCCACAATGGGAGAGCGGTGTCATCAAAGTAGAGCAAATCGGGATGATACTTATTAATCATATCAACAGTTCTGTCGTAAAAATTTTCGCAATATTCTTTGCTGGGAACAGATGCACCATCTGCCCATTCCCATTGAGAATGGATGGCACCTGGATTTTGGTTTCTACTACTTAATTCATGGTTCTGTGCATACAGTTCCTGCGGATCTAAACCATCCCACCATTGTCCTTTGCCATCTTCTTTAGTAAGTTTTCCATCATAAGGAACTCCGGCAAGTGAACCTTGCTTATCGGCTCCTTGAGCAGTTTCGTACCATGTCCATGCATGAGAAGCGTGGATACTAACTCCGAATGGTAAACCGTTATGTCTGGCAGCTTTGGCCCATCCGTCAAGAATGTTCTTCTTAGGGCCTATCTGGGTTGAGTTCCAATTATGGTATTTGCTATCCCATAAGTCGAAATTGTCATGATGGTTACCCATGGCAAAGAAGTATTGAGCACCAGCACGCTTATAGAGTTTTACCAACTTTTCCGGATCCCAGTTCTCAGCTTTCCATTCATGGATAACATCTTTGAAACCTGATTTGGAAGGATGGCCATATTTTTCAAGATGTGATTTATATTGACGTGAACCTTCTTCATACATTCCACGACCATACCAGTCACCATCTTCCGGTTGACATTGAGGTCCCCAGTGGGCCCAGATACCAAACTTAGCATTACGATACCATTCGGGTACTTTATATTGTTTCAGTGATTCCCAAGTGGGTTGAAATTTACCGGTTTGCATTGGCTCTTTTGTGTTTTGTATGTGATGAAAATTCTCCTGAGCAAAGCCGGTTGAACCGAACATGGCAATAAATAAAGATATAAATAATGCGTTTCTCATAAGTGTGTGTTTTTTGTTTTTTCAAAAGTAGATATTCGGGAACAATTAATATTATACTATCTCGATATATTATAATACAAATTCGATATTAATATTATAGCATATACTGATTATCTATTAGTTAGCAATTTTGAAATTTCCTATTAATGACATTATTTCGATAATTAATAATATAATTTCTATATATTAGTAGCTTAATAAGAAATAAAGATATATATTCGCCTAACTAAGATGAAAAGCACATGGTAAGAGAAAAAAAAGATAATCTGAATTTTACATTGTTGAACATTGGGCATGCAATTCATAATGCCGACTGGAACTGGGCAAATGTGAACAGTCCGTTTTCAAGATTATATTGGGTGGATGGAGGAAATGCAAAAATTGTGCTACCTGATGGTACTTATAATCTTACACCAGGGCATTTATATCTTATTCCCTCTTTTACCTTGCATAGCTATGAGTGTGACGGATATTTTTCACTTTATTACATTCATATTTATGAGGAACAAACTGATAACCTGAGCATTATTGAGCAAATGAATCCGTCTGTTGAGGTTGAAGCTACCGAAATGGATACTTTGCTTGTAAAGCGTTTATCCGAGATTAATCCTAATAGGGAATTGAAACTTTATGATCCGTCATCTTATGATAATTCTCAGACTTTGGTAAAGAATATCTCAGAAAATGCGCAATTACCTTATTATTTACTGATTGAAACGAAAGGAATTTTGCAGCAACTCTTTTCCCGATTTCTAAAAGATGCAGAACAAAAGGTTGAAGTTACCGATAATAGAGTATTAAAAGCTTTACGCTATATCCGAAAGAATATAGATAAGCCTATCAATATTAGTCAGCTTTCCGAACTTTGTTTTCTTACAGATGATCATTTTATAAGGCTTTTCAAAAATGAAATGAAATGTACACCGACTCAATATATTAATCAGAAAAAAATTGAGAAAGCTCAGGTAATGCTTATTATTGATGATATACCAATAAAAGAAATTGCATATAATCTGGCTTTCGATAATATCTCTTATTTCAATAAGCTGTTTAAAAAGCTAACAGGATTAACTCCCGGAGAGTATAAGAAACGACTTCACATGTAATAATCATAAAAAAGAAAATCTTATTTTTGCAGAATAAAGAGCATTCTTGCTCTGTAAATACTATCGGAAAAATATATTCTCAAAAATTTGATTTAAAAATGAAATCATTTAATCGGCTATCTCTGGCTATAATTTTATTTATTACCGTTTCGGTTTTTTCTAAAGGTGCAGAAAGTTCTGTTAATGTAAAGAGAGCAGCTCGCACAAATTATGTTTCACTTGATGGGTAATCTCTGCCAAAGGGGAATGCTATTGGTAAGGATGGTGAAATTCATAAAGTAGATGTTCCTTTACTTCATTTAGTAAGAACTAAATCCGGATTGCATAAGGGTACGGTGTTGCTAATTCCAGGAGGGGATTATGAAACATTAAAGTTGAAAAGTGAATGTGAATCTACTACCAGATTTCTTAATGCACAAAACTTTGACGTAGCTGTTCTTGAATATCGTGTGGGTAGTGATATACAAACACGCAATATGGCTTTGACGGATGCTCTTAAAGCTTTCAGATTACTTAAGGGCAATAAGAATCTTCAAGGTTTGAATACTGATCACTTGCTTGCAATGGGATTTGCTTCGGGAGGACATCTTGCTGCAAAAGCTGTGCAAAGGATGAATAAAAAGGAACAACCCAATGAATTGATTCTTGTATCTCCTTCATATATGAATGAAACTCTTGCCGGAACTGTTTATGCTGCAGTTTTGCCTCCTCTAGAACCCGTCGGCAGATTACTTACTATTGTTCCCGATAATGGAGACAAAGCGTGGGTGAAGAGTTGTGAGGAATATACTAAAACATGGATAGGGTATGATGGAAAGGCGTCTTGCTACTCTCAGAAAGAAAATGTTTATGTTTGTGGCAAGGATACCATTGCTATGGACGGAAAGTTTAAGCTTTCGGGTATTCTTAAGAAGTTTTTGGAAGCAAAGCCTGAGACTGAAAAGACTGCACAGAATCCTGCTACTGTTCCTGTTGAAGGATATAACCATAAGCGCCATGCTGATAAACTGGCTCTTGTAGCTAAGGATAAGTATGATTTGATTATGATTGGTAATTCTATCACAAATAATTTTGAGAAACCTCAGTATCAGTCTGTATGGAATCAGTTCTTTGCTCCAAGGAAGGCTCTTAACCTAGGTTTTAGTGGTTACCGCACCGAAAATCTTATATGGAATATTCAGAATGGAGAACTGGAAGGTCAATCGCCCAAAGTGGTTGTATTGGAAATAGGTACTAATAATATAGATGAAGTACATTACCCTACACGTCACACTGCAGGCCAACTTGCCGGTGGAATAGAAGCTGTAGTTAAACTCTTGCGTGAAAAGTTGCCTTATTCAAAGATTATTATGATGCGTTGCTTTCCGGGATGTTATGGTGGACCAAATCCAACCTCGCATCGTTTGATTCTTGAACGCGCTTCCGATTTAGTATCCAGGATTGCTGATGGAAAACATGTCTTTTATTGTGATGTGAATCATGTGTTTCTCAATATGGATGGGTCAATCAATCATGATATGATGAGCGACTGGCTTCATCCTTCTCCTGCAGGAGCAAAAGCATGGGCTCAGGCTATGGAACCTTTGTTGTCTGAACTGATGGGAGATAAGTCTTTGGATACAGAAATATCTTCAAACACAGCAATAGTTCCGGCTTCTAAGTTGGAAAATGACAGTTATGACTGGTGGGCACGTCATGCTGATGTATTAGCAATAAAGGATTCCATTAATCCGGAAGTGGTTCTTATAGGTAACTCTATTACTCATTTCTGGGGTGGGTTACCACAACTTAAATATGCTGACGGGCGTCTACGAATTCCTAACGGTGCAGAGCTCTGGAATGCTTTGTTCAAGGATTACCGTGTACTAAATCTGGGCTTTGGATGGGATCGTACACAAAATGTACTTTGGCGTCTCGATCATGGAGAGATAGACAGACTTCATCCTCGTACGATTATTCTTCATATTGGTACCAATAATACCAGTGAAACTAAGAATGCCCGCATGAATACTGCTCCCGAAATTGTAGAAGGTATCCGTGCTATCTGTATGCGTCTTCGCTCTAAAGTGCCGGGTGCAAAGATTGTCTTGATGTCTGTCTTTCCTCGTGAACATGAGCCAACTCATCCACGCAGAATTCTTATTAACGAGATAAACCGTAATCTTGAAACTTTTGCTAAGGAGAATAATATCACGCTCCTGAATATTGGCCCTAAGATGCTGGAAGCTGATGGTACATTGCCTAAAGAAATAGCTCCCGACTTCTGTCATCCTACGGAAAAGGGATATCAGATTTGGGCTGATGCTATCCGGCCATTCGTCTCTGAACCATGATTTTATAAAAAAAATAGCTGAGCTATAAAATATTATCGATTCCGATTTCATTTATTAAAATAGATTGAATATATTTACTTATTATTCAATCTATTTTTGTTATATATTGTTCTATATATTATAATATTCACGGACAGAGCTAAAAAGATTGGAATCATGAAATTTACTCCTGAAAAATACTCCATTGCAGATGAACGAATGAAACCGTTTATCGATCCTGTAGAAATATGGGATTATCTCAATAATGCTGTTCCTTCAAAACAAAAAGTACGTGAGATTATAGCCAAATCGCTTGCCAAGCAAAGATTGAATCTAGAAGAAGTTGCATGTCTTGTTAAGGCTGATACTCCTGAACTGATTGAAGAAATAAAGGAAGGTGCAAAAACGCTTAAACGTACTATTTACGGGAATAGAATTGTGCTGTTTGCGCCGCTTTATATAGGCAATAAATGTACAAATGATTGTCTTTATTGTGGTTTTAGAATATCAAACAAAGATGCTGTGAGGAAAACTCTTTCTGACCAGGAGATTGTGAAAGAGATAGAGGCATTGGAAGATAATGGGCAGAAAAGGCTGATTCTTGTTTATGGTGAACATGCGGAATATAGTCCCGAATATATTGCTCATACAGTTAGGATTGCTTATGCCGTTAAAAAAGGAAATGGAGAAATAAGGAGAGTAAATATCAATGCAGCTCCATTGGATATTGAAGGCTTTAAGGTTGTAAAAGCAGCTGGAATAGGAACTTATCAGATTTTTCAGGAAACTTATCATCCGGAGGCTTATAAAATTTATCATCAACGAGGTAAAAAAGCTGATTATAATTACAGGTTGACTGCTTTGGACAGGGCTCAGGAAGCGGGTATTGATGATGTGGGAATAGGTGCTTTGTTTGGCTTATACGATTGGCGTTTTGAAGTGCTTGCTTTGGTAAGACATGCAAATCATTTTGAAGCTTGCTATAATGTGGGGCCACATACCATCTCTTTTCCCCGAGTTAAGGATGCTTCAGGACAAAACCTAAAAACTAACTATTTTGTTAGTGATGAGGATTTTACTAAACTGATTGCTATCTTGAGATTAGCTGTACCTTATACAGGAATGATTCTGACGGCAAGAGAACCTGCGGCCTTGAGAGATGAAATAATACAGTATGGAGTTTCGCAAATAGATGGTGGAACTAATATTGAGATTGGTAGCTATGCTGAAAAAATTGTTCAGGAAAGGAATCTGAACAGGGGACAGTTTCAGATAAATGATGACAGGCCCTTGAATGATATAATTGATGAATTGCTTGATCAGGGTATGATTCCTTCTTTCTGCACAGCTTGTTATAGGCTTGGCAGAACAGGAGAGCATTTTATGGAATTCTCTGTCCCTGGATTCATAAAGCGTTATTGTACTCCTAATGCCATTCTTACGCTGGCTGAATATCTTATTGATTATGCACCTCAACATACTGCAGATAAAGGGTGGGGTGTTATTTATTCTACGATTGATAAGATGGAAGATGAGAATATGAAAGTTTCTATCCTTGAGAAGATAAAACAGTTAAAGTTGGGAAAGAGAGATTTGTATTACTAATTCTTACTGATAATTATTATAGATTATGGCACGTGATTTAAAACCGCACATTGGAATCTTTGGTCGGAGGAATGTGGGCAAGAGCTCATTCATCAATGCACTGACGGGACTTGATGTGGCTATTGTGTCCGAGGTTCCGGGTACTACAACTGATCCTGTAAAGAAATCAATGGAGATTCTGGGAGTTGGACCTGCCATTATTATTGATACGGCGGGTATTGATGATAGTGGAGAACTTGGCGAAAAAAGGATAGCAAAGACGCTGGATGTAATTAAGCAAATTGATTGTGCAATATTACTCATTACGGATAATACGTTTGGCGAATTTGAAGAAACACTGATACGTAAATTTTATAAAGCCGATGTGGACTGCCTGATTGTATATAACAAAGTGGATATGGAACCCTTGCTGAATAGTACAATCAAGGAAATTCAGCAATATACCAATGCGCCTATTGTTGAGTTTAGCGCAAAAACAAATTTCAATATTAACTGTGTTATCGAAACGCTTAAAAGTATTATTCCCGAAACGGCTTATCAAAAGCCTTCATTATTGAAAGGATTGATTAATCGTGGTGATATTGTTTTGCTTATTACTTCAAATGATTCTGAGGCTCCGGAGGGCAGACTTATTTTACCTCAGGTAATGGCCATTCGTGATGTATTGGATAATGGAGCTATTAATATTGTTGTAAATGAGACTGAACTAGAGTTGTTCTTGCATAACACAGGTATAAAACCCAAATTGATTATAACAGATAGTCAGGTATTTAAGACTGTAAATAAGATTGTTCCCCCTGATATTCCGTTAACGGGTTTCAGCGTGGCTTATGCTCACATGCGAGGTCCTTTTGACGATTATGTGAAAGGGGCCGGGAAAATATCAGATTTGAAAGATGGCGATCACATTTTAATTCTTGAATCGTGCACGCATCAGGTTGGTTGTGATGACATAGGGAGGTTTAAAATCCCGAAATGGCTGAGAGAATATACGAAAAAGCAATTGGACTTTGACGTTGTCGCTGGTCTGGACGAAATAAAGAATCCAATAACAGATTACGCACTGGTTATTCAGTGTGGTAGTTGTATGATTACACGGAAACAAGTCTTTAGTCGTCTGGCTGAGGCTATTGAAGCAGGTGTTCCAGTTACAAACTATGGATTGACTATTGCCTGGATAAATGGAATCTTCGAAAGGGCAATAGCTCCTTTTATGAGCTGATGTATGATGACGGTAAGCGAAATATTAAACAGGCAGGAGTTGTCAAGAGAAGATATTATCCGCTTACTATCTATTACAGATAAAGAAGAACACGATGAGTTGATAAAAAGGGCTTATTCAATAAAGGAGAGAATTATTGGCAGAAAAGTATACCTGAGAGGGTTGATTGAGTTTTCCAACTATTGCAGAAAGAATTGCTATTATTGTGGAATAAGAAGCGGAAATCATAAAGTTTCCAGATATTTTCTTTCTGATACGGAAATTTTAGAGATTGTTGAATTTGCACAGGAAAATCACTTGAAAGGCATTGTTCTTCAGTCGGGAGAACTAAGTAGCGAAGAGTTTGTAAATAGAATAACGGCATTAATAGCTAAAATAAAGAAAGTTACAAATCCGGATTTCCGTATTACTCTTTCTCTTGGAGAGCAGTCTTTGGATACGTACAAAAGTTGGTTTGATGCAGGTGCTCAGAGATATTTGCTGAGAATTGAAACATCCAGCGAAGAACTGTATAATAAGATACATCCGTCAGATGAGCTGCATAGTTTTAAAACTCGTCTGAAATGTTTGGATTATCTTCGGGAAACTGGCTATATGACGGGGACGGGAGTGATGATCGGTTTGCCTTTTCAAACGATTGAGAACCTTGCAGACGATTTATTGTTTATAAAAGAAAGGGATATTGATATGGTAGGAATGGGACCATATCTTGAACATGCAGGTACGCCTTTATACAATTATAAGGATTTGCTGATGCCTCTTAATGAGCGGTTCAATTTATCCATTCGTATGATTGCCGTTTTAAGGATATTGATGCCGGATATTAATATTGCATCGACTACAGCTCTTCAGTCTATTATTCCAATGGGAAGGGAAATTGGTTTGAAAGCCGGTGCAAATGTAGTAATGCCAAATCTTACGCCATTGAAATACAGGCGCAGTTATCTTCTTTACGAAAACAAGCCATGTGTCAATGAAGATGCGGATGATTGCCTGAATTGTCTAGCTAAAAGGATAAAGATGATTGGTGAAGAGGTTGCATACAATGATTATGGTGATTCTAAACATTATATTAATAGAAAACTAATAGTATAATCTCTATGATAACAGAAGACGACATTTGCAATGTTCACATGATGACTGAAGAAGAAAAATATAATCTTCTTAAGGATGTTATTATTGATTATGATCGGAAAGAGGATAATCTGATTCAGATTTTGCATATGGCACAGGCTATATTCGGTTATCTTCCTACTGAGGTGCAGCATTTTATTGCCAGTCAGATGGACTTGTCTGTTTCGAAAGTAAATAGTGTTCTTACGTTTTATTCTTTCTTTTCGACAAAGCCGAAAGGGAAATATACTATTTCTGTTTGTCTGGGAACAGCCTGCTATGTTCGTGGAGGTAAAGAGGTGCTGAATAAACTGAAAGATGAATTGGGTATAGATGTGGGCGAAACTACTCCGGACAAGAGGTATTCACTTACTGTGATGCGTTGCATAGGCTCTTGTGGACTTGCTCCGGCTATGACTATCAATGGCAAGGTGTATAAACAGGTTAATCCCAATAGAATAAAACGAATATTGGGAACTTTGAAATAAGCCAAAGAAAAATCTAATCAATAAATCTATGAAAATCAATACAATCAAAGATCTTGAATCGATAAAGAATGATTTTCTAAACAAAGAGAAAGCATTTCAGTTTACCGCTCATATTTGTTATGGCGCGGGTTGTATATCTTCTGATTGCAAGAAATTCAAGGAGGCGTTTGAGCAGGCTCTCGAACAGGAGCACCTACAATCGAAAGTGAGAATAAAGCTGACTGGATGCATGGGAGCATGTACTTTGGGGCCTACTTTAATCATCAATCCAGGCAATACTTTATATTGCAATCTTAATCCTGCAAGTGCTTCATTTATTGTGAATGAACATATTAAAGAAGGGAGAATTGCCGAAAAATTCTGCTATAAGAACCCTGAAACCGGCGAAGTAATTCCTGATTTAAATGAAATACCATTCTTTAAGCATCAGAAAAAGATTGTACTTCAGAAATGTGGAACTATTGACTATGCATCAGTTGACGAATATATCGCTCATGATGGATATTTTGCATTGGCTAAAGCGCTTACCATGAATCCAATAGATGTTGTTGATGAAATTAAGAATTCAGGATTACGTGGTCGTGGTGGTGGTGGCTTCCCAACAGGAAATAAATGGGAAATGGCAAATAAGGTAAGTAGCGATCTGAAATATCTTATTTGTAATGCAGATGAAGGCGATCCGGGTGCATTCATGGATAGAAGTCTGCTTGAAGGAGATCCTCATTCGGTGATAGAAGGTATGTTGATTGCCGGTTATGCTATTGGCGCTTCAAAAGGTGTAGTCTATATAAGGGCTGAGTATCCTATTGCAATTGAAAGATTGACAATGGCTATCAAAGCATCACAGGAACTAGGAATTCTTGGGGATAATATTTTGGGAAGTAAGTTTAGTTTTGATATTGTAATCAGAATTGGGGCTGGAGCTTTTGTTTGCGGAGAAGAGACTGCATTGATGGAATCGGTGGAAGGAAAGAGGGGAGAGCCTCGTCAGAAACCTCCTTATCCGGTGCAGAGTGGTTTGTTTGGAAAGCCTACGGTTATCAATAATGTAGAAACATTGGGCAATGTTGCTCAAATTATATTAAATGGTTCAAAATGGTTTTCTTCTATTGGAACAGAGAAAAGTAAGGGTACAAAGGTGTTTGCTCTGGCCGGAGCTATTGTGCACAAAGGGCTAATTGAAGTTCCGATGGGTACTACGCTCGGTGAGATACTTTTTGATGTAGGTGGAGGTATTCCAAGAGGAAAATTATTCAAGATGGCACAAACCGGAGGCCCATCGGGTGGTTGTCTTACTGCTGAGCATCTTAATACTCCTATTGATTACGAATCTCTGACAAAACTAGGGGCAATTATGGGCTCTGGTGGTTTGATATGTACCGATGAAGATACTTGTATGGTTGATATGGCTCGTTTCTTTATGGATTTTGTTCAGGATGAATCGTGTGGAAAGTGTGTTCCATGCCGTATCGGAACAAAACGGATGCTCGAAATTCTGGAAAGAATTACATGTGGAGAGGGAAAAGAAGGGGATGTTGAGCTTTTAATTGAATTGGGTGAATCAATCAAGGATTCAGCTATTTGCGGTTTAGGACAAACAGCTCCCAACCCTGTTCTTAGCACAATTAAATATTTCAGGCACGAGTATGACGAGCACATAAAGATGGACTATTGTAGGGCCGGAGTTTGTGGCAGTCTTTTCCTTGCTCCTTGTCAGAATGCCTGTCCTGCAAAGGTAAATGTTCCTGGCTATGTTGCATTGATAGCTGTGGGAAGAGTGCGAGATGCCTATAACCTTATCCGTCAGGAAAATCCATTTCCATCTATTTGTGGTAGGGTTTGTACTCATCCATGCGAGAGTAAATGTCGCCGTGCCCAGATTGATGATCCTATTGCAATTGCCGACTTGAAACGCTATGCTGCCGATTTTGTATATAATTCAGGAGAGCCTTTGGTAACTCTCAGTTTTCCTAAGAATGGAAGTTCTGTAGGAATTATTGGTGCCGGCCCGTCCGGATTGACTTGTGGCTATTATTTGTCACGGCTTGGCTATACTGTTGATATATACGAGGAGAAAGATGTTGCAGGTGGAATTTTGGCTTACGGAATTCCTGAATATAGGTTACCAAAAGAAGAATTGAAAAAGGAAATCGACGCAATTGTTCAGTCGGGAATTAATATTATCTACAACACAAAGGTTGGAAAGGATATAACATTCAGTGAATTGAAAGAAAAATATAATGCGATATATATTTCAATAGGTACACAGCTTTCCCGAAAAATTGGTATAGAAGGAGAGGAAAAGGGAGGAGTGTATCACGGACTCGATTTCCTTAGAGATATTAGTCTGAACAAAAAAGTAAAAGTGAAGGGAATTGTTGCTGTTATTGGAGGTGGTAATACAGCCATTGATGCAGCAAGATCGGCTCTTCGCCTTGGAGCTAAAGAGGTACATATACTCTATAGAAGGAAAATGGAGGAGATGCCTGCCGACAGAAGGGAAATAGAAGATGCAATAGAAGAAGGAGTAATCTTGCACGAATTAGTTGCTCCGGTTCGTTTTGTGGGTGATGGAAAGGTTACAGGTATTGAATGCGTAAAAATGATACCCGGAAAGTTTGGAAAAGATGGCAGGCGGATACCGGTTGAGGTAATAAACTCTACGTTTATGATGGATATTGATATGGCTATTCCGGCAGTGAGTCAGTATTCCGATTTACCTTTTATTCCAAAGGGTGAGGTTGGAGTAACTGATTGGGGAACATTTATCGTTGATCCGGAATCGCAGATGACCACTCAACCTGGAATTTTTGCAGGTGGAGATATTGCCCGTGGCTATGATGTCGTGATTACAGCCATTGCTGATGGTAAAAATGCAGCAAGATCTATTGATAAATATTTAGGCGGAACAGGAAAATTAAATATTGGTGAGCCGATAGAAATACCGACAAGAGGAGTGGATGAAGGAATTACAGTTGAACATGAACGGTTTAAAATGCAATCTCTTGATCCGAAAGAACGGGAAGGCAACTTTGATGAGGTGCGGTTAGGGTATCACAAACTTAACGCTATAGCCGAATCAATGAGATGTTTAAGATGTTCTGATCGTAATACTGATCGTAGTTCGGAAGATTAAAAAGCTAAAATTAAGTACTATGATAAACCTGATAATAAATGATAAAGCAGTCCAGGTAAAAGAGGGAACTACCATTTTTGAAGCTGCAAAACAGAATCATATCTTAATCCCTCACTTCTGTTATATGGAGAATGTACATCAGATTGGATCGTGCCGTATCTGTGTTGTTGAAGTGGAAGGCGCTAAAAATCTGATGGCATCGTGTGTAACCGAAGCTAAAGAAGGAATGGTTATCCATACCAATTCGGAAAGAGTACGCAATGTAAGAAAAGTAATCTATGAGCTGATGCTTTCAGATCATCCTAAGAATTGCCTTACTTGCTGGAGAAATCAAAATTGTGAACTGCAGGAACTAGGTAATTTAATTCAGGTTGATGAGTATAGGTATGAAGGTGCCAAATCAAAAGAATTTGTAGACAGCTCCAGTCCGTCAATTGTTCGCGATAGTTCAAAGTGTGTTCTTTGTCGCCGATGTGTAACTGTGTGTAACCAAGTTCAGGGAGTTTGTCTCATGAATCCACATCATCGTGGCTTTTCTACATTTATAGGGCCATCGGAAGATGAGCTTTTGGGAGAATCAATTTGCACCAACTGTGGTCAGTGTGTTTTGGTATGTCCTGTTGGAGCCTTGAAAGAGAAAGACTCAACACAAGAGGTATGGGAAGCCCTGTATGATAAATCCAAAACTGTTATTGTACAGACAGCTCCGGCCGTGCGTGCAGCTCTAGGAGAATTGTTTGGTTATGAACCCGGTACATTGGTTACTGGTAAAATGGCTTCGGCCTTACACAATATAGGTTTTAAGTTTGTTTTTGATACCAATTTTGGTGCCGACCTTACTATCATGGAGGAAGGATCTGAATTTCTTGAAAGATTAAAAGATATGTTCTCTACTAAGAAAAAAGAGGCTGTTCTCCCAATGATTACCAGTTGCAGTCCGGGCTGGATAAAGTACGTAGAACATCATTATCCTGATCAGTTGGCTCATCTGTCTAGTTGTAAATCTCCTCACATGATGCTGGGAGCATTAACTAAATCTTATTTTGCAGAAAAGGTTGGTATTGATCCAAAATCTATTTTCATGGTATCAGTTATGCCTTGCACGGCTAAAAAGTTTGAGATTATTCGTCCGGAGATGTATAATGACGGATTGGCAAATGTAGATGCAGTGATTACTACCCGTGAGTTGGGACGAATGATTAAAGACGCCGGAATTGATTTTAGAAATCTACCGGATGGAACGTTTGATAGTCCGTTGGGATTGTCTTCTGGTGCTGCCGATATATTTGGTACAACCGGTGGTGTAATGGAAGCAGCTTTACGTACAGTATATGAGTTAGTTACGGGTTGTGAACTTCCTACAGAAAAGCTTCACTTAAAGCCTCTTATGGGATTAAAAAGAATTAAGACAGCAGAACTAAAGATAGAAAAACCATTACCGGAGTTTAATTTCCTGGCAGGAGTAACCTTAAGAGTTGCCGTTACAAGCGGGTTGATAGGTGCAGCTGAATTAATGGAAGAAATAAAGAACGGCACGAGTACATATCATTTCATTGAAGTAATGGGGTGTCCCGGAGGATGTATCAGCGGAGGCGGACAACCACGACCTGTAAATGATGCATACAGGATGAAGAGACTCGATGCTATTTACAGAGAGGATGAAGGGAAAACTTTACGAAAATCACATGAAAACCAAGATATAAAGATGTTATATCGTGAGTTCCTTGGTGCACCTCTCGGACATAAGTCGCACGAACTGCTTCATACAGTTTATACGCAACGAAAAAAAGAGTAAACAATATTCTTTTGGATATACTATTCATTATTTATTCAATATTAAGCTATATACCATCTTGAAGATAATAAATGAGGATAACTTTTATACCTATAATATCAGATAATTAATTAAATTAAATTTCTTTATTAATAAGTCGAAGTTTGAGTGCTTATTTTCTTGTTTGTTTGTTTAGTTGAGAATATATTTTTAGTATATTTGCCAGATATAATAAATTATATCCTTTTAAACAAAGAAAAATAACATGAAAAAACTCTTTCCGATTATCCTGATTTGTTCGTGTTTAACGTGCGGAAGTACGATGAAAGCGGGCAATTACGACCTAATTCCTCTTCCAAATTCAATGGTACAGAGTGAAGGACGTTTTGTATTGAATGATAAATGTGAATTTATTGTTCAGAAGAGACTGGACAGTAAGTTTACTAAGGTGGCAGAAGATTTTGCAAAACAATTGAATCTTACTTCTGGTATCAATGTTAAGGTAAGTACTAAAGCTGCTAAGAAAGCTGCTAGTAATACTATCACTGTTGTTCTGAACAAAAAAGTTCCGGCAGAAGGCTATAAATTAGACGTTGAAAAAGACAAGGTTCTTATTGAAGCATCTGCACCCGAAGGTTTCTTTCACGCTATTCAGACAGTTAAACAATTGCTTCCTGCTGCTGTTTTTGGTAAATCATTGGTGAAGGACCAGAAATGGGAGCTTGCCTGTGCCAAAATCAGCGATGCTCCTCGTTTTAGTTACAGAGGTATGCATCTTGATGTATCACGTCATTTTTTTAGTGTTGATGAAGTGAAAAAGTATATTGATGTACTGGCTTTGCATAAATTGAATAAATTTCATTTCCATCTAACTGATGACCAGGGATGGAGAATTGAAATTAAAAAATATCCGGAACTTACAACCATTGGAAGTCAGCGTGCTTACACAATGGTGGGTAAAAACTGGGGAAGTTCTGATGGTAAACCTCATGGAGGATTTTATACTCAGGAACAAATTAAAGAGATTGTGAAGTATGCACAAGATCGTTTTATCACAATTATTCCTGAAATTGACCTTCCAGGACACATGGTAGCAGCTTTGGCTAGTTATCCTAGCCTTGGTTGTACAGGCGGTCCTTACAAGGTTTCTACAGAGTGGGGAGTACTTGATGATGTATTATGTGTAGGAAAAGAAGAAACATTTACTTTCCTTGAAAATGTGCTGACCGAAGTTATGGAACTATTCCCTTCTAAGTATATTCATATTGGAGGTGATGAATGCCCAAAAGTTCGCTGGGAAAAATGTCCGGTTTGTCAGGCAAAGATTAAGGAACTTGGTTTGAAAGCAGATGAAAAGCATTCTGCTGAGGCTAAATTACAAAGTTATACAATGACTCGTATCGAGAAATTCCTGAACGATAAAGGCCGTATGATTATTGGATGGGATGAAATACTCGAAGGTGGTCTTGCTCCTAATGCAACAGTAATGTCATGGAGAGGAATGGAAGGCGGTATAGAAGCTGCTCGCCAGGGACATGATGTAATTATGACTCCAGGTTCTCACTTGTATTTCGACCATTATCAATCTCTTGATCCTAGAGAACCACTTGCTATCGGAGGATTCTCTCCTGTAGAAAGAGTTTACTCATTTGAACCGGTTCCTGCTGAATTAACCAAAGAAGAAGCAAAACATATTCTTGGTCCTCAGGCTAATTTATGGACCGAATATATTGAATCGGAAGCTTATCTTGAATATATGCTGCTACCTCGTTTAGCTGCATTAAGCGAAGTACAATGGACAAATGCTGATAAGAAAGACTATGCAAGTTTTACTTCACGCATTGGCCACATTGCAGAGATTTATGATGCAATGGGAATGAATTATGCTAAGCATATTTTTGAAGCAACTCCTTCTTATGCTGTAAATACTGAAAAAGGATGCGTGGAAGCTACTTTGAAAACAATTGGTGATGCTCCAATTTATTATACAATAGACGGAACAGAGCCTACTGTAAATAGTACTAAATACACAGCTCCGGTTGAAGTTCCTTATTCTTGTACACTTAAAGCAATGGTAGACAGAAAGAATATGAAGCTGCGTAATGTAGAAAAAACATTCTCTTTCACTAAATCTACAGCAAAGAAAGCAACATTGAGCACAACACCAAGCAAGAAGTTTGAATGTAATGGTGCTGCTACTTTGGTAGATGGTATCCGTGGTGGTAAAAGCTACAACGATAGTTGGGTAGGTTTCCAGGCCGAACCAATGAATTTAGTTATCGATTTAGGAGAAAACACAAACGTTAAATCTGTTCGTTTAGGAACCAACTCTGCTAAAGGCGACTGGGTGTTCCCTCCAAAAGATATCACTGTTTACCTTTCTGCTGATGGTCAGAATTTCAAAGAAGCTGCAAAACTAGTTCTTCCGGAAGCTCAAAAAGGAGATAAGGACGGAGTAAATGATTATACTCTTGGTTTTGCTCCAACACAAGCTAAATTTGTGAAAGTAATCGTTAATAACGTTACTTCTATGCCTCAATGGCATGGTGGAAAAGGCAAAGCTGCTTATGTATTTGTAGACGAAGTATGTGTTGAATAATATTTCAGAAAAAATAAAAAAGCTAAGGGCGCTCAATGGTTGTTGGGCGCCCTTTCTTTTAACTTATACTAGAGGATTATATAAATTAAATCAGAATATTATCTGTTGTTTGTATTTACTCCTTCCACTTGATTCTCTTCATTATTATTGTTTAAATCATCATTTGTAATTCCTTTCTTTGCTTTCTTTGCGGCTGATGTTTTGAGAGTTCCAAATCTGTATGACAGACTTATTCTGAAATCGCGTGCATTGATATAATTTACATTCTTCATAGTAAAACTCCTGTCGTTTGTTCTGCTTGTATATTCTTTTGTTTTCCAGAATGGATCAGAGCAAGTGAGAGATACCGATAATTTTTTGTTCAGGAAATCTTTGCTAACTGAAAAACTGGTAAAATAGAATGCCGTTGTTTTTCCCTGCAGACTAACTCTTGGGGCAAAGTAACCTCCATTAATATTCAAACGGAAGTTTTTGGGAAACGTATATTGAAGACCAGTATAGCAATTGTAAAAGAATCCATTATTGCTCAGTTTATCTGTTGATGATGTAGCATCACTTTTCATGTTTACATAGAATGCGCCTCCGTTTATTATAAGATTGAAGTTCTTGAAAGCATTCCAGTTACCATACAAATTAAAACTGGTTTGTTGACTATGACCAATATTGTCGTAGGTAGTTTGACTTACATTTGGCTTATTGGGGTCAATAAATGTGTAGCTTTCTATTCCATTGTTCTCGAAACGATAACTTAGACCAAGATTAATATTAAGCTTTGGAGTGAATCTACTGTAATTTAAATTCAGGTTATGGCTTTTTTCGGGGTTAAGTTTTGGATTACCATAGCTTATGTTTTCAGGATCTGTATCATTTATATACGGATTCAGGTTTCTAATGCCGGGACGGCGAATACGCATGGAGTATCCAAAGCGGATTTGCTCTGAAGGATTTTTCATATACGAAACAGTTGCCGAAGGGACTAAATTGGAATAGCTGACATGGAAATTCATATCGGGAGAAAGAACGTATTTCACTTTCTGGGTAGTGCTTTCTTCTCGTACTCCGGCTTTAATTCCAAACTTTTTTATCTTGATGTCGTAACTGATATAAGCAGAATAAATTTCCTGTGTGTGCTTAAAGTCGTAAGACGGATCAATTACCAAAGTATCATTTTGCCAACGTTCTGTTTCACTATTACTTTTACGGAGAATAAACTTTAAACCGGCTTCAAGCTTTTGCCCCTGCCATGTGGGACGTGTATAGTCAAGCTGCATTGTATGCTCATTTGTTGAGGCTTTATTTACGTTGTTTTGAGTACGTGCCAGAAATAGGGGAACAGCACCCGATAAGTTTTTTAATAAAGTGTTGCTTTTACTATCGTTAGGGTTGTTGTCGAATTTGTAAGAAACAGTAAGAAGTTCGTCTTTGCGATGAGTAGAGCGCTGGTAGTCTACATTTATGTCTGTTGAACCAAACGTCCTTGTTGATTTGCTGTATCTGTCATAACTGTAATAAGGGTTATATTCAGCACCTTTCATTTCAACCATATAGTCTGAAATACCAGTCATATTTCCATTAAACCTTTCGACAGACAAGCTTACAAGATTAAGTGTGTCTATCTCGTAACTGGCCTCTACGGTACCAAACTGAAACGGTCCTTTATTCTTTGAACGCCCGTTCTGAGTCATGTATTTCTCTATGTTATTTACCTGATTTGTACGTTCTAGATAAGAATCATTGTAAGGCGTGTTGATGTGATTGTAATTGTAGTTTGCAGTAATACCAAACTTTCCCATTTTTAGAGATAAATAAGCTCCTCCACCCATGCGTCCCTGTGTGCTGGCATTACTCCGAATGGTCGCTGTATATCCTTCAATTCCGCTTTTTACAGTAATGATATTAATAATGCCCCCAACGCCTTCAGCATCATACTTGGCTCCTGGATCAGTTATTACTTCAACACTCTTAATGGAATTGGCAGGCATACTTTTCAGAACATCGCTCGGATTATTGCTAATCATGTTGGAAGGCTTGCCATTCAGGTATATTTTAAAGTCGGACGAACCTTTCAGCTGAATATTATCTTCATTGTCCACCGTAATCATTGGTATCTTACGAAACATTTCCAACGTGTTGCTGGTCTTAGCTTCCGGGTCGTTTTCAATACTGTAAGTCAGCTTATCTATTTCAACCTTTACTAAAGGCTTTTGTGCCACAACCACAACTTCATTTAGTAGTGCTGAAGTTTCAGTCATAAATATAGAACCCAAAGATACCTGTTTTTGATTTGAGGTAAGAGAAAACCTTTTTACTGCTGGCTTCATGCCAACAAACTGTATAGCAATAGCATAATTGCCGGGCGAAGCATTAAAAGAAGCCGTGAAATTTCCGTTATTATCACTTACCACCACCTTTAGCGGATTTTGTGGTGAGCGTGCTGCGGCTATACTAAGCGTGGCATATTGTACCCCCTGACCGGATATAGAATCAATAACAGTTCCTTTAACTGTATATCCTGTCGGTTGGTCTGTTCTTCTCTGAAGCGTTTGAGCCACGTTGCTTAGTACGGAAATTAGCAGGAAAAGAAAAAAACAAATACTCCTCATATTTCCGTTATAATTTAGTTATTGGTAATGAATATACTGACGCTTCTTAAATAACATTTTAAAAATCAATTTGTTCGTCTCACAATATCAATAAAATAGAGTTTAAAAAGTAATATCTAAATATTTATGTTTTTGGTGTGATTTTTTAAATAAATAGTATATATTTGTACGTTATTATTGAAGAATAGAAAGTGATGAAACAATTTACAGAACTGGTTGAGTATGCGTTGAAGGCACCGTCCGGACATAATACGCAGCCTTGGAAATTTAAGTTAACAAGTAAAGGTCTTGATATTTATCCTGATTTTAGTCGTTCATTGTCTGTGGTGGATGGCAATAACAGAGAGTTGTATATTAGTTTAGGAACTGCAACAGAGAATCTTTGTATTGCCGCACGTCATTTCGGGTATCAGGATAGTGTAAGCATTCTTACAGATACCACTGGTGAATATTATGTTCATGTAGAATTTGAGAAAGCTGATAAAACATATTTGGATTCTCTTTTCGAGCAGATCAATAAAAGGCAGACCAACAGACGAATTTATACTAGCAGACCTTTGGCTAAGGATACTTTGAAAGTTCTAAAAGAAGTACAGTTAGAGTATGGGGTACATGTTCACTTGTTTGAGAAAAAAGATGCTGAATTTAATCTGTTGAAAGAGTTTGTTTACAGAGGTAATGAAATGCAGATGACAGACAGTGCCTTTAAAAAAGAACTTACCAACTGGATACGACTAAATAAAAAGCAGGTTCTTAAATATAAAGACGGACTGACGTATGCTGTTATGGGTTCGCCATCGGTCCCTTCATGGATAGGAAAACCAATCATGAATTTTGTTTTGACTCCTGAAGCACAAAACAAATCGGATAAGAAGAAAATTGAATCTTCATCTCTGCTGGCTCTTTTTACTGTTGAAAATAGTACGCCTTTAGATTGGATTGCTTTAGGACGCTCGCTTGAAAGATTCCTGCTAGAATCTACATTGTTGGGAGTAACCAATGCTTATTTAAATCAGCCATGTGAGGTGAATTCGCTTGCCGATGAAATGAGAACCAAGCTTGATATAAATGGAGAATATCCAATGTTGCTTGTTCGCCTTGGACATGCTGTTTCTATGCCTTACTCGCCAAGAAAAGAGGTTATTGATATGGTCTTTAATTAAAAACAGGCTTTAACTAGACGTTTATTAATTACATCTCAGGCAGTATTGAATAATTTGTATAAACAGACCTATGTTTTACATAATAAAAAAAGATAGAAAGCTTTTCCTTTCTATCTTTTTTATAATAAGACTATTTTAAAGAATTATCCTTTTACTTCTTTTTTAGCTGCTTTTTTAACTTCACCTTTAGCATCTTTACATGCTTTTTTGCAATCTTTCTGGCATTCTTTTGAACAAGCTTTAGCATCTTTGCTAGCTACTTTTGCGTCTTTGCAAGCTTCTTTACATGCAGCTTTGCATTCTTTTTTTCCAGCTTTTGCCATTTTAGCAGCATCTTTACAACATGCCTTTGCGTCTTTGCATTCAGCCTTAGCATCTTTACATTCTGCTTTTGCTTCTTTACAACATTCTTTAGCTTTGTCTTTTTGTACTGTAGCAGTCTTCTCAGCTTTTTCTACTTTTTTTGATACTGTTTGTGCGTTTGCAGTGAAGCTAACAGCTGCAATGAATGCAGCAAATAAAATAATTTTTTTCATATCCGTTGTTTTTAATTTAGTTATCAGCCTGATTTCTCACTTTGTCTAAAAGTGTTTGTTTAATGCAGACTTCAGAGTGTGAAAATACAAAATAAATTGAAATAGTAAATAGTAATGCTCAAAAAATAGATGAGTTTTTTTTGTAAATTATGATTTGTTAAATTATATTCTTTCAATTTTGAATATTTGTTAATTGAATTAATTGCTGTCTTAATAGAAGCATAAATGTAATTGTTGTTTAAGGATGGATGAAACAACAACGGGCAGAAAAGAACAAACTTTTCTGCCCGTTGATTGAAACTATTTTTAAATAAAGATTATTTCTTCATATCTTTCTTCATTTCTTTCTTTGCGTCCATAGCTTCTTTCTTTCCTTCTTTTGCTTTAGTCTTTACAACTTCTTTTGTTCCTTTACACTCTTTTTTGCATTTTGCTACAGCTTCATCATACTGAGCTTTAGTAATCTTTCCCTCTTTCAAATCTTTGTCATATTTGGCAAGAGCAGCTTTATACTTAGCTTCAGTATCAATTTTCTCAAATTTAGTAGTTGTTTTAGACTTCATGTCCTTAACAGTAGCTTGTGCTTTTGTTGCTTTTTCTTTCTTAACAGAAGCAGCTTTCTCTGTTTTCTCAACTTTTTTATTTACTGTTTGAGCGTTTGCTGCGCCGAAACTTGCTGCAAATATGAATGCAGCCAATAGAACTAATTTTTTCATATAATCCTCCTTTAATAGTTAAACCTATTAATAACATATAAAGGGGCAAAAATGTTTAAGAGTTTAGCAAAAATTATTCTGCGCTGTACTTGTCTTTTTCAAATCTCACAAACTGAAGGTTTTTCTTTAGCTTGTTATCTGCCCTGAAACAAATTTTCTGTGCTCTCACCTTTGATGGAGTACATTCTTCAGGAGTATCAAAGCCATCACTGGTAGCAGAAAGGGTGAAGATACCCAGATTATCGAGATAAACACTGTCGCCATTGTGTAGATGTTCTTCCATTAAATCGACTAATCCCGATAAGGTTGACAGGATATCTCCTTTTGATAAGGAGCAACGATGTGATAGTTCTTCGGCCAGATTGGCTATATGTACCTTCTCATTGCGGATTGGAACTGCGTAGTATTTTGTTGTTTTATCTTTTAGCGCGGAACGTTTTGTTTTTACTCTATATCTGAATGCCATTATTATTAGTGAGTTTTTAATTTGTACTAGGAATGTTTTTCGTTTGATGTATATCAAACACTATCTTTGATATACATCAAACGTATGCTTAGATGTATATCATAATACTGCTTTGATGTATATCAAACCAAATACAATATTACGGTTATTTAATGAAATCCGCAAACATATTTGATAAAATATTTAGCAATATTGGACAAGTATAATCAGTGAACTCGCTTTATCTTTGCACTATCAATTAAAACAAGGAAGTATGGAAATAAAAACGTCAACACGGGAAGAATATTTGAAAAGAGTGAATGTTGTAGTAGATTATATCAATAACCACCTCGATGAGGAACTCGATTTGCAAAAGCTGGCTGAGATGTCAAACCTTTCAACTTATCATTTTCATCGAATTATGAAAGCTTTTCTAGGCGAAACACTCGGAGCATACATAATAAGAGTAAGGTTGGAAACTGCTGTCCGTCTGCTTCGGTATACCGATCTTCCCGTGGAACAAATAGCCTATAGCGTGGGTTATGAGATGCCTTCTTCTTTATCGAAATCGTTCAAACAATTTTATGATATAACTCCATTAGAATACCGTAACAATAAAAACTTTGTAATTATGAAACCTGTACAATTAAATCCGGATTTGAATCTGAAATCGCCTAAGGTGATAGATATTGAAACTAAGAAAGCAATTTATATCCGTTTAACCGGAGCATATTCCGAACTCGACTTTTGTGGAGCATGGGGCAAACTTTGGGCATATGTGAAAGAGAATAAACTTTTCTCGGCAGGCATTGAGCACATCAGCATTTATCATGATGATCCTAAGGTTACTACATCTGAGAAACTTCGCACAGACGTGTGTCTTGTACTTCCAAAACCGGCAGAACCAAAAGGTGAAATAGGAGTGAAAGAGATTGCAGGAGGCAAGTATGCTGTTTTCTTGTATCAAGGTCCTTATACAAACCTCGGGATTGTGTATGATACAATCTTCGCAAAATGGCTTCCCGATTGTGGATACGAACTTCGTAATGCTCCGTTGTATGAGAAGTATATCAATGATCCTTCGCGCACAGAAGAAGCCAAACTGAAGACGGAGATTTATATTCCGTTGCAGTAAAGGTTTGCAATCGAAATAAACCGAATAACCCGGACAAAACTGTTTTATATTGTTTTGTTCGGGTTTTTAATTTTCGATAATTCTCTGACTTTTTGTTGTTTTTTCATTGAAATGGTGAGGGATGACTGTATTTGGTGATGGATAATTAGTCTTTGGTGAGGTTTTATTTTGCATCCCTCACCCCTGGAAAGGCTTATCTATAAATGGTTTTAGTGAAAATGGTGATGGTAGTGAGGGATTATTTTGATTAAAAAAAGTAGAGAAGAGAGAATTGTATTTGCTTGAAAAAAAGCTCGAACTGTCTATGCTTTATTGCTTATTTTTATAAACTCCTTCGAAAAAGTGTGTTCAAAGTGCAAAAACTCCTTCGAAAAAATGTATTCACTAACGGAAACTCCTTCGATTTTTTGTAAAAGAATGGAGTAATTGTGGAAAAAAGAACTCGTTCTTCCATGTCTGATTTCCGTGAAGAAGAGTGGCTCACTAATTTTCCTCTGTATTCTGTATGCGAGCTGACTACTTATATTAAGGACAAACAAGTATAAACAAAGACCTTTATTTCAAAAATAACATTTCATTTTGTTACATATTCCAAAAAAGCACTAACTTTGTGCCATATTCTCATATAAGGGGTGCCTCAATATAACGGGCTGAGATTATACCCATAACCTGATCCGGGTAATGCCGGCGGAGGGAACGAAAGATAGAAAAGACCCCTTTTCTGTTTTATTTAATTAAAAATAGGTATGAAAAAGAAAGTACAGATGCTTGTCGGCTTAACACTGATTGGCTCATCGTCTTTTGCGCAGGTAAAGGATAGCCTGCGTTTGGTAAGGCTGCAGGAAGTGCAGGTAGTAGGAACACGCGCAACGGCTAAGACTCCGGTTGCATTCTCAAATGTTAGTAAGGATCAAATTAAAAAGCAGAACTTCGGGCAGGATATTCCGTTCTTGCTTACTATGACTCCTTCGGTGGTAGCAACTTCCGATGCCGGAGCAGGAGTGGGGTATACAGGTATACGAGTTCGTGGAACGGATGCTTCACGTATTAATGTTACTGCCAATGGCGTGCCTTTGAATGATGCCGAGTCTCACACGCTTTATTGGGTAGATATGCCCGATTTTGCTTCGTCTATTGAAGATCTTCAGATTCAACGCGGAGCCGGAACTTCGACTAATGGTGCGGGTGCCTTTGGTGCAAGTATTAATATGAAAACGGAATCTATTTCAGCACTTCCTTATGCCGAAATTAATGGTTCGTATGGATCATTTAATACGCACAAAGAAACATTTAAAGTTGGAACCGGATTACTGAAAAGCCGCTGGGCTTTCGATGTCAGATTATCTAATCTAGCTTCAGACGGATATATTGACCGGGCTTCTACAGATTTGAAATCTTTCTTTGCTCAGGCTGGATATTATGGTGATAACGACATCTTTAAATTTATAGTTTTCGGCGGAAAGGAAAAAACTTATCATGCATGGAATGGTAACGAAGATCTGGCTGGAAAAGGCCGTCGTTATAATCCTTGTGGTGAAATTCAGGATGCCGATGGAAATGTGATTGGTTTTTATAAGGATCAGACTGATAACTATATTCAAACTAATTATCAGATGCTTTACACTCATATTTTCTCACCAAAGTGGAATATGAACCTGACATTACACTATACTGATGGAGAAGGTTATTATCAGGAATATAAGAACAAAAGATCTTTGGAAGAATATGGACTTCAACCTTTTGTATATTATGGTAAGCTGATAGAAAAGAGTGATTTGGTTCGTCAGAAAAGAATGGATAATGGTTTTGGCGGAGGAGTGTTCTCCTTTAATTATTCTTCCGGCCGTTTACAAGCCTCTTTAGGTGGAGCTGCAAACGAATACAAGGGTAATAATTACGGTAGAGTAATCTGGGTGAAGAATTATTTTAATACTGTGCTTGATCCCGATCACGAATATTATCGTAACAATTCTGATAAAACGGATGCTAATATTTATTTGAAAGCAAGCTATGAATTGCTTAAAGGATTGAGTGCTTACGGGGATTTGCAGTATCGATACATTCATTACACTATCGATGGTTTGAATGATAAGTGGGACTGGACTAAGACTCCAGGCGGAATGCAGACTTTGGCTGTAGACAATAATTATAATTTCTTTAATCCAAAGGCTGGTCTTTTCTGGCAGATCAATAAAAACAATTCTGCTTATGCTTCGTTCTCTGTGGCTCATAAAGAACCTACCCGTAATAACTTTACAGATGCTAAGTTTGGCAAGACTCCTTCTTCAGAAAGATTGTTCGATTATGAAGCCGGATATACATATAATGATTCTCGCTTCCTTGTAGGCGTGAACTTCTACTACATGAAATATAAAGATCAGCTTATCCTAACCGGTCAGACAAATGATATAGGTGAACCACTTGCTGATAATGTTCCTGATAGTTACCGTGTAGGTATGGAATATATGCTTGGTGCAAAGATTACTTCCTGGTTGAGATGGGATGGAAACGCAACTTTAAGTCAGAATAAGATTAATAATTATACTGAATATCTTGATAATTATGATGCAGACTGGAAGCCATTGTATACTCAAACATCTAACTACGTAGGAAAAACAACTATTGCTTATTCTCCAAGTGTAATAGCAAATAGTATGTTTACATTTACTTATAAAAATTGGGATGCAGCACTTCAATCAAGTTATGTAGGTAAACAATACCTGTCTAACTCGCAGCAAGAAGATTGTGTTCTCGATGCTTATTTTGTAAATAATCTCCGTTTAGGATATACATTCAGTCTGCCTGCATTTAAATCAATTCATTTAGCTCTTTCAATCAATAATCTGTTTAATGAGAAGTATGAAAGTAACGGATATGGATATAGCTCTTATGTGATTGATGCAGATGGAAGTAAAACACGTTATAACGGTGCAGGTTATTTTGCTCAGGCAGGAACAAACATTTTGGCTGGAATTACGTTGAAATTCTGATAAAAGAAAATATACTATAATGGATTATCTTGAAATTATAGGCACACTGATAGGCTTGCTTTATCTCTATTTAGAGTATAAAGCAAGTATCTATTTGTGGTTTGCCGGAGTTGTTATGCCGCTTGTATACATATATGTGTTTTATGCTGCGGGACTTTATGCAGATATGGGTATTAATATCTATTATTTACTGGCCGGTTTGTACGGGCTGGTGATGTGGATGAAAAAGTCCGACCAGAAAGAAGGAGAGGAGCGACCTATTTCTTATACTCCGGTTAAATACTTCTTGCCGATAATTATTATCTTTGCCATACTTTTTGTTGGAATAGCTTTTATCCTGACCCGTTATACCGATAGTACAGTTCCTTATGCAGACTCATTTGTTACTGCTTTAAGCATTATTGGAATGTGGTTGCTGGCATATAAGTATATTGAGCAATGGCTGGTTTGGATTGTTGTGGATGTTGCTTGCTGTGCTTTGTATCTTTACAAAGGTCTGTATCCTACAACTATTCTCTACGGTTTGTACTCCGTGATAGCTGTATTTGGCTATTTCAAATGGAAAAAGATGATGTTATATAATGCTTTGAATGATGAAAAAATACCCATTACTGACAATCGCTAAGAATCCCTCTGCCATTATTCTGGCTAATGGAGATTTCCCGGTTCATCCACTACCTTTAGCTCTTTTGACTAATACAGAATATGTGGTTTGCTGCGATGGAGCTACCGATGAGTTTGTCAGTAAAGGAAGAATTCCCGTTGCTATAGTTGGCGACGGAGATTCTCTTTCAAAGTTAAATAAAAAGCAGTTTGCGCATATTCTTCACTCTATTCCAGATCAGGAAACAAACGATTTGACCAAAGCATTTAATTACTGCCTTCAACAAAATAAAATGGACTTGCTTATTCTTGGTGCAACAGGAAAAAGAGAAGATCATACATTAGGAAATATTAGTCTGTTGGCCGATTATATGGATCAGGCAGATATAGAAATGGTAACCGATTATGGTGTATTTACTCCTATATCAGAAGACAGTGAATTTGAAAGCTATCCGGGCCAGCAAGTCTCTATTTTTAATCTTTCTGATGCCGATATGTATCAGGAAGGACTTCAGTATACTCTCCCTTCTTTAAAACAGTGGTGGCAAGGAACTCTTAACGCTTCCTTATCCGACCGCTTTATAATCCATACCACAGGTAAGGCCATTATCTTCAGAGCCTACTAATTTTAATATATTCCATTTTTACTGATAAAAAGCATCCGTTCATTGATTGCTTTTTGATGGTTTGTCGTATTGTAATACATTCGTAATGAGAAAAGTATTATGATTAGACTAATTCTATCAAAAAAACATTTAAATAGATGCGTTCAGAAGTTATACAGTTATTAAACGAAATGCCTCCCATCTCTCTGGAAGAAATGGATGCCGTTCGGTTAATGAATAGGATTGATACTAAGTTTATTATTCCTACAGAACGTTTTGAACCTTTTCTTAAAAAGATAAAGGATGAATATTATGTGCAGGATATTAATGGCATAAGGGTCAATAATTATCACACAACATATTTAGATACTCCTTTCGATGATATGTTTATCGCTCATCAAAACGGAAAGACCGACAGAGAAAAAATAAGGATAAGAGAATATGTAGATTCAAGTCTGACTTTTCTGGAGGTGAAGCATAAAAACAACAAAGGCCAAACACGAAAGGTTAGGACCGGCATTAAGAACAAAGACCATTTCAGAATTGAAAAGAATGCAGAGTTTCTACATTCTCATTCCAGATATGAACTGGATAACCTGTTTCCTGTACTCGAAAATAACTTTTATCGAATAACATTAGTCAATCGCTGTAAAACAGAACGTCTGACGTTAGATTGTGATATCAATTTCCTGAATCTGGAAACAAAAAAGGAAGAGGTAATTTCTGATTTTGTAATTGTCGAAGTTAAACAGGAAGGAGAGTCTTATTCTCCTGTAAGAGAAATAATGAATAGAGACAGAATCAGGCAGGTTAGTATTAGTAAATATTGTCTTGGAGCTGTTCTTACCAATCCGTCTTTGAAATATAATCGATTCAAAAGCAAATTAATACAAATAAATAAATTAACAAATAAATCTTATGGATACACTTTCTGAATGGATGAGTAATGTTGATTTTCTGGGAACTCCTTTACTTGATGCAAATAGTTTTGGACAACTGATATTACGCTTCTTTATTAACTTTGTTATAGTAACTTCTATTATTCATTTTTTCTATTATCCAAAAAGTAGAAGAAGAGATTACTATTTTACGTTTTCGCTGATTAATGTAAGTGTGTTTTTACTTATATTCTTGCTTAACAGTGTTAAAATAAAAATAGGTTTTGCTTTAGGTGTCTTTGCTATTTTTGGGATAATAAGGTACAGAACCGAATCGGTGCCTATCAGAGAAATGACTTATCTTTTTTTAATTATTGCTGTGTCTGTTATCAATGCTGTTGCTGTTCAGATAAGCTATGCAGAATTACTTGCAACTAATATTTTGTTTGTTCTGATAACATGGGCTTTAGAAAGCAGTCGATGGCTGAAACATACATCATGCAAACTCATATTGTATGATAAAATAAGTCTTATAACTCCCGACAAATATGATGAATTAATGGAAGATTTAAAGAAACGAACCGGGATTGATATTTTGAAAGTAGAAGTAGGACATCTTGATTTTCTTCGTGATACGGCGTATCTAAAGATTTATTATGAGCCATTGCACGATGAAATTAATACTATAGACACTATGACGAGGCTTCCAAAAGACGACGAATAATATAAATATAGCAATATATGAAAATAGTAAAAATAGCATGTTTGTCTGTTGCTTTGTTTGGTAGCACACGTTCTTTTGCACAAAGTGATGATTTAGGAATGTATACCAGCGTAGAGGTTTCAAGAAGAATTGTTTCTAAACTGGAAGTTTCATTAGTGGAAGAGTTTCGTCTTCGTGATAATCTTAATGAAATAGATCGCTTTTCTACAGCTTTACAACTCTCTTATAAATTCTGTCCTTATTTAAAAGCAGGTGGAGCATATAATTTAATTAATTACAATCATCCCACTAAAGATTGGGAAATAAGACATCGTTATTATTTCTTCGTTCAGGGAAGTTATGAATTTAATCGTTTTACCATTTCTTTGCGTGAAAGGTTTCAAAGCACTTACCGACAGGGTGTGTCTGAAACGTCAACAAGAGCAAATCCGAAACAGTATATTCGTAGTAAGGTTGCTCTTAGCTACAATATAAAAAACTCCAGCTTTGAGCCATATACGTCTTGTGAGTTTTATAATTCACTCAATAATAAAACCGGGAATGGATTAGATAAGATTGGATTTATTTTGGGAACGAAATATAAAATAAATAATAAGAATTCATTGGATTTGTATTATAAATACGTAAACTTTGATGAAGACGAGGATGAAACTAATAGTCATATCATAGGTATTGGTTACTCACATAAGTTTTAGTTAATCCAATGATTGTGATCAGGAGTAATATTAAAGTTGTATATTTGTTATAATAACATGTTATAACATGATTAACACAGAAAAGAAACAACAGATTTTAGAGAATTTTATCTATGTAGTTATTTGGTTGATTTTGCTTATAGTACCATTTATTGATGATATTTATAAGCAAAATTCCTCATTTGGCTGGCTTGATATATTTCATACTTGGGAAGGGATGATTCCTTTCCTTCTAATTTTTCTTGTAAATAACTACCTGCTCATGCCACTACTGTTTTTTAAAAAGAAATGGTGGCTTTATCTTGCTTCGGTAGTTGTTACTATTTGTCTGGCAACATCTTTTTCGCCTAATGGCTTTTTTAATCCTCATAAAGGTCCGGAACCGTGGACTAGAAACGAATGGAAATCGGGGCCACCGCTTCCTCGTAATGATAAATTTAAGCCAATGGATACTATGGGAGATAAAGCTATACAGCCTGTTCCCCGGAATATCCCAGGAGATAATGATAAAAAGGAACCTTTTGGCCCTCATCAGAAAAGTTTTTTGCGTATGCCTTTCGTGGGCTTTTTTATGAATAATTTTATAATTGCAATTCTTATTGTTGGATTTAATATTGCTATAAAATTACTATTCCAGTCAATCAGGGATGCCCATAGATTAAAGGAGCTCGAAAAGCACAATCTGGAAACAGAACTGGCTTATCTGAAGCATCAGATAAATCCTCATTTTTTTATGAATACACTTAATAATATTCACGCATTAATAGATATTGATACAGAAAAGGCTAAAGAAACGGTGATAGGGCTCTCCAAAATGATGAGGTATGTTTTGTATGATTCCAGTCAACCAACTATCAGTCTTGAGAAAGAAGTTTTTTTTATTCAGAATTATATTGAGCTGATGAAGCTTAGGTATACAGATAAGGTGAACATTAAGCTTTATCTTCCGGAAATAATTCCGTCAGTTCAGATCCCTCCGTTACTGTTTATTTCATTTCTTGAAAATGCATTTAAGCATGGTATTAGTTATCGGAAGGATTCATATATTAACTTTAGTCTTCAAGTTAACGAGAGAGATATTGAATGCTTAGTGACAAACAGTAACTGCGATCATATCTCTCATGACAATGAACAAGGTATAGGTTTGGAAAACGTGAGAAAGCGTTTGAATCTGCTGTATCCTGACAATTATACATTGAAGATAGATTCTACTGTTGACGAATTTAGTGTATTATTAATTATACCATTATTATGATAAGATGTATTGCTGTTGATGATGAACCGCTGGCGCTTACACAAATTGCTAATTACATAAATAAAGTACCGTTTCTTGAACTCATAAAATCTTGTAGTAGTGCTTATGAAGCAATGGAGGCAATCTCAAATGATGATATTGACTTAATGTTTGTTGATATTAATATGCCCGATTTAAACGGGCTTGATTTTGTGCGTTCTTTGGTAAACAAACCTCTGATTGTTTTTACTACAGCTTATTCTGAGTATGCTATTGAAGGGTTTAAAGTAGATGCACTGGATTATTTATTGAAACCATTCAGTTATAACGATTTTCTTAAATCGGTCAATAAAGTAAAACAGCAGCACGAATTGCTTATGTTGTCGCATAAACAAATGGATGATGATAAACATCTGTTTGTTAAAACAGAATACAGAATAGTAAGGTTGGATGTAGACTCTATAATTTATATAGAAAGTATGAGTGAGTATGTACGTATTCATCTTGTTCAGGAAAAGCCTATTATGTCTCTTTTAAGCATGAAAATAATGGAAGAACGATTACCTGCAGGTAAGTTTATGAGAGTGCATCGTTCATATATCATTAATTTGCAGAAAATTATAGAAATAGCCAAAGGAAGGATTATAATGGAAGGGCAGGTTTACATACCTATTGGCGAGCAATATAAAGATGCTTTTAACCAATATATGGGAAAGAATTTTCTAGGAAAGTAAATATTAGCAGTGTTTTAAAAAGAAAAAGGGGATGCTTCACAGCGTCCCCTTTTACAAACTTAAAACAACCAACAAAAGAAATAGATAACTCTATTGAGAATTATCTAATGAATAACAATTCTCTATATTTAGGCAATGTCCATAATTGGTCATCGACTATTAATTCTAATTTGTCAATATGGTAACGGATTTCTTCTAGCATAGGAACGATTTTATCGTGGTATGCAATAGCTTTTTCACGTTCTTCTTCAATAATATTAGCCACCTTACGAGTCTCAACCATTTCATCAACTTTCTCTTTGATGAAGATTGTTCTCTTAGCAATATCTTCAATGATTTCTAGGTTCTTAGTAGAAAGAGTATTAGCTTTTTCTCCAGGGAACAAGTCTTTCATTTTATATACATTGTCAATCAGTTGTGACTGATATTTAGTTGCCATTGGAATAATGTGGTTCATGGCTAAGTCACCTAACACACGAGCTTCAATTTGAATCTTCTTAGTGTAAGTTTCCCATTTAACTTCATTACGTGCTTCCAATTCAACTTTAGTCATTACACCTGTTGTCTCGAACATTTTAATGCTACTTTCATTCAGGTAATTGTCAAAGATAACTGGAACGCTTGTTTCGCAGTCCAAACCACGTTTCAATGCTTCTTCTTTCCATTCGTCGCTGTAACCATTTCCATCGAAGTGGATTGCTTTACTTTCAATAATATATTTACGAACAACTTCAAGAATAGCAGAAATTTTAGGTTCGCCTTTTTCAATAAGAGCATCAACTTCTTTCTTGAAAATAACTAATTGTTCAGCAACAGCAGCATTAAGAGCGATCATTGCAGATGCACAGTTTGCTTCAGAACCTACAGCACGGAACTCGAAACGGTTACCTGTAAAGGCGAAAGGAGAAGTACGGTTACGGTCTGTATTGTCGATCAGCAATTCAGGAATCTGTGGAATATCCAACTTCATACCTTGTTTGCCGCTAAGGCTTACTAAATCGTCTTTAGTACTTTCAGCTAAATGTTTCAGAACCTGAGACAATTGTTTTCCTAAGAAAGAAGAAATAATTGCAGGAGGTGCTTCATTAGCTCCTAAACGGTGAGCGTTAGTTGCTGAAGAAATACTAGCTTTCAATAATCCGTTATGACGATATACTGCCATTAATACGTTAGCTACGAAAGTAACAAAACGAAGATTTTCTTCAGATGTTTTACCTGGTCCTAATAATAAGATACCAGTATCTGTACCTAGTGACCAGTTATTGTGTTTACCTGATCCGTTAATGCCTTTGAATGGTTTTTCGTGTAATAAAACACGGAATCCGTGGCGACGAGCCAATTTACGCATCAAAGCCATTACTAATAAGTTATGGTCATTTGCTAAGTTACATTCTTCGAAGATAGGAGCAAGCTCAAACTGGTTTGGTGCAACTTCGTTGTGGCGAGTCTTAACAGGAATACCAAGTTTTAAACTTTCGATTTCCAAATCTGTCATGAAAGCTGCAACACGAGTAGGGATTGCACCGAAGTAGTGATCTTCCAACTGTTGGTTCTTAGAACTTTCGTGTCCCATCAAAGTACGACCAGTTAAAAGTAAGTCTGGACGAGCTGCATAAAGACCTTCGTCTACAAGGAAGTATTCTTGTTCCCAGCCTAAATTACAAATTACTTTTTTAACTTCAGGGTTGAAGTAACGAACTACATCTACAGCAGCTTTGTTTACTGCTTGCAAAGCTTTTAAAAGAGGAGCTTTGTAGTCTAATGATTCGCCAGTATATGCGATGAAGATTGTAGGGATGCACAAAGTGTCGCCAACAATAAATGCAGGAGATGAAGGATCCCATGCTGAATAACCACGAGCTTCGAATGTGTTACGGATACCGCCGCTTGGGAAGCTGGAAGCATCTGGTTCTTGTTGAATAAGTAGTTTGCCGCTAAATTCTTCAATCATACCACCCTTTCCATCGTGTTCAACGAAAGCATCGTGCTTTTCAGCAGTACCTTCTGTTAATGGATGGAACCAGTGAGTATAGTGTGTAGCTCCCATTTCAATTGCCCATTTTTGCATTCCTGCAGCAACAGCATTAGCAATATCACGGTTTAGTGGAGTACCATTATCCATTGCATCCATCAATGATTGGTATACCTTGGTTGGAAGATACTTAAACATTTTTGCTTTGTTAAACACATACTTACCAAAATATTCAGAAGGTCTCTCCTCTGGAGCTGGAACTTCTATAGCTTTCTTTTTAAAAGCTGTCTCTACTACTCTGAATCTTAGATCTGACATACTACCTAAATTTTATTTAATGATATTTGAGTTCTAAATTATTTTATCCAATTTTTTAATCTTCTCATTGCTTCTACGCAATCTTCGCGTGCACCAAAAGCTGTTAAGCGAATATAACCTTCTCCACTAGGACCAAATCCAACTCCTGGAGTTCCAACAATATTTGCTTCATACAACAACTGTTCAAAGAATTTCCATGAAGGCATTCCATTTGGTGTTTTAACCCAAAGATAAGGAGCGTTTACACCTCCAAATACTTTTAATCCTGTTGATTCAATGCCTTCTTTCATAATTTTGGCATTGGTCATATAATAGTTGATTATTTCCTTAATCTGTTCTTTTCCTTCTGGAGTATATATAGCTTCAGCAGCTCTTTGAGTTATATAAGATGTTCCGTTAAACTTAGTACACTGACGTCTGTTCCATAATTTGTTCAAAGAAACTTGCTCACCATCTAATGTTATAGCGTTCAGTTCTTTTGGTACAACTGTATATCCACATCTAACACCAGTAAATCCAGCTGTTTTAGAAAAGCTTCTGAATTCTATTGCAACCTTCTTTGCACCTTTAATTTCATAAATAGAATGTGGAACATCTGGTTCCTGAATATATGCTTCGTATGCAGCATCATACAAAATCAATGTGTCGTTTTCTAATGCGTAGTTAACCCATTTTTTTAATTCCTCTTTAGTAAGAGTTGTTCCTGTTGGGTTATTTGGATAGCATAGATATAGCATATCAATTCTTCTGTCAGGAATTTGCGGAATGAAATTATTCTCGCTTAAGCAAGGAATATAAACCAGATTACTCCATTTGCCATCAATTAAGTCTCCTGCACGGCCTGCCATAACATTAGAATCGATGTATACAGGGTAAACAGGGTCGGTTATACCAACGCTATTATCGTGGCGAAGAATATCTCCAATGTTTCCGGTATCACTTTTAGCTCCATCATTGATGAAAACTTCACTTGGTTCAAGACTTATACCTCTGCTTGCATAATCATTTTTAATGATTGTCTCGATTAAAAAATTATAGCCTTGTTCAGGACCGTATCCACGAAACGTGCTTTTAGAAGCCATCTCTTCAACAGCATTATGCATAGCTTTTATTACTGCAGGAGGCAATGGTTGAGTTACATCTCCGATTCCAAGACGGATAACATCTTGTTTAGGGTGAGTTACTTTAAATGTATTTACTTTCTTAGCAATATCCGAGAAAAGATAACTACCCGGTAGTTTTAAAAAATTTTCATTTACTAACGCCATATCTATTTGTTGCTTTAAGTTTTTGCGATTAAAGAGCTATTTTGCCTTCGAAAACAGTGACAGCTTCACCTGTCATAAAAACCCTGTCGGTTTGTTCGTCCCATTTTATATTCAGGCTCCCTCCGTCCATAATGATTTCAACATCACGTTCAGTCTGCCCTATAATAGAACCGGCAACGGCTGTTGCACATGCACCAGTTCCACATGCCATGGTAATTCCGGAACCACGTTCCCAAACTCTCATTCTTACAATTTTATTATCTATCTTCTGAGCAAATTCCACGTTTACTCTATTTGGGAAAAATGGGTGACGTTCCAAAATTGGTCCAATAACAGGAAGATCTATTTTTTCAATATCATCAATGTAGATTACTAAATGAGGATTTCCCATTGAAATAGCTGTCGCTTTGTAAGTTTGGTTATTTACAGTAATTTCAGCTGAAACTAAATTCTCAGAATTCCCATTAACTAAAATTTCTTCTAATTTAGGAGATCCCATATCTACAGTAACTTTTGATACTTTATCTCCGGATACAGTAAGATGTAAATGTTTAATTCCTGAAAGGGTATCAAGAGTAATATCTTCTTTATCTGTTATTTTGTTATCGTATAGATATTTACCAATACAGCGAGATGCATTTCCACACATCATGGCTTCAGAACCGTCTGCATTAAAGATGCGCATGCTGAAATCTGCAATTGGAGATTTTCCGATAAGAACCAATCCGTCAGATCCAATGCCTGTATGATATTTACTCCATTTTATTGCTAATTCTTCAGGATGATCGATAGAGTATTTTAATGTATTGACATATATGTAGTCATTACCCGCACCGTGCATCTTGGTAAATTTAATTAGGTTTGTCATTTTGCATTAAAATTTTGCTTCATTATTTCCTTTTGTCTTTTATAAATGCAAATATACGACATATTGTTTGATTATGCTATTAAATAATGTCGAATATCTAATTAATTTTGATTAAATAACAATTAATATCAATAATGGTGGAAAAATAATGAATTTATTATTATTGTTAGTAGTATTTTATAATATTGTTAGAATTGTTATTTTGTTATGAATCCTTTTTATTTAAATATGCAGTTTTATAAGGCATTAATGGAACAAAAGGATATAAAATATAACTATCTACATAAATCATTTTGCTATTTAATTATATTATTTTGGTTTAATTTTGATATAACTATATTAATAATAATGTTATTATGCTATTTGTTGTTTGTTAACTCTTTAGCTAGCTGAGGTTCGTTAGTTGTAATGAAATCAGCACCTTTTTTTATAAGATAATGCATGTCTTCTTCTTTGTTCACAGTCCAGACATTGATTTTTATCCCAATTTTTTTTGCTTCAGAAAACCAGTTTTCGTTTTTTATCATTGCATTCAGGTTATAATCTAAACCTATGCAACCAATTTTTTTAAGTTCTTTTGGTGGAAGATCTGCGGTTAAGTATGAAACCTTTGCTTTAGGATCTAAGCGAATTATTTCTTTTACTGTATTCAAACTGAAAGAAATATATTCAACTTTCTTTTTTAGCTTCAGCTTTTTGACCATATCCAGAACTATAGCGGTTAGTGAATCTTCTCTTTCTTTACTGCTATGCGGTTTTAATTCAACAATCAATTTTATGTTTTTGCATTGTTTTCCTTTCAAAAGGTATTCTTCAAGAGTCGGCAAATATTCTCCATTTGCCAATTTTTCTTTTTTAAGCTCTGCAATCGGAGTTTTTTCAATTAGAAGATGATGGTCGTCAGTTGTAGCATTATGATTTATAACTGGAACCCCGTCAGAAGATAGCCAAACGTCGAATTCCGATCCATAAACTTTGATCTCGTTTGCTTTAGTCAAAGCTGCAATTGAATTTTGTGCAGAACCTTCAGTGTTCCAGAATCCCCGGTGAGCTATCACTTTGGTCTTAGCACTTACTGTACCAAATGTAGAAAGGAGAATTCCCAATAAGATAAGTTTTTTAATTTTCATAATGTTGTTGATTAGATTTTAAGGTTGTAAAGATAAAAATATCAATTGAAAAAAATAAAAGAAGGCACTTTTAATTATTTAAAAGTGCCTTCTTTTATTTCTAATATTACAGGATGATTAATAACTTTCGTCGTGTACGCCCTTTACTGCACGTCCACTTGGGTCATTCATGTTCTTGAATGATTCATCCCATGCTAATGCTTCAGCTGTGCTACATGCAACAGATGGAACTGAAGGAACACATTTAGCAGCACTTTCGCTTGGGAAGTGTTCTTCAAAAATACTTCTATAATAATATTCTTCCTTATTCATTGGTGGATTTATAGGGAAACGTTCTGATGCATGAGCCATTTCTTCATCACTAACCCGTTCTGAAGTTAAAGCTTTTAGTGAATCAATCCAGTTATATCCCACACCATCACTGAATTGTTCCTTTTGTCTCCATGCTACACTTGCTGGTAACATGTCGGCGAAAGCTTCGCGCAAGATCTTTTTCTCAATAATTTTTCCCGGTGCCATCTTAGCTTCAGGATTAAGTCTCATGGCAACGTCCAGAAACTCTTTATCGAGGAAAGGAACTCTTCCTTCAACACCCCATGCTGAAAGAGATTTGTTTGCACGAAGGCAATCGTACAAATGCAACTTGCCTATTTTTCGCACTGTTTCTTCATGGAATGCTTTTGCATCTGGTGCTTTATGAAAGTAAAGGTAACCGCCAAATATTTCGTCGGCTCCTTCGCCTGAAAGAACCATCTTTATACCCATTGATTTAATAACGCGGGCAAGCAAGTACATAGGAGTAGAGGCTCTTACTGTTGTTACATCGTAAGTCTCAATGAAGTAGATTACATCTCTGATTGCATCTAGTCCTTCTTGTACGGTATAATTGATTTCATGGTGAATGGTTCCGATATGGTCTGCAACCTCTTTTGCTTTGCTTAAATCCGGAGCGTCTTTTAACCCAACGGCAAAGGAGTGAAGTTGTGGCCACCATGCTTCTGATTTGCCATCTGTTTCTACTCGTTTAGCTGCATATTTCTTTGCAACAGCAGAAATTACTGACGAGTCTAAACCGCCAGAAAGCAAAACACCGTAAGGTACATCACTCATAAGCTGACGTTGTACAGCATCTTCAAGAGAATCATGTACATCCGAGCTATATGCATTGTTGTTCTTAACTGCATCATACTCCATCCAGTCGCGAGTGTACCAACGTTTCATTACACCTTCCTTGCTGTAATAATAGTGTCCTGGAAGGAAAGGCTCGTAACTATCGCAGAAGCCTTCTAGAGCTTTAAGCTCACTTGCAATATAAAGTTTGCCATCTTTGTCGTGACCAATATACAATGGAATTACTCCAATGGGGTCACGTGCAATGAGATATTCGTCTTTTTCAGAGTCATATAATGCAAAAGCGAATATACCGCTTAGGTCTTCGAGGAAATTAATTCCCTTTTTACGATAGAGAGCTAAAATTACTTCGCAGTCGGAACCTGTCTGGAATTGGTATTCTCCTTCAAACTCTTTGCGAATATCACGATGATTATATATTTCTCCATTTACGGCAAGTACAACCTTGCCATCTGAAGAATATAATGGCTGACCTCCGGATTGGGGGTCAACGATAGAAAGGCGTTCATGAGCCAGAATAGCTGAGCCACCGCAATAAATTCCACTCCAATCGGGACCCCGATGGCGGATTTTCTGAGCCATTTTTAAGGCTTTAGCACGTAATTTCTCGCTCTGCGTTTGTATATTGAATATTCCTACAATTCCACACATAATTTATTTGTTTATTTGTTACTTAAAAAAGCATCAATCTCTGAAGCAGCTTTTCGTCCGCCTGCCATTGCTCTTACAACAAGACTAGCTCCTGTTGCAGCATCTCCTGCAGCAAATACTTTAGCTGTTGATGCAGCGGCACGTGAATCAATTGCAATATTCTTGCGGTTGTCTACTGCAAGTCCTAATTGTTCAATAATGCCTTCCTGAGTAGGATGTACAAATCCCATTGCTAAGAATACAAGATCGGCTTCGACAATTTCTTTCTTACCAGAAGGAATCATAGCCATACGTCCGTTTTCTCCTTTTTCCCAAGATACTTCTTCTATCTCAACAGCTTTAAGCTGTCCGTTTTCTCCAATGAAACGGCATGAATTAATGTTCCAGCGGCGAGTACAACCTTCTTCGTGAGAGCTTGTTGTTTTCAAAACCTGAGGATACATTGGCCATGGAGTATCAGGATTATCATGAACAGGAGGTTTAGGCAGAATTTCAATCTGAGTAACGCTTACTGCTCCATGACGGTTTGATGTTCCGATACAGTCAGAACCAGTATCACCACCACCAATAATCAATACCTTTTTACCTTTGGCATTTATTAATTCATCTTTTTCAAAAGTATGTCCAGCTAAAATTCTGTTTTGCTGACTCAGTAATTCTAATGCAAAGTGCACACCTTTCAGGTTGCGTCCTTCGATTGGAAGGTCTCTTGGAACTTCCGCACCGATACAAACGCATACTGCATCGTTTGAATCAACCAAATCTTTAGCTGAAATGTCTTTGCCAATTTCTGTAGAAGTAACAAATTTAACGCCTTCTTGTTTAAGCAAATTAACGCGACGTTCTATAATATTTTTGTTTAGCTTGAAGTTTGGAATACCATAACGAAGTAAACCACCCACATCTTCATGTTTTTCGTAAACAGTAACTTCGTATCCTTTGCGGTTTAACTGGTTTGCAACAACCAATCCGGCAGGACCCGAACCTATTACTGCTACTTTCTTTCCATTTCTAACAGGGTGCTTTGGTATAATATAACCTTCGCGGAAAGCAACTTCTACAATTGCAGCTTCGTTTTCGCGGATAGTTACAGGCTCGTCTGTAGAAAGTTTCAATACGCAACTTTTTTCGCATAAGGCAGGACAGATGCGGCCTGTGAATTCAGGAAAGTCACAAGTGTTTTCCAAAACTTCATAAGCTTCTTTCCATTTTCCTTTGTAAAGAAGATCTTGCCATTCTGGCTGAAGGTTCCCGATAGGACATGCCCAGTGGCAGAATGGTGTACCGCAATCCATGCAACGTGATGCTTGTAATTTGCGGTCATGGCTGTTAAGTGTCTGTTCTACTTCACCGAAGTCAGAAACACGTTCGTGAAGAGGTCTGTATCCGGCCTCTTGTCTATGTATTGTTAAGAATGCTTTTGGATTTCCCATTTCTATTTGTTGATTAAGTAAGAATGATCTGAATAGTTCTCCGATTACTCTAGAGCTAATTTAATAAAGGTGTACACAATAATTTCATAGAGAGTACACTTTGTTGAAATTAGGTGTACACCTTTTTAATATTTATTCTTGATCCGTTTCTTTAGGATTCTATATATAATTAATAATCTCTCTGCACGTTTGCAATCTTTTGTTGCAGTTTCTCCATTTGTTCTTCCTGAAGTACTTTTTTGTATTCAATAGGTACAATCTGAATAAACTGATCAACATACTTTTCCCAAGAGTCGAGCATTGTTTTTGCAAGCTTACTTCCTGTGTAGAAGTAGTGATTGCGAATTAGTTCGTGCAATTCTTTACGGTAACTTGATTCTTCGATTAATGATAATTCAACCATTTCCATGTTACAGAAATAATCAAAGTTTCCGTCTTTATTCCATACATAAGCAACTCCACCACTCATACCGGCTGCAAAGTTACGTCCTGTACTTCCTAAAACAACTATACGTCCACCAGTCATGTATTCACAGCAGTGGTCTCCAACGCCTTCAACTACAGCTGTAGCTCCAGAGTTACGTACTGCAAAACGTTCACCAACTCGTCCGTTTATATATACTTCGCCGCTTGTTGCTCCGTAAAGAAGTGTATTACCGGCAATAGTATTGTTTTCTGCAACAAATGTAGAACGTAAAGGAGGAAGCAAGCTTATACGGCCACCTGAAAGACCTTTTCCTAAATAGTCGTTAGCTTCACCTTCTAGTTTGAAGTTTACTCCCTTAGTAAGGAATGCACCAAAACTTTGTCCTGCAGATCCTTTGAACTTAATATTTAAAGTATCATCAGGAAGTCCGGCTCCACCATGTTTCTTAGCAATAACTCCACTAAGCATAGTACCAACACTACGATCTGTATTTTCGATAGTGTATTCTAGAGAAACTTCTTTTTCATGTTCTATTGCTTCAGATGCCTGAGCAATGATTGTCATATCCTTCACTTCACCAATAGAATGAATTCTTTCGCCAGTGTGATGTATTGCAGCATCAGTTCCCTGTGAAGGCATATAAGTCAACTTAGAAAGATCTAATAATTCATATTTTACATTGCTGGTAATATGTTTACGTTCAATTAAGTCTGTACGTCCAACAATATCTTCCAATTTTGTGAATCCCATTTCAGCAAGATACTCGCGTACTTCTTCTGCAAGGAAAGTGAAGAAGTTAACCAGGTATTCATGACGGCCATGGAATCTCTTACGAAGTTCAGGATCCTGAGTTGCAACACCTACCGGGCAAGTGTTCAAGTGGCATTTACGCATCATAACACAGCCTAAAACAATAAGAGCTGATGTTGCAAATCCGTATTCTTCAGCACCAAGCATAGCCATAAGAACGATGTCACGTCCTGTTTTTAACTGACCGTCAACCTGTAGAACAACATGTCCGCGTAGTCCATTCAGAACTAAAGTCTGTTGAGTTTCAGACAATCCAATTTCCGGAGAAATACCTGCGTAGCGGATTGAGCTTGCAGGACTAGCTCCTGTACCACCTTCAGCACCAGAGATTACAATGTGATCGGCTTTTGCTTTAGCTACACCGGCAGCAATTGTTCCAACACCACTTTCTGCAACAAGTTTCACACTTATGCGAGCCTGTGGATTGATATTCTTCAAGTCGAAGATTAGCTGTGCCAAATCCTCAATAGAATAAATATCGTGGTGAGGTGGGGGAGAGATCAGTGAAATTCCCTTGATTGAGTGACGAGTCTTAGCAATAACTTCGTCTACTTTAAATCCTGGCAACTGACCACCTTCTCCTGGTTTTGCTCCCTGAGCTACCTTAATTTGTATTTCGTCTGCATTTACAAGATATTCAGCAGTTACACCGAAACGTCCGGAAGCAACCTGCTTGATGGCTGAACGCATTGACATACCGTTTTCCAAAGTTTTGAAACGGGCAGCGTCTTCTCCACCTTCTCCGGTGTTACTCTTTCCGCCAATCTTGTTCATGGCAAGTGCCATTGTTTCGTGTGCTTCGCGGCTGATAGAACCAAATGACATAGCTCCTGTAACGAATCGCTTCATGATTTCTGAAGCTGGCTCAACCTGGTCAATAGAAATAGGATTCTTTTTAAAGCTTAAGAAGTCGCGAAGGAAAATCGGAGCTTCTTTGCCATCTACCAAGTGAGAGAATTCTTTGAACTTTTTGTAACTGCCCAATCGGGTAGCAAGTTGCAAAGTAGAAATTGTTTCAGGATTCCATGCGTGTTGTTCTCCACCCTTACGGAAACTGTAAATACCTTTATTTTTAAGATCTTCAAAACCTTCAGCACCAAATCCTTCAGCATGCATCTGTACAGCATCGGCTGCAATCTCATCTAGACGAATACCGCCAATAGTTGAGTTTATACCACCAAAGTATGCGTTGCTAAGTTCTTGACTCAAACCTACAGCTTCGAATATTTTCGCGCCACGGTAACTACGGATAGTACTAATACCCATTTTAGACATAACCTTGAAGAGACCTTTGCAGATGGATTTAATATAATTCTTTTCTGCAGTTGCATAATCAAGCTGAATTTCTTGTTTTGCAATCAGGTTATCCAGAACAGCGAACGCCATATAAGGATTGATAGCACTTGCACCAAAACCTAATAATAAAGCTGCATGCATAACTTCGCGTATTTCGCCACTTTCAACGATCAATGCTGTTTGCACGCGTTTCTGAACTGATATCAAATGATGATGCACAGCACTAACTGCAAGTAATGCAGGAATAGCTGCGTGAGTTGCATCTACGTCTTTATCAGAAAGAACAATATAGTTAACGCCATCAGTAACTGACTTTTCAGCTTGCTTACAAAGGTTAGCCAATGATTCTTCCAATCCGGCTTTTCCTTTGTTTACATCAAATAATATAGGAAGTTTTACTGTGTTAAATCCTTTGTATCTGATGTTGCACAAAATATCTAATTGAGCATTGCTTAAGATAGGGTGGTTTAGTTTTACCATCTTGCAATGTTCTTCATTTGGAGTAAGTATGTTCATACCTACAGCACCGATGTATTCAGTCAATGACATTACTAGCTGCTCACGTAATGGGTCAATCGGTGGATTGGTTACCTGAGCAAATTGTTGACGGAAGTAGTTGTATAACAACTGAGGTTTTGTAGAAAGAACAGCCAGTGGGGTATCGTTACCCATAGAAGCCAAAGGTTCAGCTCCATTAGATCCCATTGGAATAATAATCTTTTCGATATCTTCCTTAGAATATCCAAATGTGTGAAGCATACGGTCGTATTTCTCTACCTTATGAGATACTTTTCTTCCGGTTTGAATCTTATCCAGATCAATACGGTTGCTTGCCAACCAAGTGCGATAAGGTTTAGCTTCTGCTAATTGCTTTTTAATTTCGCCATCGTAGTAAACTTCACCTTTCTCAGTATCAATTAATAAAATCTTACCAGGTTGTAAACGACCTTTTTCTTTTATTTCGTTTGCTTCAAAGTTCATAACGCCAACTTCTGAAGCAACAACCATCATATCATTTTTTGTGATCAGATAACGTGCAGGACGAAGACCATTTCTGTCAAGCATACCTCCTGCGTATCTTCCGTCAGAGAATAGCAATGCAGCTGGACCATCCCATGGTTCCATTAAAATAGAGTGATATTCATAGAAAGCTTTCAAATCTTCAGAAATAGGATTCTTCTCGTTGAAGCTTTCTGGTACTAACATTGCCATTGCGTGAGGCAAGCTTAGTCCTGACATCACTAGGAACTCAAGAACATTATCAAGTGAAGCACTATCACTCATTCCTTTTTGAACAATAGGGCGAATGTCTTTTAAATCACCTAAAAGAGGTGAGCTAAGAACACTTTCTCTTGCTTCCATCCAACCGCGGTTACCACGAATAGTGTTAATTTCTCCATTGTGTGCCAACAAACGGAAAGGTTGAGCTAAAGACCAAGTTGGGAAAGTGTTGGTACTAAAGCGAGAGTGTACTAAAGCTAATCCACTGGTGAAATAGCTATTAGTTAAATCTGGGAAATAATGTCTCAGTTGTGAAGATGACAACATTCCCTTATATATAATGCTCTTACTAGATAAAGATACAATATAAAATTCTTTTTTTGAATCAATAGAAGATGAATTTACAAGATTCTCAATTCTCTTCCTTATAATATATAGTTTTCGTTCTGCAGTTGCAGAGTCCGTAAATCCAGTGATAAATACTTGTTTTACATCTGGCTCAGAAGCAAGTGCATCCTTACCAAGTATACTAGGATTTGTAGGAACATCGCGAAGATGCATTAAACGAAGTCCTTCTTTTTCAATTTCTTTAGTGACAATGTCTAAAAGTAATACTTGGTCATTTAAGTTTTTAGGAAGGAATAAAAGGCCAGTTCCATATTTGCCCTTTTCTGGTACAGGAATACCTTGTAGCAAAATGAACTCATGAGGAATCTGCAGCATAATTCCTGCTCCATCACCGGTCTTATTATCTGCGCCTTCTGCGCCGCGGTGCTGCATGTTTTCTAATACTTTCAGAGCAGATTCTACAATTTCATGTGATTTACCACCATGGATGTTTACTAGCATACCAACTCCACATGCGTCATGCTCGTTAGCAGCGCTGTATAAACCTGCATGATCTGGTTGCTGCTGATAAGGAATTACTGTTTGTTTGTTGTTAAAAAGTTCTCGATTCTTCATTCTAATTGACTTTATTATACGATATCATTCATTTGCGTTATCAAAATGATTTGCAAAACTACGAATAAATTTCATTTTGATACATTTATTTCTATTATTATTTGTTAATAATTTAGTTTTTCTTCTGTAAAAACGTTAATCTGTAATGATATTGCATTTAAAAATTACAATCTTGTTTATTATTTAATTGTTTTGTTTCAATATGAAAGTTTAATAAAATGAGTGTTAGATTTGTGCTCTTATAAGCATAAAGTTATGAAAGAATGTTTTTTCAAATTAAAATGCTAAATATATAGATAATAATGCCTATCTTTGCACGAAATTTAAATCTTATATAGAAAATGTGTGGTATAGTAGGTTACATAGGTAAAAAAGACGCTTATCCAATTCTAATAAAAGGATTAAAACGACTGGAATATAGAGGCTATGATAGTGCAGGAGTTGCATTGATTAGTAAAGATCAACAATTAAATGTATATAAGGCAAAAGGCAAAGTTTCTGAATTAGAGGAATTTGTTGCTCAAAAAGATATTTCTGGCAATATAGGTATTGCTCACACTCGTTGGGCTACTCATGGCGAACCTTGCCAGGCAAATGCTCACCCTCATTACTCTTCCACCGAAAGTCTTGCACTTATCCATAATGGTATTATTGAAAATTACGCAGTATTAAAAGAAAAACTTCAAGCTAAAGGTTATACTTTTAGAAGTAGTACTGATACTGAGGTCTTGGTTCAGCTTATAGAATATATTAAGGTAACTCAAGATCTTGATTTACTAACTGCTGTTCAGTTGGCATTAGGTGAAGTAATTGGTGCTTATGCTATTGCTGTGTTAGAGAAAAATAATCCAAATGAGATTATTGCGGCTCGTAAAAGTAGTCCTTTGGTTGTAGGTATTGGAGAAGATGAGTTTTTTCTTGCATCTGATGCTACGCCTATTGTAGAATATACAGATAAGGTTGTGTATCTTGAAGATGAAGAAATTGCAGTAATCAAGCGCAATGAAGATCTTAAAGTAGTAGATTTGAATAATGTGGTTATGAACCCTGAAATCTCTACTGTAGCTCTGAATTTAGGTCAGCTTGAAAAAGGAGGTTATCCTCATTTTATGTTGAAGGAGATCTTTGAACAGCCAGATTGTATTCACGATTGTATGCGTGGACGTATAAATGTAGAAGGAACAAATGTTGTACTCTCTGCAGTTATTGATTATAAAGAGAAGTTACTTAAGGCAAACAGATTTATAATTGTTGCTTGTGGAACTTCATGGCATGCTGCTTTAATCGGAAAACATCTGATTGAAAGTTTCTGCCGTATTCCTGTGGAGGTTGAATACGCATCTGAGTTTCGTTATCGCGACCCTGTGATTTCAGAAGATGATGTAGTTATTGCAATTTCACAGTCTGGAGAAACAGCAGATACATTAGCAGCGGTTGAACTGGCAAGAAGTAAAGGTGCATTTATATATGGTATCTGTAATGCTATCGGGTCTTCAATTCCGAGAGCAACACACACCGGATCATATATCCATGTTGGACCTGAAATTGGGGTAGCATCAACAAAAGCATTTACTGGACAGGTTACAGTGCTAACTATGTTGGCTCTGACTTTGGCTAAAGAGAAAAACTCAATTAGCCAGGAAGAATTTCTGAATGTGGTTCATGAATTGAATCAGATTCCGGAAAAAATGAAAAAGATATTAGAAAATAATGATAAAATAGCTCAGCTTTCTAAGATTTTCACCTATGCGCATAATTTTATATATTTAGGTCGCGGATACAGTTATCCAGTAGCTTTGGAAGGTGCTTTAAAATTAAAAGAAATCTCATATATTCATGCAGAAGGTTATCCGGCTGCCGAAATGAAACACGGACCAATTGCATTAATTGATGCAGAAATGCCGGTTGTAGTAGTTGCCACCCAGAATGGTATGTATGAGAAACTGATTAGCAATATTCAGGAAATAAAAGCACGTAAAGGAAAAGTTATTGCTATAGTAACTGAAGGTGATGAAGTGGTTAAAAATATTGCAGATTACTGCATTGAATTGCCTGAAACAATTGAATGTCTTGATCCACTGGTTGCAACAGTTCCACTTCAGTTATTGGCTTATCACATTGCCGTATGTAAAGGTATGGATGTTGATCAGCCACGAAATCTTGCGAAATCTGTAACAGTAGAATAGAAGTATATTTTTATATGGAACCATTAAAACATGAATGTGGCGTAGCAATGATCCGCTTACTGAAGCCTTTGGAATACTATGAGCAGAAGTATGGCACATGGATGTATGGGCTGAATAAACTCTATCTTTTGATGGAGAAACAGCACAACCGTGGGCAAGAAGGAGCTGGATTAGCTTGTGTAAAATTGGAAGCAAACCCGGGAGAGGAGTATATGTTCCGTGAAAGAGCATTAGGCACCGGAGCTATAACTGAAATATTTGGTGCAGTGCAATCTAATTTTAAGGATCTTACTCCTGAAAAATTACATGATGCCGATTATGCCAAACGTTGTCTTCCTTTTGCAGGAGAACTCTACATGGGTCACCTTCGCTACAGTACCACAGGAAAGAGTGGTATTTCTTATGTTCATCCGTTCCTTCGTCGAAATAACTGGAGAGCAAAGAATTTAGCTCTGTGCGGAAACTTCAATATGACGAATGTTGATGAAATCTTTCAGCGTATAACTGAAACAGGTCAACATCCACGCCGATATTCAGATACATATATAATGCTGGAACAGGTTGGTCATCGCCTGGACCGTGAAGTTGAACGCCTTTTTCAACAAGCTGAAGCTAAAGGGTTGAAAGGGATGGATATAACTCATGCAATTGAAGATCAGGTTGACTTGGTGAATGTTTTAAAGACTTCAAGTGATGTGTGGGATGGGGGATATGTGATTTGTGGTATTACAGGTAGTGGCGAATCATTCTCTTTCAGAGATCCATGGGGTATTCGTCCAGCTTTTTATTATCATGATGATGAAATTGTAGTTTTAGCTTCAGAAAGACCAGTTATCCAAACAGCAATGAATGTTCCGGGTGAGGAAGTAAAAGAACTCAATCCTGGTGAAGCTATTCTTGTTGACAAAACCGGAAATATTCGTATGGCTCAGATTAATGAGCCAAAGAAATATAATGCTTGTTCTTTCGAAAGAATATATTTTTCACGCGGTAGCGATAAAGATATATATAATGAACGTAAAGCTTTGGGAAGTAATTTGGTTCAACCAATTCTTAAAGCCATAGACAATGATCTTGAACATACCGTTTTCTCTTTCATCCCTAATACAGCCGAGGTTGCTTTTTATGGAATGCTTGAAGGTTTTGATAATTATCTGAATCATTTGAAAATTAGCAAGATTGCTTCGGCAGGTCATCAGCTAAAATACGAGGAATTGGATAAAATCCTATCAATGCGTATTCGTTCAGAAAAAGTAGCTATTAAAGATATTAAGTTACGTACATTTATTGCTGAAGGTAACACCAGAAATGACCTTGCTGCCCACGTTTATGATATAACTTACGGCAGTATTGTTCCGCATGTGGATAATCTGGTAGTGATAGACGATAGTATAGTTCGGGGAACAACGTTAAAGCAGAGTATTATTGGTATTCTGGACAGACTTCATCCTAAGAAAATAGTGATTGTATCATCTTCACCTCAGGTACGTTATCCGGATTATTATGGTATTGACATGGCACGGATGAATGAATTTATTGCTTTCCGTGCAACTATAGCATTACTTAAAGAAAGGAATAAGCAACATATAATTAAAGAAGCCTATAAAAAATCCAAAGAGCAGCAGAACCTTCCGAAGGAACAGATTGTTAATTATGTCAAGGAACTCTATGCTCCGTTTACCGATGAAGAAATTGCGGCAAAGATGGTTGAGCTTCTGACGCCTGAAGGTACTAAAGCTAAAGTTGAAATTGTATATCAGCATTTGGAGGGACTCCACGCTGCATGTCCGAAGAATCCTGGTGATTGGTATTTCACGGGAGATTATCCGACCCCTGGCGGTAACAAGCTGGTTAATGAAGCTTTTATTACATATATGGAAAAAGTTTACAGTGATTAAACTTTATTTAAATTGCATTGCTCAAATTAAGAGCAATGCAATTTATTCAATATACCCTATGCAACTTTAATTTAAAAGTTGTTTGGTTTTAGTAAAGAGGCAAAATAAATTAGTAGTTTTGCTAAATGTAGAAGAACATTATATTTAAGAACAAGAGATATAACAAAAGAATGCAAAAAGAAAAGAATGTTTTATTGATTCTCGATGATGGAAGCATTTTCAAAGGAAAATCCTTCGGTTACGAGAAAGCTATTGCGGGAGAGGTAGTTTTTAATACTGCCATGATGGGATATCCCGAGAGTTTGACCGATCCATCTTATTCCGGTCAGATAATGACGCTAACTTTTCCTTTAGTAGGTAACTATGGTGTTCCTCCAAGAAGTGAGAAAGACGGACTTTCTACTTTTATGGAATCGGAAAAAATCCACGCTGAAGGTATTATCGTTTGTGACTATTCATGGGAATATAGCCACTGGAATGCAGTAGAAAGCCTTGAAAGCTGGTTGAAAAGCGAAAAAGTTGTAGGTATTTACGGTATTGATACTCGTGAATTAACAAAATTGCTTCGCGAAAAAGGTTCAATGAAGGGTAAAATTGTATTCCCTGAAGAAAACGGGGAATTGAAACCTGAAAACGATGTTCCTTTTGTAGATCCAAATCTTATTAATCAGGTTGCACGTGTTAGTTGCAAAGAGGTGATTACTTATGGAACTGGAAAAAAGAAAGTCTTGTTAGTGGATTGTGGAGTAAAACACAATATCATACGCTGCTTGCTTAAGAGAGATGTTACTGTAATCAGAGTTCCATGGGATTATGACTTTAATACAATTGAATATGATGGATTATTCATTTCAAACGGACCAGGTGACCCTAATATGTGCGATGTTACAGTTCAGAACATTCGTAAAGCATTGAATGGAGATAAACCAATCTTCGGTATCTGCATGGGTAACCAATTGCTTTCAAAAGCTGGTGGAGCAAATATTTATAAATTGAAGTATGGTCACCGTAGTCATAACCAACCAGTACGCATGGTAGGTACAAACAGATGTTTTATTACCAGTCAGAATCACGGATATGCAGTAGATAATGCTACATTGACAAGTGATTGGGAACCATTCTTCATTAATATGAATGATAATACCAATGAAGGTATAAAACATAAAACGAAACCATTCTTCTCAGTGCAATTCCATCCTGAAGCAGCGAGTGGTCCAACGGACACAGAATTCTTGTTCGATAAATTTGTAGAGATGCTCTAATATTAAAAAGAATAATCAATGAAAGATAAAATAGAGAAAGTATTAATACTTGGTTCCGGTGCTTTGAAAATTGGAGAAGCCGGAGAATTTGACTATTCCGGTTCGCAGGCTTTGAAAGCTTTGCGTGAAGAAGGTATTCAAACGGTGTTGATTAATCCGAATATTGCTACTGTTCAAACATCTGAGGGGGTTGCCGATACTATTTATTTTTTGCCGGTCACTCCCTTTTTTGTAGAAAAGGTAATTCAGAAGGAAAAACCTCAGGGAATTTTGCTTGCTTTTGGTGGACAGACTGCATTGAATTGCGGTGTTGAATTATATAGAGCAGGGCTTCTTGAAAAATATAATGTAGAGGTATTAGGAACTCCGGTACAGGCTATTATAGATACTGAAGACCGTGAGCTTTTCGTTAATAAACTTAATGAAATAGATGTTAAGACTATAAAGAGTGAAGCCGTAGAAAACATTGTGGACGCAAGACGTGCTGCAAAAGAACTTGGCTATCCTGTAATTATTCGTGCAGCTTATGCATTGGGTGGTCTTGGATCTGGTTTCTGCGATAACGAAGAAGAACTAAATAAATTAGCTGAAAAAGCATTCTCTTTCTCACCTCAGGTATTGGTTGAAAAATCATTGAAAGGTTGGAAAGAAATAGAATACGAAGTAGTTCGTGACCGTTTCGATAACTGTATCACGGTTTGTAATATGGAGAACTTCGACCCACTGGGAATCCATACAGGCGAAAGTATCGTAATTGCTCCTTCACAAACTCTGACTAACAGTGAATATCATAAACTGCGTGAATTGGCTATACGTATTATCCGCCACATCGGAATCGTAGGTGAGTGTAACGTGCAATATGCTTTCGACCCGGAAAGTGAAGATTACCGCGTTATCGAGGTAAATGCCCGTTTGAGTCGTTCTTCAGCATTAGCTTCTAAAGCAACAGGATATCCATTGGCATTCGTTGCTGCTAAGCTTGGATTAGGATATGGATTGTTCGATTTAAATAACTCTGTAACAAAAACAACTCCTGCATTCTTTGAACCAGCTCTTGACTATGTAGTTTGTAAGATTCCACGTTGGGATTTAGGTAAGTTCCGCGGAGTAGATCGTGAATTAGGTAGTAGCATGAAATCGGTAGGAGAGGTTATGGCTATTGGTCGTACCTTCGAAGAAGCTATTCAGAAGGGTCTTCGTATGATTGGTCAGGGAATGCACGGTTTTGTGGAAAACAAAGAACTGGTTATCGAGGATATTGATAAGGCTCTTCAAGAACCAACAGATAAACGTGTATTTGTTATCAGCGAGGCTTTCAGAGCAGGATATACTATTGATCAGATACATGATTTGACAAAGATTGATAAATGGTTCCTTCAGAAATTGATGAATATAGTAAATACTGCTAAGGAACTTGACTCAACTGATTCATTAGAAGCCCTTTCATCTGATTTACTACGTAAAGCTAAAGTTCAGGGATTTTCTGATTTCCAGATAGCACGTGCTGTTCTGAAGAACGGAAATGATATGGAAAAGGCTATGTTGAAAGTGCGAGCTTATCGTAAGTCATTTAACATACTTCCGGTTGTAAAACAGATCGATACACTTGCAGCTGAATATCCAGCTCAAACAAACTATCTGTATCTAACATACAGTGGAATAACAAATGATGTTCATTATCTGGGCGACCACCGATCAATTGTAGTTCTAGGTTCTGGTGCTTACCGTATTGGTAGTTCTGTAGAGTTCGACTGGTGTGGAGTTAACGCACTGAATACAATCCGCAAGGAAGGCTGGCGCAGTGTAATGATCAACTATAATCCTGAAACTGTATCTACAGATTATGATATGTGTGATCGTCTTTATTTTGATGAACTTACATTTGAACGTGTGTTAGATATCCTCGAACTGGAAAACCCACACGGTGTAATTGTATCTACCGGCGGTCAGATTCCAAATAATCTGGCAATGAGATTGGATGAACAGAACATCAATATTCTTGGAACTTCAGCTAAAAGCATTGATAATGCAGAAGACAGAAATAAATTCTCTGCAATGCTAGATCGCATTGGCGTGGATCAGCCGGCTTGGAGAGAATTAACCAGTATGGAAGATATTAACGACTTTGTTGCAGAAGTTGGATTCCCGGTATTGGTTAGACCTTCATACGTGCTAAGTGGTGCTGCAATGAATGTTTGCTCAAATCAGGAAGAATTGGTTCGATTCTTACAATTGGCAGCAAATGTTTCTAAAAAGCATCCGGTTGTTGTAAGTCAGTTTATCGAGCATGCTAAAGAAGTTGAAATGGATGCAGTTGCAGAGAATGGTGAGATCATTGCTTATGCTATCAGCGAACATATTGAATTTGCCGGTGTGCACTCAGGTGACGCTACAATTCAGTTTCCTCCACAGAAACTTTATGTAGAAACAGTACGTAGAATTAAACGAATCTCTAAGCAAATCGCTAAAGAGCTGAACATTTCTGGTCCATTCAATATTCAGTATCTAGCTAAGGATAATGATATTAAAGTTATCGAATGTAATCTTCGTGCTTCTCGTAGTTTCCCATTTGTGAGCAAAGTTTTAAAGATCAACTTTATTGAACTGGCTACAAAGATCATGTTGGGATTACCAGTAGAGAAACCAGAGAAAAGCTTGTTTGATCTTGATTACGTTGGTATTAAGGCATCTCAGTTCTCATTCTCTCGTCTACAAAAAGCTGACCCAGTATTAGGGGTCGATATGGCTAGTACGGGTGAAGTTGGCTGTATTGGGTCTGATACTTCTTGCGCAGTATTAAAATCAATGCTTTCTGTAGGCTACAAGATACCAAAAAAGAATATTCTTTTATCTACAGGTACAGCGAAGGATAAAACAGATATGCTATCTTCAGCAAGTCTTCTTGTTGAAAAAGGATATAACTTGTTTGCAACAGGAGGTACACATAAGTTCCTTGAAGAAAATGGTATTCCAAATACATTAGTATATTGGCCAAGCGAAGAGGGAACACCTCAGGCTTTGGATTTACTTCATAATAAAGAAATTGATATGGTGGTAAATATACCAAAGAATCTGACTCCTGGCGAGCTTACTAATGGATATAAGATCCGTCGTGCAGCCATTGATTTAAATATTCCGCTGATAACCAATCCTAGATTAGCAAGTGAATTTATTACTGCTTTCTGTAGTATAAATCTTGATGACTTGCAGATTAAGAGTTGGGACGAATATAAGTAAGCTTTATATAGCTTTTATCTATAAAAAGTATAAAGTTTAATATAACAACTGCGTTAGCAAAATTAGTTTTTGCTAACGCAGTTTCTTTTTAGCAAGATCTGAATACAAACAAATATTTTTTTGCAGTTTATCTCCCTATCTGCTACTAAATTGATTTAAGCTATTGATAAATAATGCTTTAAGTTGGTGTAAGATAAACTTTATATACAATTTATCTGCCACTAAACCGTGTTTATCTACCACTAAAATCAGTTATCTGCCACTAACTGGCTATTTAAGTTACGCTGTAATTTGAAAGACAACAGTTCGCTCTACTTTCTGGTTTATTACATCATATTTAATTTGTTACCCGATTTTCCTATTTTATCTAAGTAAGCCTTCGGCCCAGAACCCATAAGCCTACGGCCGAAAACCCATGAGCCTTTATTCGAGAACCCATAAGCCCTTGGCTGTGGGCTTACTTATGTTTCTTTGCAAAATTAGTTAATCTGGTAGGGAGAAGCGCTAAACGAGTCCATCATTACAATTTATATTCATTTTTATCGTATGCTCAATAAGTTGAAATTCCTCACCAACAATTAATGATAATATCGGCTATGATGTTCTAGAGCGTTTAATCTAGTGGTAGATAAAGCTGCTTTGTAGCAGATAAGCCCGATTTTGTAGCAGATGATTGGTTGAATATTTTTATCTGCTACTAACAGAAAGTCCTTGTTCAAAGGCTTTCTGCGTATTTTAGTGGAAGATGTGGAAGATCAATTTTGTTTTTGCTTGTTATAATGAACAATAGAAGATCATTAAAAATAATCCGCAATCTGCGCTGCATTTAGAAATGCAAGCTAATTATTATTGCTCAAATTATTTGCCGCATTATCAAGCAAAGCTATATTCTTGAGGTGAATTGTCATTTTTAAGATTAAATACGATATCAAATATGGTACTAATAAAATTCTCTAATTCGAAATTCTTTTTTCTTTCAACTGTATTTGTACGCCTTAAAGAGCCTCTAATAGTGATTATAGAGAATATCTTCTTTCGCGCGCGTATATATTATGTATATCCAAGAGAACCTTTCTTGAACCTCTTCTAAAATCACTAAAAAATATGTTCTACAACACAGTTGTAGTTCAGTGACTTAAGTGTTATCTGCAAAAAAAGTGAGAAAAAAGAGTGAGATATATTTGGATTGGTAGGAATAATAGTCTACTTTTGCACCCGCTTTGCAAGAGAGACAGAGTGTTGATTGAAATGCTGGTTCTTCGGGATGTTTGAAGAAAAAAACTTTTAAAAAAGTTGCTTTAAAATTTGGAGCGTATTACTTAAAAGTCTTATCTTTGCATCCGCTTTCGCCTTGATAAAGGCGCTTAGAGCAAACAAAAAAGAAATCGTTCTTTGAATAGATTATAAATAAACGAAACAAGTAGTACAAGAGCATTAAGTGCGTGTATTGTTACATGTACTTGGTAAATAAAAAATGCGAACCGTCAATTAAGATAAACGGAA
>Ga0183098_10375_pt1 | contig 102186 bp, 101 predicted proteins | sample BioMet9_FD_128884 | JGI IMG/M metagenome (GOLD analysis project Ga0183098, IMG submission 128884) | Microbial communities from bioreactor (seeded with sewage sludge) at Lawrence Berkeley National Lab, California, USA - Biofuel... | ecosystem: Engineered > Bioreactor > Anaerobic > Unclassified ...
AAGGTATTGAGGTGATGCGTGCACTACGCAAAGGCCAGGCCTCAGCATTTTATTATGGTGATCCCCTGGGCGAAATGCGCCTGGTAAGCAGAGTTTTTGAAATGTAAGGCCTTTGAATAAGACAAAAGGCTGCCTCATCGCTAACTTTGCAACAGTGCCATAGCGATTAACCGGACATCGCCGGAGAAAATGATTTCTTCCGGGTTGGCCTTAAGCAGCCTGGCGCGTTCCCGGTAAACCTGTTTTAGCGGGATGCCGAGAATGGCAAAGAAATCCTCTGTAACCTCGATGTGCTTGCAGGCGCAACGGGCGTCATAAGGGTTGAAAGGGGCTTTTTCCGAGATGATGGCATTGAGCCAGGAGAGGCGATCACATCCCCGGCTGGCACGGGAAATCGACTTATGACCCGCATCACTGCGCGTCGCAAGTCCGGCGCGGTCGGCCAGAGTTTCAAGGTTATGTATGGTTTGCCAGTCCCTTAAATCCAGATCGTCAAGGATGGCCAACATCAGTTCGCAAAGAGCCTCAAGCCCGAACTTGTTCGCTTCATTAACCCAATACCTGTTATGGCGGATACGGCGCCGAAGTTCGTTTTTGATTTTGATACGCCCGGCTTCGGTCGCCAGCGACTTAATCCACCGATTGAGGAACCGGCGACGCTTGCGCGAGGCGACGTTATAACAGGGGCTTTGCTTTGCTACGCCCGTAGGTGATACGGACGATTTGAGAGAGAGACTCTTATCAGTCACACCCGCCCGCACTTATGGCGAGTCTGAGGGGTTGTGTTAGGTTATGCATTTGCTATAATCCTTCACAGGCCAGCGCCTGCTTTTGGACCCCCTGATCTCTGTCTCTCCCGCCAAGTTGAAGCAGATTTCAGGGGGTTTTTGCATTCAGGGGTTGAGCTTTCGCTTCACCCCATCCCTGGACGCTATTACCGGGAACGTCCCACCCGCATGAATACTGTAAACGTCGGTAAATTACCACGACGTTACATTAGGATCAATTATCTCGCCAAAGATCTCGCAAAAAACTACTCTATTTTATTACCAAAAATCATAAAGTTGTATGAATCTCAATAACATTGAGACTATAAATATAGATCATCCTCCCATCGTTACCCTATCTATTTAAAACACGTAACCCCTGCTTTTTACGCAAATTTTTTGTGTAGAAATCAGGGGTTGGACAAGCGAAGCGCGGCAGGTTTACGGGCGATGTTTCAGGCATTCAGTGAGCTGAGCAACCAGTCTTCTTGCGTCTTCAAGCTGTTCAGCCATTTTTTTTGCCTCAAACTCAATGTCTTCATGCAAATTCTGTTCTCCTCTATGCATCCGGAGAAGAAGTTTCGCTGTAACGTCATTCACTATATAGAAGTAATACTCTGGATATCCCAGCACATCAGCCACACGGCATACAAACTCAAACGGTGGTGCAAACCGTCCAGCTTCATAATTAGACATCCTTGACCGAGGATTGACCCCTTCCACCCCTACCAGTTCAGATAATTTTTCCTGGGATAAACCAGCGGCCTCTCGCGCTTCCTTCAAACGTTTTGGAACCATGACCTATCACCTTGTTTTGTTTTTCAAAACATACATAGAGGCTGCTCATCGTGAGTACAGATATTCAAAACGTATTGCATATATGAACATTGATGTTATTATCATTAGTAGTTCTTGATGTTGACACCCCGAAATGACTGTATAAAATACCAGCTGTAAATTTATACAGTTAAGCTATGAGTACGCGCTCTAAGTTCCGCCAACTTAGGACGGCGGAAAATGGGGGCTTGTGCCCATTAGGGAGGATCTTATGTATGAATGGTACGTTTTATACTGCAACAATCAGGATGTTGAACGCATCACCCGAAGAGTCGAGGGACTGGATGTCGAGGTGTTTTGCCCCCGCTATATCAAAGTAACGCCACGTAAGGATTGCCGGGCGGTACGTCAGGAAGAAAAGGCGTTGTTTCCGAATTATCTTTTCCTCTGCTTTGACGTCAACATAACGCATACATCGACTATCACATCCATTCCGGGCGCTCATGGTTTTGTCAGCTTCGGTTCAACACCCTGCACCGTCCCCAAATCAGTGATAACAGCGATTGAATGCGCCCGTCTGATGGCGCTCAATCCTGATGAAGATGCTATCGAGTGCCGAAATATCGCCCCGAATTTGCTGGCAAAAATTCAAGAACTCTCTCTGATAAGGTCTCCGCTCCAACGCCAGGTAGCCTTTTCAAAACTACTCCAGAACCAATACCACTAACCACAACCTGACCTCCCTTGCACCGTAGGCTTCATAAGCTGCGGTGCTTTTTTCATAGGAGTTTTTACCTCATGCCGAAAAGCGTACCAGGCAAATCAAGCACGGCTGTTATTTACATCGGGCAAAAGCGCTATCAGGAGTTAGCAAAGCAAGCCCGTGAAATCAGCTACCTGTCTGAATCAAATATCCGGCCAAGCACCTTTCTCCAGTTCCTGATGGATGAATTTGGTGAGCAAGCCCGTACTGAGCTGCTCCGGCAGCTACTCTCAGAGAAACAAAAGGAGTAATGCAATGAGAAAACCCACCTATAACGTGTACGTCACGCAGGAAACCCAGCCCGACGAGAACGGCGAAAAAAATACGTACTGGACGAAAGTCGGTGCGGCCTTCGCACACAACGGCAAGTCGGGGCTGAACATCATGATCACGCCCGGTATTTCCGTTTCCGGCAAGCTGGTACTCCTCGAACCTAAAGATGACGCAGCGCCGCAGGCTGCTCCTGTCAGTTAAAACAGGGAGACAGCACAATGAATCGAGACAATCCCAATGCCTGGCTTGCGTTCGCTGGCTGGTTGTTCGTTCTGTTCATCATCTGGCTGATCACCATTTTTCTGTTCTGAGGTTGCCATGCTTTCCACCACTGCTTTTCTGGCGGTGGCTATGCAGTGTGCCGCCACCGTTCACCCTTCTACGTCCCTCGATGTGGCAAGGGTGGAGTCTGGTTATAACCCCTATGCCATCGCTGAGATCGTGCCTAAGCCCGAACGAAAACCCGGCGATAAAGGCTTTATTACTCACATGCCAAAAAGTAAGGAGGATGCAGTCAGCATCACTAATCAGATTGAGGCGAAAGGTCGCCGCTACTCTGTTGGCCTGATGCAGATAACCAGCACCAATTTCAAGCGTTACGGCGTCACCGCCACTGACCTTTTCAATCCCTGCATCAATCTTTCCGTCTACGAAAAAATCATCACCGACTGCTACCAGCGGGGCGGCACCCTGAAAAGGGCGTTGAGCTGCTACTACTCCGGCAATTTCAGTACCGGACAACAGCAGGAACCCGCTTTTTCAAAGACGAGCTATGTACAGCGGATTGGCTATTCCCCGGCGGATACCCGCTATGCCGTTCCCGGCACCCGCGATGATATCGCAACCCCAGCGGCCACCCTGAAAGCTACGCCAGTGGATGCGCCGACGCGCCCGCGCGTGGTGTGGCCGGGTGCAATCGTTCGCGGCGTTCCGGCTCAACTCCGCCAGAAAAAGGCGGCCACCATCTATTACCCCGCGCAGGTTGTCCGCGGAAATCGCGATGTAACAACGAAAGAGGAAGAAAAATGAAACTTTTCAGTAAGGTAAAGGAATTAATCAGCCGTGCATCTGCTTATGTTCTGGCTCCGGCCATGAGCGTTTTTGCTGCCAGTCCGGCGTTTGCTGATGGTTTTAGCCGGGCAAATACCATCATGGAGAAGGTATCCAGCGGGCTGCATGGCTTGGCGGCCATCACGATCACCGTGGCCGTGATCTGGATTGGCTATAAGACCCTGTGGAAAGGCGAAAGCCTGTCACAGTGCGGCTACATCATCATTGGCGGCATTTTAATTGGCGGAGGCAGTGAAATCGGCGCTCTGCTGATGAGCTAAGAGGCTGAACATATGGCAAAGCTGCTCAAGGCAATGAAACGCCCGGCGGCGCTGTGGGGGGTGCCAATGGTGCCCCTGCTGGCTGTCACGGGTGTAACCATCATCGTTGCTATCTGGACTTCCGTCGCTCTCCTGTTCTTACTTCCTGTGCAATTTCTGGTGATGAAGTCCCTTACCAGAAATGAACCGATGCGGTTCAATCTGATTGCCGTATGGCTGAGAGCGAAGGGAAAGCCGGTAGCAAACCGTTTATTTGGCGCAACAACATTTATGCCCGTTGAGCATGATGATGTTGATATCAAGGAGTTTCTCGACGCCATGAAACTAAATCAGTGTGCCACCATCAAGAAGTACATTCCGTACTCATCGCACATTCATCAGCATGTAGTCCGCTCGCCTAAAAGCGATCTGTACTGCACCTGGGAATTGATGGGAACGCCGTTCGACTGCGAGTCTGACGAATCGCTCCAGTTCGGGACGAACCAGTTACACGGGCTAATCCGCTCATTCGAAGGTATGCCCGTTACTTTCTATATCCATAACGACCGTAATACGTTTACCGACAATCTTCATAAAGATTCCGGCAACCCGTATGCCGATGAAGTTAGCCGTCTTTACTACGCTTCTGTCGGTCTGTTCCGGCGCAACCGCCTGTTCCTGACGGTCTGCTATCGCCCGTTTGTCAGCCTTGAAAAAGCAGAACGTAAACGGATGAAAGACAGCCAGAAACTAAAGGAGCTGGACGGTGCTTTGCTGGAAATGCTGGAAATAAAAAGCACGCTCGATACCGCGCTGTCGCGCTATGGTGCGCGGCCTCTCGGTACGTTTACCGAAGGAAACGCGGTGTTTTCGTCGCAACTGGCTTTCTATGAATATCTGCTAACGCACCAGTGGCGAAAAGTGCGCGTCACCCGTACCCCGGCCTATGACGTGATGGGGGCGGCGGCGTTGTTCTTTTCGGCTGAATCCGGGCAGATAAACCACGCCAACGGTACGCAATATTTCCGGGGGCTGGAGGTTAAAGAGTTCTCCGAAGAGACGGCCACGGGGATGATGGACTCCCTTCTTTACGCCCCCTGCGATTACGTGATCACGCAGTCCTATACCTGCATGTCACGCGAGGAAGCGAAGAAAGCCATTAAGCGTACCCGTCGCCTTTTGATGAGTGCCGACGACGATGCTGTTTCCCAGCGGCTGGATCTGGATGTGGCGCTTGACCTGCTGACATCGGGGAAAATCGCTTACGGAAAGCACCATTTTTCCATCATGGTGTATTCCCCGTCGCTGGAAAGCCTGGTTGCTGATACTAACGAAATCAGTAACGCGCTGAACAACATCGGGATAACGCCTGTTCCGGCAGAAATATCGCTTTCAGCGGCATATATGGCGCAACTGCCAGGCAACTACAACCTGCGTCCACGTAAAGGGGAGCTGAGTAGCCAGAACTTTGTGGAGCTGGCCGCACTCCATAATTTCTATCCGGGCAAGCGCGATAAAGCCCCCTGGGGGGATGCGATGGCTTTACTGCGCACCCCGTCAGGCGATGGCTACTATATCAACCTGCATAACACACTGGCAGATAAGGACGAATTCAACGAGAAGAACCCGGCCAGTACCTGCATCCTCGGTACGAACGGTTCGGGTAAAACCATGTTGATGACGTTCTTTGAGATCATGCAGCAGAAATACGGGCGCGAGGATAGCTTCTCCCCGGATGCCAAAACCAAACGGCTGACAACCGTTTACCTCGATAAAGACCGGGGCGCAGAGATGAACATCCGGGCGCTGGGTGGCCGTTACTACCGGGTTATCAGTGGTGAGTCTACAGGGTGGAACCCGTTCTCGTTGCCTGCAACCAAACGCAATATCAATTTCATCAAGCAACTGATGAAAATCCTTTGTACCCGCAACGGCTCGACGATCTCCCCACGCGATGAACGCCGTCTGAGTGATGCGGTTAATGCTGTGATGAATGACGAGCCACAATATCGCGTCTACGGCATTACCCGAATGCTGGAAAATTTGCCTGAGCCGGCTACGAAAGAAGCCCAGGAAAACGGCCTTAGCATTCGGTTGTCACAGTGGGCGCAGGGCGGTGAGTTCGGCTGGGTGTTTGATAACGAGTCTGACACGTTCGATATCAGCAACTGCGATAACTTCGGCATCGACGGAACGGAGTTCCTGGACGATGCAAGCGTATGTGCGCCAATCTCGTTTTACCTGCTGTACCGCATTACCAGCCTGCTTGACGGGCGACGCCTAGTCATTTTCATGGATGAATTCTGGAAGTGGTTACGCGACCCGGTGTTTAAGGACTTTGCTTATAACAAGCTGAAAACCATCCGTAAGCTGAACGGGATGCTGGTCGTCGGTACTCAATCCCCGGCAGAGATCATCAAAGATGATATCGCCCCGGCAGTGATTGAGCAGTGCGGGACACAGATTCTGGCGGCGAACCCCAACGCCGACCGCGCACATTATGTTGACGGCATGAAGTTTGAACCAGAAGTGTTTGACGTGGTGAAAGGGCTTGACCCGCAAGCCCGCCAGTATGTTGTGGTGAAAAATCAGTTCAGGCGCGGCGATACCAAACGTTTTGCCGCTCGTGTCACGCTCGACCTGTCGGGTATCGGCAGATACACCAAAGTCATGAGCGGCGATGCCCCCAACCTCGAAATATTCGAATCGATTTACCGGGAAGGAATGCAGCCTCATGAATGGCTCGATACCTACCTGGCTAAAGCACTCTGATTCCAAAGGAGATATAGGATGAAAACTCACTTTTACGCGCTGATTTTCGCATGTTCGCTTGCAAGCCCTCTGGCACAAGCGGGAGGTATTTTAGTATTTGATGCCACAGCCAAACTGGAAAATGTCCGTCAGTGGCAGAAAGAAGCCAAGCAATGGATGGAGACCGCACAACACTACAAAGACCAGATACGAGCTTATAAAGACCAACTGGCAACAGCCACAGGTGTTCGAGATATCGCCAGCTTTGTTGACCAGGCCAAAAGCCTGAAAGCCGATCTCGAAAAACTACGCAAGCCGGGACAGGCTCTGAATGATTTGCTTCTCTCCGGTGGTTCCTCCGGACAGTTCGACGCGCTGTATGAGAAGTACAAAATATTCGATACCTGCAATGCCGAACGGTCGGGGAACTATGCCAACGTATGCAAGCAGCAGGTTATCAATAAAGCTATCCAGCTTGAGCAGACCGACGAAATCCAGAACCAGGTAAGCCAAACCCTAAATAGCTGCGCGGAATAGTAGATCACTGAAAGGGAACTCAGCCCGGATTGTGCGATCTGATCAATCGCCAAACCAACCAAAATCACCAACCGGACTGAGCGATGCCGATCATAGTACCAATACCCCGTGGCGAACGACGCCTGATGCAGAAAGCTATTCATAAAACGCGTGATAAAAATCATGCCCGCAGACTCACGGCCATGCTGATGCTTCATCGGGGTGAACGGGTCAGCGATGTTGCCAGAACTCTCTGTTGTGCCCGTTCATCCGTTGGTCGCTGGATTAACTGGTTTACGCACTCAGGTATTGAAGGCCTGAAATCCTTACCCGCAGGGCGCTCCCGACGCTGGCCTTTTGAACATATCTGCACCCTGTTACGTGAGCTGATAAAGCATTCTCCCGGCGATTTTGGTTATCAACGTTCACGCTGGAGCACCGAATTACTGGCAATAAAAATCAATGAGATAACCGGTTGCCAGTTACATGCAGGAACCGTTCGCCGCTGGTTGCCATCTGCGGGGCTTGTATGGCGCAGGGCCGCGCCAACTCTGCGTATCCGTGACCCACATAAAGATGAAAAGATGGCGGTAATCCACAAAGCGCTGGATGAATGCAGCGCAGAGCATCCGGTATTTTATGAAGATGAAGTGGATATCCACCTTAATCCTAAAATCGGTGCGGACTGGCAGTTGCGCGGACAGCAGAAACGGGTAGTGACGCCGGGGCAGAACGAAAAATACTATCTGGCCGGCGCACTGCACAGTGGCACGGGTAAAGTCAGCTACGTGGGCGGCAACAGCAAAAGTTCAGCGCTGTTTATCGCTCTGCTGAAGCACCTGAAAGCCACTTACCGGCGGGCGAAAACAATCACGCTGATCGTTGATAACTACATTATCCATAAAAGCCGCGAAACACAGCGCTGGTTGAAAGCAAATCCCAAGTTCAGGGTAATTTACCAGCCGGTTTACTCGCCGTGGGTGAATCATGTGGAACGGCTATGGCAGGCACTTCATGACACGATAACCCGTAATCATCAGTGCCGCTCAATGTGGCAGTTACTGAAAAAGGTCCGCCATTTTATGGAAACCGCCAGCCCATTCCCCGGAGGAAAACATGGTCAGGCAAAAGTGTAGCGGTATTAGGCGCAGCTATTTAGGGGAAATCAACAGCCTCTCCAACAGGGTAGCGTTAGCCAAAGATTCGAAAGAATCTCAAGACCTTGCAAACAGTATTCAGCTAAAATCTGTCATGCTGAACACGCTTACCACCCAATGGGAAATGAGCGTGAAAGCAGCAGAGAAGCGCGAAAAAGTGCTTGAGGCGGAGCGCGTTAAACAGTGGAATCAGCAGCAGTTAAACGCGCCAACAGTTGATTTAAATAGCTAAAGGGAACTACAACATGCGTTTATTAACAATATCTCTCCTGGCATTATCAGTTTTCTTAGTTAGTGGGTGCAAAGAAGAGGCTAAAACCACCAAATGGTATAAAGACCATCCAGAAGAACTAAAAGCTGTTTACGAAAAATGTCAAAAAACAGGGAGCGCTTCGGAAAATTGTAAAAATGCGAACGAAGCTCACTGGCAAATTCAGCAATTAAATGCTCCGACTGTCGATTTAAATTCATAGTGAGGTAAATATGTCCGGTGGTGTTTTTGTTGGTGTTGAAAAGCACCTGATAGGTGGAATAACGGACGCCACAAAGGGATTAATGATGTCGTACTCTTCTATGATGATGGGGCTGGCGGTTACGTCAGCCACTATCTACATCATGTGGCGTGGATACCAGACGTTAGCGGGTAAGCTATCCACGCCGATGGAAGATACGATGTGGGACATCATGAGGATGGCGATCATCCTTTCCTTTGTGGCAAATATTAGTGGTTATCTCGATGGCGTTATCGACGCTATCAACGGGTTAAAAGAGGGCTTTTCTGGCAGTGATAACATATGGCAGCTATTAGATAGCTTATGGAATAATGCAAAAGTATTAGGTAAAACATTACATGATATGGATAACTCCACATATATAAAAGATGAGGGAATGACTGCTCAATTTTATGTATGGCTTGGAATATTCGTTTTAATGATTATCACCGCATTCGTTTCCATGATAGCGGAAGTAATGATCTTATTGCTGAGTATTACAGCACCTATATTCATCTTTTGCCTTATGTATGGTTTCCTTCGCCCCATGTTTAATAACTGGCTACAAAACATATTTGCAGCCATATTAACAATTCTCCTTTCTTCTTTATCATTAAGGATTGTGGTTAATTACTTAAACTCAAGGCTTGCATTAGCAACTCAAGGTGCAGCCCAGGCAAATATCGTAGAGCTAGGAGCGCAAGTCTGTCTTGCAGGTATCTGTGCGGCAATATTGATTTATCTCTCCGCAAAACTGGCCGCAGCACTGGCCGGGGCGAGTGCTACCGTATCCATGCAGGGGCTGGCCGCTGTAGGTATCGGTGCTGCTGCTTTTGGTGCCGGGAAGCTGGCCGGGGGAGCAGTTAAAGAAACCAAACGTTCCGCCCAGGACAACATTCAGGGCTGGAAGGATGCGAATGCAGGTAAGCCCGGCAAGCCCGGAGGTGAGTTAGGCTATAACGCTTCTAAAGCGCGTAAATACGCGATTGAGCAGATGATAGCCCGGAACGAAGCGCGGAGGCTGGCACAGTCGAGAGATTCCGCGGTTAAGAAGTTCAACAGCTAGGCCAGACGTTTCCAGTACATCCCCCCGAAACACCAACCTATGAAAATATAATTATATTTTCATATTTCTAATTCAATTGAGGAAATCTTTGATGAAACGCTTGATTGCGCTGGCTTTGCTGTGCGCGCTTTCTGGCTGCGCCCAGAACACGCCTCCCTCTGCCTTTAGCGGTAAGGGAGAACCCGTAAACACCCCTCAAATTATGGCGGAGTTAAACAGTCATGAGTGAACAGAAATTAATAGCTGAATCCCGCACCTTTGAGCAGCAAATGATTGAGCGGGATAAACGCGCCACAAAAGCCGGTTTTGTTGTTGGCGGTGTGGGTCTGCTGATTGCGGTACTGGCGCTCGTCGCCGTGGTCGTGATGTTGCCGCTGAAACAGACGGACGTTGAGCTGTATACCGTGGATAACCACACAGGACGGGTGGAACACGTTACCCGGACATCGAAAACCAGCCTGACCGCAACAGAAGCCTATCAAAAGGCAATGGCCGCAAACTACGTCAAAGTGCGTGAGCGGTATGTCTATCCCTCTTTGCAGGACGACTACGAGACGGTACAGGTCTACAACGCTCCCCAGGTAAACGATGACTACCTGGCGCTTTACGCCGGAAAAAACGCCCCGGACAAGGTTTATAAGAACGGGGCGCACACCGTGAAAGTGGAGATCTTGTCCAACCAGATCACCGATGCGACAGCCCCTGATAGGGTCGCCACCATCCGCTACAAGAAGATTATCCGCCGTCTGGCTGATAACAGCACCCGCAACGAATATTGGGATGCCCGGTTCACGTTCCATTCTAACCCTGACAAGGAAATGAGCGATGCGGAACGCGAGATCAACTACTTCGGCTTTACCGTCACCAGTTGGCAGACCGACCGCGAAATCCGGGGAGGTGAATGATGAAAAAGTTAACGTTTACCGCACTGGCACTGATGATGTGCGGCGCGGCATGGGGTGCGGCCATACCGCAGGCAAGCCGCTATGACTCCCGCGTGCAGCAGGTTATCTATAACCCGCAGAACGTCACTGTCGTTAACACCAAACCCGGCTTTATGACAACGCTGGTCTTTGATAACGATGAGGCGGTCATAAGCGCCAAACCTGGCTTTGATGAGGCGTGGGAAGCCACGCCGGATGCAAACCGGGTCAACGTTCGCCCGGTCGCGCTCACGCAGGGAGCGCCCGGAGAAGATGGCAACACAACGCAGGTCGTGATCCCCCCGAACAGCCGGGACTGGCATACCAATATGCTGGTTGTCACCAGTAAGCGCCTGTACAACGTCGAGCTGAACGTCATCGATGATAAATCGGCACAACAACCCGCTTTCCAGGTGAGCTACCGCTATCCGGGCGAAGAACGGGACAAAGCGAGCCGGGAGGCGACGGCCAGACAGCGCGAGTGGGAGCAGAAACAGCAACATGCCAGCGTCCAGAAAGCGCTGAACTCGGCGCAGACGCCCCGCAACTGGAGTTACACCAAATATCCGGGCAAAGGCAGTTTCAACATTGTTCCCGATTTTGCTTACGACGATGGCCGCTTTACGTTCGTGGGCTTCTCCCCGTCTAAGTCCATTCCTTCCGTCACCAAAGAGCTGAACGGCAAAGAGCATGTGGTTAACAGCAGTATCCAAAAGAAAGGCGACTTCACCGTACTGGTGATTCAGGAGGTGACGCCACGCCTAGTACTGCGTTCCGGTAATGCCGTTGTGGGTCTGGAAAATAGCGGATTTGGCAAGGTACACGCCACCGATGGTTCCACCGTATCCCGGCAGGTGGAAAGAGTGGAAAAACCGGAATCCAATTAACCTATAAAAATAGTTTTATATTTTTATAAAAGGAAACGTGCATATGAACGACGAAAACAAAGTGCCTGTGCCGGATGAAGCGCAGGCATCCCCGGCACACGCTGAGGACGATATTGCCACGCTTGAGCGGGAAGCCCGCGCTAAAAGGGAGGCCAAGCTTCTCAATGCGCAGGACGACGAAGAGAAAGACCCGGTACAACCCGCCGTTAACAAGCTGAAAAAGCGCAAACGGGGCAAAGCAACCGCCTTTCTTGCCATTGTCGCGGTCGCGCTTATCTTCCTGGCATGGGGGGGGAACTGGGTTTATCGCAATATCCTGTGGCAACCTACGGAAGAAAAGAAACAGGACACAGCCCCGCAGACGAACAAAACCGATTACCGGCAGCGTAACGATCTCGGTATGTCCACCGATACAGCCGAAGAAGAGCCAGAGCAACAGGATAACGGCCAGAGCAGCACGGGGGGAACAGGGCAGGCGGCTCCGGCCGCCCCGCCAGAACTCAATAAAGCCAGCTTCCTTATTCGCCGTGATGGTTCGGCCACCACACAGAACCCGGTAAAAACCCGGCAGCAGGAAATGACGCTGACATCGGCAACGTCCACCGGACAACAGGACAGCAGCGCGGCCACAAATACCGCCTCACCGTCGCCGGGACAAAGCCCCGCACCAGTGCGCCGCATACCCTATAACCCTGACCTGTACATCCCGGAAAATACCTCGATCCCCTGCTCACTGGATCGCCGCTTTGTGTCTGACCGGGCGGGGAAACTTCGCTGCACGGTCACTACTGACATCTGGAGCGCCAGCGGCAACACGAAGCTGATAGAGAAAGGCACCACGGCATCATTACTTTACCGCGCCATAGCGGAAGAAGGTATGAAGCACGGGCAAGGGCGGGCATTCATCATTGCGACGAAGCTACGCACCCGCCAGGCGCCTTATCTCGATATCCCGCTGGTTGATACCAGCGCGGCTGGCGAGCTGGGCGAGGCTGGCGTTGATGGCTGGATAGATTCGCACTTCTGGGAACGGTTCGGCGGCGCGTTAATGGTCGGCATGATCCCCGATATTGGCGCATGGGCATCCAACAGCGCGGGTAAAAAAGACCGCAATACGGACTATACGGAAAACAGCCGCCAGGCTATGGCAGATATGGCGCGTACTACGCTGGAGAACAGCATCAATATTCCCCCAACGCTCTATAAGAATCAGGGCGAGATCATCAACCTAATCACAGGTGAGGATATTGATTTTTCCAACATCTATACACTGAGGTTGAAAAATGACCGCTAAGAATATTTCCCTCGACCGCTATAAACAGCGTTTCTTTGGCGACTTTCTGGAGCTTCCCGGCCTGACGGAGATCGCCGTCAACCGTCCAGGTGAGCTGTATACCAAAATCAACGGCGTATGGGAGCAACACGCCGTTCCTTTGTCCTATGAGGATTGCTACAACTTTGCCCGGTGCCTGGCAAAGCACCACGGCGACAATATCGAAGATATTAAGCCGGGGCTGTCAGCCACGCTGGAATCTGGCGAACGGTGCCAGGTGATTGTTCCCCCGGCCTGTGAGCGCGATACGGTGTCTATCACCATCCGTAAGCCATCAAAGGTACAAATCCCGCATCAGTCGTATATCGATGCGGGATTTTATAACCGGGTAACAGGCGAGGAAAAAACGGAGACGCACGACGAGGAATTAATTGCATTGTACAATACAAAAAATATTCCTCTGTTTATGGAGAAATGCGTCGAGTACGGTAAAACGCTCGCGGTCGCCGGGGAAACAAGTACCGGGAAAACCACCTATATGAAAATGTTGATAGGGTATATTCCTGTACATCTTCGGATATCAACCATTGAGGACAACCCGGAAATCACGTTCTTTATCCATAAAAACTACGTCCATCTTTTTTATCCGTCAGAATCATCAGATGAAAAAGGGTCTATCGTTACCCCGGCGAGCCTTTTACGCTGGAATTACCGTATGAACCCTGACCGCATTTTATTAACAGAGGTTCGCGGTGCGGAAGCCTGGGACTTCCTCAAAATAACAGGTTCCGGCCATGAAGGGAGTATGACCTCCATTCATGCAGGATCAGCGAAAGAAGCTATAGATGGGTTTATTACCCGTTGCTATGAAAATCCACAGTGCGCCCAGCTCCCCTATACATTTATGTTACGTAAGGTTCTGGATAGCCTGGACGTGATTGTGAGCATTGATTTAGACGGAAATGTTCGCCGTATGAATGACATTTATTTCCGTCCAATCCATCGAAATCAATATTTTGAGGAAATGAAAGCATGATAAAGAAACTTAAAGTAATCATGTTGGCGGCAATAGTTACCGGATGTTCATCGCCACCGCCTCCCGTCCCTGTAGAGTGGGATAAAGCCGCCGTCCCATTAAATACCAGTTTACCTCAATGGAGTGATAATAACATTATAGTCCCTTCCCCGACAGTTAACGGTAAATGGACATCATCAATCAGCGCACAAAGTTTCTACGATACAATATGGACTCCAGCAGTATTTTACGCAGTCGCCCATTCAACACGAATTGTCGTCACTGCACAATCCGGCACTGATTTCTTTAATGCCAAAAACTGGCTTCGCCAGAATGGCGCAAAAGGCGTTATTGAATACCAGCCTGTTTTTAATTGCCTGACGTGCAGAGAAACCACTATTTATTTCTCTCGCTAATCCATTTAAGCAACACAATCTAATAAGGATTTATCATGAAAAAAACCGTTATCGCGGCGGCTGTATTATGCCTGACCGCAGGAACGCCGATTTATTCCTTTGCCGCTGACCCGTGCGAAGTTGTTCTTTGCATGTACGGAAAAGCCACAGGTAATAGTGGTGGGGGTGAATGCAGTTCAGCAGAACGCGCATTTTTTAAAATCAACGCATTTAAAAAACACCATCGTTTTAATCCGGGTAAAACATTCGATATGCGAAAAGAATTTTTAGGGGAGTGCAAAGCCGCAGACCCTGAATCAATAAGCAAAATCCTTTCAAAATTTGGCAGAGTGAAAGGATAACTGACATATCCATTTTGATATGAGAGGTTCGAAATGATAAACGAAGATTTATTCATTAAGAATATACACTCAAAAAATCAGGACAGAATATCTGTAGCCCTGGTATATGACACGTTATCAAAAGAAGCCCACAGAGGTTGTGGGCTGTATTACGAAATATACGAAAGCTGTTTTATCGGTCTTTTGCGCGATCATCTTTCAGAACTTAATGAAGCTGACGCAAATAAATTACGACGCTATGCCGAAAGCAAAGGCACGAAAATTGATGATGCGTCCTACAGTGAAGCACTGGAAGCTGAAAGGGAGTGCAGGGCTGAAATATACCGCGAGCAAATGTAATCACACAAAACAAAAGTGTATTGTACACTACACAGACTAACAGGCGACGGGACTTTAAGGCTTCATTATTTTTGGCTTCAATTTCGAAGAAATTGTTAAGACGTAAAATCATGAAGTGGCACGCGGAAAGAAAATTCAATTTCGAAGAAATTGCTAATTTTCAGGAACCGCGCCCACCTGCGAACATTCGCCCACAGCGAATTGAGCAGGCCGGGGGGAGCCGCAAAAATTTTGCCGCCCCAGCGAGCAAAAAGGCACGCCCACGTGCCGTTTTTTGTGGGGGGCTTGCCCCGCACACCGTCGCAGCCAGGTAATATAACCCGCCCCAGCGGGGGATATTACCGATTAGGCGCGACCAACCCCTTTAAAGCAGCGTTCCGATTTTTTCGAGCTTGCGAGGAAAAATAGGCTAAACGCAGCGTCTTAAAGGGGTTGGTCGCGCGTAGCGCAAGACGGTGTGCCGCCTTTGACCTTGGGGGTTTTGGCTCGGCGTTCAGCCGGGACATTACCCCCATGTGTCATGCAGTGAGGGCGTCCAGCCCGAACGTAATGGCACAAGCCGTTGCCCGTCATTCGGGCGTTTCAGAGGACAGACGACCACTGGTCGGCTGTATTCTGAAAGCGCGGATAACGGGCTTGATCGCCACTGGCGATCAGTGCCTTTTGCCTGTTCATCGGAGCATATTATGGGAGCATCGCATGGGAGCGTGGTTACGCTCCTATAAGCTGCTCCCATCTTTTGCGCCCAACACGTCAGTTTTCGTATGGAGAAAATAGATATGGGTTCCCACCTGATGCAAAGGCTGAATGCCTTTGCCGATGCATTTTCATTCTTTTTGTTATGGCTGCAAAACAGCCCTGTCATATTATCCCTGCTCGCAGGTCTTACATTACCTTTTATATTCCACCTTCCCCGCGAGGAAAGAAAGAACGCCCCGTTCTGGTTAAAGTCGGTGGCGTGCGTATCCATTTTCTTTTTTATATTCGGCACCATATCACCGCTAACTATTCAGGGGTTGAGCTACTTTTTTAAGTCACTCGACAACAACATATTGTTTAGAGTTCCTCTATGGTTCATGACCATAATGTTTACGGCATCAGGATTGATATTTCATATTGCAGCCCGACGACTTTTAGCAGGAGAAATTGACAACCTAAAACATCGAATGATTAAGAAAAGCAAGCTGGAGAGAAATACCCGAACCGATGTGCGCAAAGTAAAAGAGCTATTACCCGACCCCATAGAATATAATCCACTCGATTACATTGATTTAAAGAAAGGCGTTTTTATTGGCTTAAACAAAGATGACCAGCCGCAATACATAACTATAAAAGAATTCAAAACCCAACACGCAGCAATTATCGGCACAACAGGTTCCGGGAAAGGCGTAACTGCGACCGTTCTACTTTATCAGGCTATTCTTTTAGGTGAGGCTGTTTTTGTAGAAGATCCAAAAGATGATGAATGGGCACCACACGTACTTAGGGAAGCATGTAAGAAAGCAGGCAAGAAATTCACACTTATAAATTTAAACAAGCTAAATTTCCAGCTTGATTTATTGGCTGATATATCTCATGAACAACTGGAGGAATTATTTAACGCTGGCTTTAGCCTGGCTAAGAAAGGGGAGGCTTCTGATTTTTATCGTATCTCTGACCGTCGCGCAGCCAGAAATACATCTGCAATTTATGAAAAAGGAATGACGCTTCGTGATTTATTTAACACTGACTTTGTTCAATCATTACGTGAAGATGTTCCCGCATTTTGTGGTGAGCTGGAAGAAATTGCTTTAGTTAACTCAATTAATGCTACCAAAGGATTTTCATTAAAAGAGGTTTTTGATGAAGGTGGTTGTTGCTACATTATTGGTTCAACGCGCAATCAAAAGATAATTTCTGCACAAAGAATGATTCTGACCCGGCTGATACAAATAGCGGAGACCAGGGACAGAATAAACAGCACCCCGCGTACTGTTGCTATTTTCCTCGACGAGTTGAAATATCATCTTTCTCGCCCTGCTCTTGAAGGACTTGGAACGGCACGAGATAAAGGCGTGCATATATTCATGGCTTTTCAGGCGATAGACGATCTGCGTGACTGCCCGTCTGATTTAAATGGTGATTCAGTTATTGGCGCTATCATTGAAAACGCCAAATTCAAATTGATTTATAAAATCCAAAACCCCGAAACAGCAGAATGGGCGGCAAAAATGACAGGCTCTATCCTGGTCGATGATGAAATGAGGAAAGTACGGACTGATTTGTCATTAACGGAAAAAGTGGATACAGACAGAATGATAAGACAGGCAGAGAGTTACTATGTTGACAGTAATATGTTTTTAAATCTCCCTGAAAAAGTTGGTTTTGTATTTACGTCAACCGAACTACCAAGAGCTACAAAGATGTTTCAGGTTCAGGTCAAAAAAGAAAACATCGAACTTCTTTCATTTGAGTATAAGCAAGCCACACCGGAAAAAAATGAAAGTCAGGAACATAAGCCATCAATCAATCTGTGAGGGCTGAAATGCTTATTCATAACGTTGCAGAAAGGAAAGAAGCCGCAAACAGAAAAATGCTTGCATTGCTGACATTCCTTAAAGAAGAAACATACTCCGATTTTAAAACGCTGAAAAAAGTTGTTGGGTTCAAGGGTAAAAGTCACCGCCCAACGTATGCGCTACTGAATAAAGCGGTTGCATTGGGGTTTCTGATAAAACATGAATACCCGGTAATAGCCGGAAAAAAATCACTATGGGGGATCACCATGCAAGGGCTGGCGATGGTGGTTAAGCCTGATGATAAAGTATTCCCCGGTTATTTTGAGCCGGGGAAACTCAAATACTGGACGCTGGAACACCGGCTCCTGAATCATCGGGTCAGAATTGCACTGGAAGAGAAAGGCGGGCAAGGCTGGCTTAATGGTGATCGGGGGGAGTTTATTGCGCGTTATCCTGGCGTTCGCCATCGTCCTGACGGGATTATCACGTTAGATAGCGGCGCAATCGTCGCCGTCGAAACTGAGCGCTCAATGAAAACCCGCGCACGCTATATCAACATCATTAACAGCCATCTGGCGGCCAGCGATGCCGGACGCTGGCACTACGCGATGTATGTCATGCCGGATGACAAAACCAAAACATCGTTAATCCGGCTGTTTGACTCCATCAAAACGGTAATGAGGAACAACGTTCCGGTGCCGTTCGACGCGAAAAACCGCGAAATGTTTCTTTTCCGCACCATTGATGAACTGGAGCAAGCAGCCGCCAGCGGCGGCCAGTGATTATTTATATAAATCTATTTTTATAAGGTGTGACAGATGAAATGCCGATCTCGTTTGCTTGTTTTTCTGCCCCTGCTTTTCCCCGCCCTTTGCCTGGCTGACTTTTCTGGCCGTGTTGTTCGGGTCGTCGATGGTGATACTGTCCAGGTACTCACCGATGGCAAAATGATGAAAGTTCGCCTTAACGGTATCGATGCCCCGGAATCGGGGCAACCGTTCGGCCAGCGCTCGAAGCAAAACTTGTTAAAGCTGGCCGTCCAGAAACAGACGGAGGTCATAGCCAACAATACAGATCGTTATGGCCGCTGGCTGGGAACACTGATGATTGGCGGTATCAATATCAACGCAGAGCAGGTTAAAGCGGGTATGGCGTGGGCTTACCGCTATCATGGCCGTGCCAGTGACGAAACAATGCTACGCCTTGAAGAAGAAGCCAGACGCCATAGAATCGGGCTGTGGTCGTCACCTGATCCAGTGGAGCCGTGGAAGTGGCGCAAACAGAATAAATAGGATTATATTTTTATATAATTCTGATATGGTAAGGTTAATTTTTAGACGGACGAGGGACTTATGATATTCGCTAAATTTCAGTCACTGACCCATAAGATAGACACTATGGTTATTCGTGACATTAAACGGGAGATGCCGTTGAAATACTGGTCATTCAAAGTGGCGGAATGGATCGCCAGAATCGGAATGATTGGCTTTGTTTGTACCTTTCTTACGTATTTCGGACTCGGCCTCATCATGCAGCACTCAGGCCAAAACCTGCCGGAATCGTTTACTGAGGGATGCGCTCAAGCCATCGTTGCATTGATAGCTATTGCCCTGGTCGGTTTCCTGGTCAGAGGCGGATTGTACGTCGATCTGGAAAAAAGAATACTGGATAAGTGGCAGAGCTACGTTCAGTGACGGTATCACCCGGCCAGTGGCCGGGATACCGGGTGACTTAATGATGTTTTTTCCAGAATTCCTGGTACGCCTCGAACAGCTCCCCATGTTTCATATCATTGGCCGCAGCAATGGAGCGGAACTCACGTTTCAGCTCCATATCGATGTATAAGTTAAGCTGTGCCTTACGGCCATCAGCACTTTTCCGGGTAGGATTAAATCCGTGTTCCGTATCCGCCTGGCTTGGCGGCTCACCTTTGGTATTGCGCGGTTTTGCTGGGACGTTCGCCATAATATCACCTCATAGATAAATATAATTATATTATTATATACTACTGCGTAAGCGTTGTCAGTCGGTCGATCACACCCTGCACAACATCATCAGCTTTCTGCCGTGGGCCAGGGAAAGGCGACTCCGTAAGAGCAAGCCCTTTATCCTGCGCCTGGCTGAACGATGTCAGAAAAGGAATAGCGCCCGGAATGACGGGAACGCCGCAGGGTTGCAGGTATTCCAGCGCCGCACGATACTCACTCTCACTTTCACTTACCCCCGCAAACACCACCGCCATTTTATCTGTCGAATGTCCTTTGTTACGCAGCGCGTTTACGGTCGTAACGGTCGTTCGTAGATCGTCCACGCTAAACCCTGTCGGCAGTACCAGCAAATCGACAATATCAATCAGGCTGAGTAACGATTTCGTGGCATACGCCGCACTGTCGATGACAATCAAATCCCATTGCCCGGATTCAATCTGTTTCTTCGCCTGTGAAACCGTCCCGCATCCCTGAATTGTCACCGGAGGTTCAAAACCATTCCGCAACCTACGTTGCCCCCAGTCCAGGAAAGACCCCTGATCAATATCCATATCCAGCCCAAGAACCCCCCATCCTGCCTTTGTATACTCAGTGGCGATAGCCCGTGACATCGAGGACTTTTTCACCCCGCCTTTCCCGTTAGCCAGTGCGATAACAGCAGTCATATCATCCCCTATATAAATATTTTCCTATAAAAATAGGTAATACTGTAAGTCTAATCCAGACCTCATCATCAGTAAATATTTTTATATAAAAATATAATAATACCCCCCCTCCCCTCGATGTGTGCATGGAGGCCACTGATAACAAGCCAATCAGAATCCATGTAAAACTTTGTTACATATAGATTGAAAAGTAAGATAGATCTGATATATGTAGCAATGATTAAGGTTCTGCCTAGCGGCTTCTAATGGAAAAATGTAAGGGAAGAAAATGAGAACAACTCATCAACTACTTTGTCTTGCTAAATCTTGGAAAAATGGAGGATTTTGCATTGCAGGAAAAAATGATAATAATCAATGGGTAAGAACAATTACAGCAAATCCTATTAATAACGCTATATTCCATCATGGAAATGCCATCAAACCCCTAGATTTTTTCCAAGCAACAACCATTAACCATGCCCCTCAAGGACACCAAACAGAGAACCACATCATTGATGAAAACGTGAGTTTTACTGTTAATGGGCATTGTGCTGCTAATGATTTAGATGATTATGTGGATACGCCTGCAACTCTATGGGGGACAGGAACAAGCAGTAACTACGGTGTAAATGACAAAATCATTATTGGACAGAGTGTGGTAAACAATTCACTCTACCTGATCAAGCCTGATGATACGGTGATAGTACAGATGCAGAATGAGTATGGTACTGATAAACTGAGAATAAGGTTCACCTATAACTCTAATGAATACTTACTAACGACTACAGATATGGGAATACAGAACTATTTCAGAGATGAAAACAACAGGTTGAATGATGGCGAAGAGGAAGAACTTGATGGAGTCTCCTATCTTACTATCAGTCTAGCCGAACCACTGAATGGAAACTTATATAAAGTAGTAGCTGGAGTATTTTAGATGGAACATGTAAATATACATACAATAGGTTTTACAAAAAAGACAGCTGAGCATTTCTTTAACGCATTAAAGAAAAATAGCGTCATCCGAGTAATAGATACAAGATTGAATAACAATTCCCAGCTTTCCGGTTTTGCAAAGGCAAAAGATCTTGAGTTCTTCTTAAGAAAGATATGTAACATAGATTATGTATACAGATCAGAGTTAGCCCCAACAAAGAAAATTCTAGATGATTATAAAAATAAAAACATCACTTGGGAACAGTACTCATATGAATACTTAAATCTTATGGAACAAAGGCTTATATCATCGAAGTTATCTAGTGTTGATGTGGATAATGGATGCCTTCTTTGCAGCGAAGATAAGCCACATAATTGCCATAGAAGACTTTTGGCAGAGTATTTAAAACAACAATGGTTAAACCAAAAAACTGATATCAATCATATACTATGAGTGTACTTTTTTTAGAATATAGTAAAGAGTTCAATTGCTTTAGTAAATTCAAAAGGAAATTGGACTTTTTGACTAAAAAAATAAGCATATCAGAGATAATTTTCATCTCTGACCCTAGAGGATTTATCAGAAAAATTTCTGAAGATAAGCAATTTCGAATTCGTGAGGTGAATTCTGCCGAAGATGCTGAATATGCAATCATTTTTAGAGACAAACGTCAAGATATTGGTGATTTTAAATTACCTGAGAATGCAAAAGTAAAAGTTGTACTTTTAAATCTGACGCTGGTTGTCAATAAAGACAGAGGTGATAAATTTGATGTATATATAGGCAGAGGTACGATATGGGGAAATCCTTATCAAATAGGCGTAGATGGGGATAGGGATGAAGTAATAAGAAAATTCAAATATGATTTTGATAAAGAATTTTTAAAACCCTTTGATAATATTGATAAAAATGCATCATCTCTTAAGGGAAAGATTATTGCGTGTCATTGCAAGCCATATGCATGTCATGGGGATATCATAGCCGATTATATAAACTCCCTTGATGACGGGGAATGAGATTTGATACATGCCTAATTCAGGGAAAGCGCTTTTCTGAAAAGTTGAGTTTTATCAAGGTAATGAAAAAAAAGATCTAAAAAAATAAAATGTTAAAAATGTTACGCGGGTGTTTAAATTTAACAAAAAAATTACATGCGTTTTTTATAGATAAACTGCACATAAAAAATATAAAAAACGCATTTTCAGATAGTTAGTGGCTTGAGATGACTCTTTTTGTATAGAAACACTTCGATTTAACATAAAAGGCATTTGGCGAACCAAATTTTGGGGCTAGCCGAAACAAAAATGGCAGCCCCGGAGGGTGGGATTAAATACCGTCTAGAAGAAAATCAATAGCGGCTTTAACCTGGGTACGATGAAGGGAAGCATCGCAGAACACAGCCCCCAGAGAACGGGCGGGAATACTCGCCATTTCATGCGTCATAACTGCATATTCTTTACCGTCGTTCAGTCTGACAAGCGGAACCAGCCGTTCCGGGCGAGTGCTGCCAGGGTACTTTTCAACAGGCAGCAGCGGGATCACAATCCTGCGGTTCAACTGGCCGATAATATCGCTGGTTACATCAAGCAGTAGGGGATAGACGGCGCTCTTTCCGGTGTTACTGTATACAGTGAACTGCATTTTTTAAAATGTCCTGTACTCATCGCTGAAACAACCATGTTCATCGTGAAAACGATTAAGCGCTTCCAGCGCTTCGTTGTTTTCCTCCTGCCATTTTTTCGCTTCATACTGGCGTAGTTCAGCGTCAAGGGCTGCGGTCAGAGTGGCACTGAGATTAATACCAGCCTCACGCGCACGGCTGAGTAAGGCACGTTCTACGGTCATAGTAACGCTTTGTGTTGCTCGTTGTGTTGTTGCCATAAATACCTCGCGTCAAATTCCGTGTAATAAACACGGCTCATTAGACGTAGCATAACACCAAAAATCCAATGTAGCGGAAAAATCTGGGCTTCCGGCGTAGCCTTCGTGTTTAGCGTGAGTTTTCGTTCCACTGAGGAAGGAACGGGGGTTGATGCGCGTCAGCGCATGTAGGGGTTCGGGGTCCAATGATGTAAAAAACCACGCTAAGGGTTTAATTCATTGTTTGTATTGAAATTTAATGGTCTTAACTCGCCATTCAGAATATCTTCTGGTAACGAAAACGTATAATGCCCCAGCATATTTATATGGCCATGTATCAGCGGCGACAATCTTGCCAGGTGCTCCTCCTCAGGAGTTTCCCCCGATTTGCGAAGATGTGACAACGCCTCCTGCATGTAAAGTGTATTCCACAGCACAACCGCATTGGTCACCAGGCCCAGAGCACCCAGTTGATCTTCCTGACCTTCACGGTAGCGTTTTCTAATCTCACCACGTTGTCCGTAGCAAATGGCTCGAGCCACTGCATGGCGTCCTTCTCCCCGGTTGAGCTGAGTGAGTATCCGACGCCGGTAATCCTCATCATCGATATAGTTGAGAAGATACAAAGTCTTGTTGACCCGGCCCACTTCCATAATCGCCTGAGCCAGACCAGATGGTCGGCTACTTCTCAACAGTGAACGAATAAGCTCTGATGCATGGATGGTCCCAAGCTTCAGTGAACCCGCCATTCGCATCATTTCATCCCATTGGGATTCTATTTTTGAAAGTTCAACACATCCCCGAGCCAGCTCATTCAGGGCACCATAATGGGGGTCAGTTTGGATATAGAGAATTATTGTACGGTAAGCCTGTTTTTTGAACAGACTTACCTATAGCAATAGGGTGTACTCCCGCGCTATACGGCATTTTCAGAGGTTTGACCTTAATCGGATAACCTAAATGCGATACTGCAAGAGCGACAACTTAAAAGCGATAGCCACTGACGCAAAATCAACCCCTTACGAACCAAGATTGGTTAAATAATGCGCTTAACGTACAAAAATTTCCGATCTCCAAACTGACCCCGTAAATGGCTCAGTGAAAACACAACCGGTAAAGAGGCGGAAGACATTGCCCGTGAGGGCAGTCTTTCCGCCGAAGATTTCACATGGCACCCCGTCAGCCGGGCTGTTGGCAATCCCGGGAACCAGGGCAGGGAACTTATAGAGCCACTGGCTTAGCAGACGGTGAGATACCCGGCATCCACTCACAGGGTTATGCACCGTTTCTGTGGATAACCCAGAGCCTGTTTTATCCGGCAGAACAATAACCTGGCAGGAGCCGGTAAAATTCTCCTTGCAGGACGGGAAATATCTTAAATAATACTGTATATAAAAACAGGCATTTTAAGAGGTATGCCATGATCCTTTTTGTCACTCCCGCATCTGAACCAGCACTGTCCACCGCACCACTTTTCACAGAGCGCTGTCCGGCAGGTTTTCCGTCACCGGCCGCGGACTATACCGAAGACGAACTGGATCTGAATGCCTATTGTATCCGTCGCCCCAGCGCGACCTACTTTGTCCGGGCCATTGGCGACTCGATGAAAGATATGGGCCTGCACTCCGGCGATTTAATGGTTGTCGACAAAGCCGAAAAACCCATACAGGGGGATATTGTCATCGCAGAAACAGATGGCGAGTTCACCGTTAAACGCCTGCAGCTTAAACCCCGAATCGCCCTGCTGCCGATGAATCCCGCCTACCCCACCCTCTACCCGGAGGAACTGCAGATATTCGGCGTGGTGATGGCATTCATACATAAGACGCGGGGTACTAACTGATGTTTGCGCTCGCTGATGTGAATTCGTTCTATGCGAGCTGCGAGAAAGTTTTTCGTCCCGACCTGCGGAACAAACCTGTTGTTGTTCTTAGCAACAACGACGGCTGTGTAATAGCGCGAAGTGCCGATTATGTGGAATTGCAAGTAACACTGTGATGCAGATGAAGCGAACTTCATCTGACTATAATATTGATATCGTTTTCCGCAACAATCAGCATCACAGCAGGTAAACCTTCCACACTCATTTTTTGATGTAACTTTTTGATTAAATTATCATCTTCATTACTGGCTTTCGCTGAAAATCCTTGAGGATGGGAGTGCCATTCACCAACATAATCGACAACACGAGCGGTCAGCTGCTGAACCCGTTCTAATGCTTCCTTTTGTCCCTCTTCTCCTCGGACAAAGAAGGCTGGTGAGGATTTACTGTCGATAGGTTCTGGGAGCACATCAACCAGAATAATAGTCTTGTTCTTAAAATCAGTTATGCCCACAATAGCGCCCCCGGTTTCATTCGGTAGGGCCTGTAAACGGGTGTGTCTCAGTTTTTGTTCTAAGCCTTGATCGTATCTAACAATCCATTCGCCAGCAATTACAGATACCACAGGGTAAAGCTCAATTTCATGAGCGCTCACTGCACCTGAATTTTCATCAGACACCCAGATTGACCTGCCCCCACGATTAGATACAACACTCAGTTAGTAACGTCGGAATCTTCATTCTCAGAATGACCCTTTCTCCAGCCCGCTGCAAATTCAGACGGTGTCTGATAATTCAGCGTGGAGTGCGGGCGGCATTCGTTATAATCCTGCCGCCAGTCATTAATAATTTTCCTGGCATGAACGATATCGCTGAACCAGTGCTCATTCAAACATTCATCGCGAAATCGTCCGTTAAAGCTCTCAATAAATCCGTTCTGCGTTGGCTTGCCCGGCTGGATTAAGCGCAACTCAACACCATGCTCAAAGGCCCATTGATCCAGTGCACGGCAAGTGAACTCCGGCCCCTGGTCAGTTCTTATCGTCGCCGGATAGCCTCGAAACAGTGCAATGCTGTCCAGAATACGCGTGACCTGAACGCCTGAAATCCCAAAGGCAACAGTGACCGTCAGGCATTCCTTTGTGAAATCATCGACGCAGGTAAGACACTTGATCCTGCGACCGGTGGAAAGTGCGTCCATGACGAAATCCATCGACCAGGTCAGATTGGGCGCCGCCGGACGGAGCAGCGGCAGACGTTCTGTTGCCAGCCCTTTACGACGTCTTCTGCGTTTTACGCCCAGGCCACTGAGGTGATAAAGCCGGTACACGCGCTTATGATTAACATGAAGCCCTTCACGGCGCAGCAACTGCCAAATACGACGGTAGCCAAAACGCCTGCGCTCCAGTGCCAGCTCAGTGATGCGCCCTGATAAATGCGCATCAGCAGCCGGACGGTGAGCCTCATAGCGGCAGGTCGACAGGGATAAACCTGTAAGCCTGCAGGCACGACGTTGCGACAGACCGGTCGCATCACACATCAACATCACGGCTTCCCGCTTCTGGTCTGTCGTCAGTACTTTCGCCCAAGAGCCACCTGAAGCGCCTCTTTATCCAGCATGGCTTCGGCAAGCAGCTTCTTGAGTCTGGTGTTCTCTTCCTCAAGCGACTTCAGGCGCTTAACTTCAGGCACCTCCATACCGCCATACTTCTTACGCCAGGTGTAAAACGTGGCATCGGAAATGGCATGCTTGCGGCAGAGTTCACGGGCGGGTGCCCCAGCTTCGGCTTCGCGGAGAATACTGATGATCTGTTCGTCGGAAAAACGCTTCTTCATGGGGATGTCCTCATGTGGCTTATGAAGACATTACTAACATCGGGGTGTACTAATCAACGGGGAGCAGGTCAAGATACATAATCGAGCATCATCCTTAAGGACGGTCTGCCGTAGTTGGCGCGACAGGATACCAGCATGAACGTGAATACATTCGTTAGACATACGTACAGAAATATCCCGACATCCACCACCGACCCAACGATCACCATAATTGTGCTGTAGGTGAGTGTTTCCCCACTCGCTGCTCAAAATTGCCCGGTAGTATTGCCCCTCAATTGCATCAATTCGGCACTGTCTGTCTGTATCCTCTATTAACATCACGCTGGCCTTGCCTGATGGTGTCAGAAACAGACTAACTGTTCTGGGTATATCATCTTTTAACGCTAGGGTCCTAGGCACCTCAAAGGTGGTACTGACATCCACAACTAAGTGAGCCTCATTCACAGCTCTGGCAATATCATGATCGTCATCAAGAATACTTTTATTGATCGCTCCGGGGAGAGGTTCATGTGGATAAATACTACCTGCGAGGTGCCGAAGAATATCAGTTTTAGGGTATCCAATATGATCATCAACCCCAATATGGCGGGGCAGATTATGTGGAAGGAGTTTGTCAGGATCGATAAATGTCCAGTGTCCCCAGCCGACTCGTATCCAGATATCAGCTAATGTGCCGCCAAGAGCCCCAACGCCAGCCAGAACACCATAGAAAGATGCATTATCAGAATCAACAGCAGAAATGTCTCTTGCTCGTGCAGCATTCATAGCCGAACGTATTTCGACAGGTAACAGTGGTAATTGTTGCCATTGTGTACCTCTTACGCCACCAAGTAGTCGGAAACGGTGCTGTATTCCCCGCTCATTCCTAGGGGCAAGTATGTCTAATACGCTGGCAAGTTCGTAGAGTGAGCGTTCCACGATATAGCCCATAACATCAGTACGTTCTGTTTTACCATCCCTTAAACGAGGAACCCATAGCAGAATTAGCAAACCTTCCTTTTCACCAGAGCTAGGGCGAAGACCTGTATCAGGTATAGCATCATAAACAGCATCAGCGAGTGGCTGGAGAAGTTCACTTCCCCAGGATTGAAGCTGCTCTTCCAGTTTTTTCAGATTGTCAGGATATGAAGCAACTAATGAGGCTTCAACTGGTGGGACGGCAATGGTTAATAAGCGAAATGGTCTGATGCCCTGATTAGAATGTTCAGGTACAGCCCTTAAAATTATCGGCTTACCATTGCTGACCATCTGGAGGCTGAGTTTATGAGCTGCGGCATGATTATAATCAAGATAATTCGCTGGTAAAATAAGTTGATAGGGGCTCATATAAAAAAGTTGCTCAAGAGGTTGGTCTTCTCGATGCAAACGTTGTTCAGCTGATTCTCTGAGCCACCAAAATATTCGCTCAATAAATCTTTCAGGTGTCCAGTTGCGTTCGACGGCGCTCCAAGATACATCATAAAGGCAAAGAATTTTTGGAGAGTCTGGTACACCTGCATGTTGATGAGATAAAACAGGAAAATCTTTACGCAATGCATGAACTAGGATCGGGATAGTGAACTTAGGGTTTATCTCAATAGCTAATCGTTCTTTACGACGAATGCCAGCCTTATTGCCAGAAGTTACTGTACCATCAGCAACATCAATGACTAGGTATTCCGAGCGGTCATTGTTTTGCTCAGATAAACGTAATTCTCGAACAGTTATATAGGGATGCTGTTCGCATGCTGTAAGCAATGAGATTGTTTGCGGATATAGGCTATCACGCCCCGATGAATCGAGGCGTTTACCCAATTCGAAATATTCGATCATTGGTTTATTACACCTGCCCGGGGTGCGGCTGCCGTAGCAGCGCTTGTCGCAGCAGAAACTGCACCAACAATAGCGGGAATCAATTTTCCATCTCGTGCCACTTCAAACTCAAGAACAGTTTTATCTTTAAGGTCGCCCGTGCAACTGAACCAACCATCAACATTATCCAGAATATCATCGTACTCACGTTTAGCTCGAATACACGGAGGATCATAATCGTCATCAAGTATCTGTTTGCTGCTGGAAACTATTGTCGCTCCAGAACGCGCTTGCCCTAAAGCATTACGGGCCGCATCGCAAACCAGAGCATCTTCTCCCCATTGTGACCAGCTATAATAGGAAAGTGAATGCCACGAACAATGATGTGGTGTGAGGAGAAGATCATACTCCAGCACCTCAGGATTGCTTTTGTAACGATTCCATAATCGCTCCCAGATGAGAACTTCTGCATCCCCACCGAGTAAAAAGTGCATAGGATTACGAGAATATGCGGAAGGCAGTATTTTCATATTCATAATGATACTGGATTCATTTTTAGAAAGGGCTTCTTCCAGATTTTCATCATCTTCATGTGGTGCAGGTGCCAGAAGCTGTGCAGAGAAAACGTCTGAAACTTGCCCGTCAATTCTGGTGAATGTATCTCCAGCTTTAATAAGAATGGCACTCAGATCATCCGTTTTACCGTTAATATCTTCACCCATGATAAGAATGCGATTACCGCTAAATGCGTAACCATGTTCCCGCCAGTATTTTACACGGCGCCGAGCTTCCGTATTAAATGCCTGAGCATCTTCGCAAAGTGTGTGATTTTTCGAACGACGTCGAAAAATCAATGGTGATGACCACAACTCTCGGATGATTATGCGTTTTTCTGAACGTTTCAGATGGTCATCTGGATAGTCTTCAGGACGGCCCAGCCAGAAATGTTTACGTAGACCCCCACAATGGTCCTGATCCGGATGACTCAGCATAAAGACGTCAACAAAAGGGCGATCGTTATTATCGTACTTCAATCTGTTACGTAGCGCCGAGGCAACATCAGGTGTGTCATCTTTGGGGTCATCAGCAGCAGAACGGATATGTACATCAGTCAGAATGGATGTACCCTGGGTATCAGCCAAACGCACCAGTGTCATATCACCGTTGCCGACCTGGAAAAAAGTAACTTTTGCTGCCATCGACATCTCCTTCAGGGATACGAAAGATTGAGGTTAAGAACATCTGTTGCTAAGATACATCTAGTAATTATTCGAGTCTAGTAACTATGCGTATATTTTTTAGACTCAAATTGTAAGCACAGGAAATGATTGATAAATGATTGATAAAATGGTGCGAACTGGTCATTGGGGCCAAGAGAGACGACTTGAATTCATCGATTTTCGCCTACTGTGGGAAGGTCGACTTAACCGTGCAGATATCACTACATTTTTCAGAATTTCAGTGCCGCAGGCTTCGTTAGATTTGGCTAAATATCAAGAGATTGCACCAAGAAACATGGTGTATGATCGAACTCAGAAGGCTTATGTAACTACTCCAGATTTCAAACCTGTTTTTTCAAGTTTTGACAGTAATCATTACCTGAATGAACTATTAGGGCGAGAAAATGGAATAGTGGATCCTTGTGATAGTTTCATTGGATGGGCCCCTCCGGTTGCCAGCCTTCCTCTTCCGGCTAGGAAAGTACAACCTGAAATATTGATTGATTTAATCCGGGCCATGCAAAGAGAACAGGCTTTGGTTGTTGATTATCGTTCGATGACTAATGAACCAGCGGTTCGTATGTTATACCCAACTGCATTTGCACATGATGGTCATCGGTGGCATATTCGCGCCTATTGTTTTAAATCTGCAATGTTTAAAGATTTTGTCCTTGGCAGATTCTTTAATATTATTGAATTTGTTTCCCCACCGACATCAATTCCACAAGATGTTGACTGGAATACATTTATTGATGTGGTGATAGGTCCAAACCCTAACTACGATACGAATAGACGGCTATCTATTGAGCATGATTACCAAATGGTACATGGCGAGGCGAAAATTCGGATACGTAAAGCACAATTATATTATCTTAACCGTCGGTTAAATTTGGATGTGAAAATCGATTCTTCAATAGATGATAAGCAGCAAATCATCATGCTAAGAATAGAAAAACCTGAAGATTCTATAGGATAAAGTTAACATGAATGTAACTGGTATTAATAAAAACAATAAGGAATGGATGATTGCGATAATAATTACCTACCTTTTTATTCTGTTATGTCTGGCAACATACGCTATTGGGGCTATGTCTCTGGGGTGGTTGCCTGCACCTTACGCACCATTAAGGGTGCCACTGATGTGTGGTGCCATTGCCTATATTGGTGGTTGTTTATATTGTTTTCGTGCAATTTACATCAATAAATGCATTAGAAAACAATGGGATCCAGATTGGCATGTATGGTATTTCATCCGCCCACTTACCAGTACAATTGCAGGTGCAATCAGTTACTTATTTCTTAAAGCAGGATTGTTAGTTCTGGAATCTAGCTCCAATGCAGGGTCCAGTGAAATGGGTTTCTTTGCATTGGCGTTTATTGCAGGCTTTAATGTCGATAAGTTTGTCGCGAAAATTGAGGAAGTTGCAAAGGCCGTGTGGGGGATTGAAAAAACAAGAAGTGCAACTAATCATGAGGTAAAAGACTTAGATAAAAAAGAATAACATGGGTATTCAAATTAACCGGGATATTTTTCGCTATTTTATCTTCTTTGCTTGTCTGGTGTTTCAATATTTTTTAATTTCTCTAATAATTTGTCTATCGCACCAATATCATTATTTACTGCTGCCTGTTCATCATCCGTCAACGGGATCTCCTGCATCATTTTGAGTAAATTCTGACGCCCCTCTATATATTGCGCTTCTGATGATGATTTAGGCAGGTAGAACGAACATTTTGCACAAGCCATACGGTGTGGGCACTGTTCAAAAAAGTCATAACTACACAATCCGTGCCCAAGGTCATAATATCGCCATGGTTCTCCTTTCTGCATTTGTCCGGACGAAATTGCATCCTGATCGATCAGCACCGAAACCATACGACGGTTTCGCTCAAAGTATCCTGCTTTAGACAGAGACCCTGCCAGTTTTGTCGGTGTGATATCGATATAATGCTGTGTCGAACTGGGAGAGGAATGTCCGAGCCAGCGCTGTAACTCAAATAATCCTAGTGGTTCCCTGGCATTAAACAGCTGGCTGGCTATAGTTGCCCGCGCTCTGTGGCTAGTGATAGTTCCCCTGATATCTTTGTTTGGAACACCAGCTTTCCGACAAAGCATCGGAATTAAGGATTTATTAATATAACTCTGGCTAATCCGAGCAGCTTTATGCATAAAAAGATAACTGACAAGTTCACCCGTTTTTAAATCAAGTTGGTCTGGTTGTATATTTCGGTGATGCTGCCAACTTACTGATTTAGTGTATGATGGTGTTTTTGAGGTGCTCCAGTGGCTTCTGTTTCTATCAGCTGTCCCTCCTGTTCAGCTACTGACGGGGTGGTGCGTAACGGCAAAAGCACTGCCGGACATCAGCGCTATCTCTGCTCTCACTGCCGTAAAACATGGCAACTGCAGTTCACTTACACCGCTTCTCAACCCGGTACGCACCAGAAAATCATTGATATGGCCATGAATGGCGTTGGATGCCGGGCAACCGCCCGCATTATGGGCGTTGGCCTCAACACGATTTTACGTCACTTAAAAAACTCAGGCCGCAGTCGGTAACCTCGCGCATACAGCCGGGCAGTGACGTCATCGTCTGCGCGGAAATGGACGAACAGTGGGGCTACGTCGGGGCTAAATCGCGCCAGCGCTGGCTGTTTTACGCGTATGACAGGCTCCGGAAGATGGTTGTTGCGCACGTATTCGGTGAACGCACTATGGCGACGCTGGGTCGTCTTATGAGCCTGCTGTCACCCTTTGACGTGGTGATATGGATGACGGATGGCTGGCCGCTGTATGAATCCCGCCTGAAGGGAAAGCTGCACGTAATCAGCAAGCGATATACGCAGCGAATTGAGCGGCATAACCTGAATCTGAGGCAGCACCTGGCACGGCTGGGACGGAAGTCGCTGTCGTTCTCAAAATCGGTGGAGCTGCATGACAAAGTCATCGGGCATTATCTGAACATAAAACACTATCAATAAGTTGGAGTCATTACCCAGCAATCAATGTATTCCCCTACGATTGGATCAACAGGTTTGGTGAAGGCCGTGCTGGTTTTGTTCACGGGGACATCCAGCAAACATATCCGAGAGCCGCCCTGATGTTCATCATTTTGCCAGCGTATACAGCCTGTTCGCATCCGCAAAATTTCATCACGACGCAACCCACCAAACAGCCAGAGAACACATAATGCACGAACCATAGAAAATGGGTAGCGATAGTAAAGTTGTTCACCATAATGCAGATCCTGCTCCTGCAGGTTCAACCCTGCCCAGACAAGTTTACTCCATATATCATCAGCAACGACTCTTGGTGCAGGGCCAATACTGGCCCGGATAGCGCGGGGTAAACGGAACGTTCTGACAGGATTAAATCGGACGATAATAAGCCCCCATTCCTGAAGGTCTCGAAAAAAAACTCTGATAGCCTGTAAAATCCCCGCCCGTGCAGAGGCTGTCATTAACTGGCCTATTCGATTCTGATACATATGGCGCGGTTCAGACCACTGGCCTATTTTCATTTGACACACTGCAGCTACGTATTCAAGTGCGATGTCCCGGCTCCAGTCTGCAGGAGAATGTATATCAGGGTGAGTGGCTTTCAGCCAGCGCCCACACTGCAGGATGCGGTACCATGTACTGAGTTCAGATGATGGTGCTTTAATAGCGGTTTTACGCCAGCGTTCACACCATCGCAACCATTCTTCCGGAACGTTACTGGTTGCACGATATTCCCCGTGAGGCCGTCTGCGCTCAAGAATACGATGGTCAATGCCCGCTGGGAACAGCCCCATCGCAGCAAATATCCTTGACAAGGTGGCCGCAGAGCGACGCATATAAACAGGCCCGTAAGTTATTACTCGCTTAAGTGTTTCCAGTTCCAATTTTTCAGGATCAACCTGCCGCTGACAAAGCATAGACAGCAGTAGCGCATTACGAATGTTATTGTCAGCAGCGACAAAGCCGAGGCGCTGCATGTTCTCCTGAAGCTTGTTTACCGCCGCCTCTGTCGCCGGGCGGCCAAAAACTTTGACAGAAAGCCGATAATGATAAAAGCAGCCAGCCGCCTCAAGTCGATTAAATCCGCACAGTAACCAAGCAATCGCGAGGACATACTGTCGACAATTACCACAGCTGCCATATTTTTTGCGAAATACCTCTTCACTGCTGCACAGCACTTCGAGCCAGTCGTCCTGGGTCCATGACCAGTAGTTTTTTTCCAGCCGGTGCATTTCCAGAATGATGTCATGAATTGCAGAATTGGTTGTTGTGGATGCGGCATTCATCCACTTTAATGCTGCTCTGAGTGGAATTATCAGGCGAGAAAGCCTTTGTCTTACACAGTTCGACCAGTTTTGTTTATGACGTCCAACAACATACTGAGCCAGCTTTATCAAAGTATCTCGTTCAATCGGCTGTAATTCGGGAGAACAATCCCAGTCAGGATCAGGTTGCCATACTTCGTAGTCAAAAGGGGCTGGCGCATCATATTCAGTTTTCATTGCCATCCGTATTGTCCCCCTTTAAATGGTGTAACCGATGTTCATGTATCGACGCCATACCTGCGTTAAATTTTTCCGTAAGATCACGCGCACTAAGATGGATATAAAGTAACGTTGACTGGATACTCTGATGGCCGGCAAACGTAGCGATCTCATGAATATCCCAGTCAGCTCTGGCGAGATCGGTCAGACATAGATGTCTGAAGGTATGCGTACTCAATTGGGGTAGCCCCGCCTGCATTGCCAACGACCTTACGATCTTGGACCAGGTCCACCGGGTTATTGGCGCAGTTCTGTTGCGACAGGAATAAGAAAGAAACAGTGGGCCACGGGAAGTATTTAATTGTCGCCGTTCTGCTAACCAGAGGAAATATAACTCTCCGGTTACGACAGAATAGGGCACAACCCGACCTCGCTTAGTTTTTGTCGTTTCAGCCCGAACTGTTAGCAAGCGACGAGAAGGGTCAATATCGCCGGTAGCAACGGAGCACAACTCTTCCCGGCGCAGGGCACAGTCGTACGCAAGAGATAGCATAAAACGATTACGTATTGTGGTCTGGCGGGCTGCGATAAGTAAGTTTTCCCAGTCACGGTCACTCGGTATCCATGGCAGGCGTCGCTGTGCCTGAATGAGCCCCCTGCGCCCACCTCCGCCAGGATGCCAGCTGCCTCTCATAACGGGGTTCAGTACTATTAATCCTTCTTCTCGCAGGTAGTCACAATATAATCGAACGATAGTGAGTCGATGACGAAGGCTGGCAGCCGCCAGATTGCGGGAGATATTAAGATGCCGAACATACAAAGCCAGGATCTCCCGGCTGGCTTCTGTAGGGCTCACATCATTCTGGCGACAAAAACGCAGCCAATCATCGATCCCACGGGCATAAGCTTCAACCGTATTTGGCGCCTTCAGCAAACTTTCCTGTAAGCATAACCAGCGAAAAGCTGTAGGCTCAGCCATCATGTAAGGTAAAGATGCCAGCAACGATGCACGCATACACTTTCCTTCCGAGTCAGAAAGCACAACCTAAGGATAGTCAATTCCAAATAACATATAAGCCAAACGGCTGGGTATAAAGATGGGAACCCCCTGGTTCCAGCTCAAAGAGGCGCAGTTTCCTGAAAAACTGTACGTTTTTTCCAGCAACTACGAGCTCTACGCGAGCCTGAGTAACCGTGTGGTCGCCCTGCTGGAAGAGCTGTCGCCCCGCGTCGAACAATACTCAATTGACGAATGTTTCCTGGATGCCCGAGGAATTGGCCACTGTATGGATCTGGAGGATTTTGGCAGGCAGCTGCGTGGGCATGTTCTCAGTGGAACCGGACTGACGATCGGTGTCGGCTTCGGCGCCACAAAAACACTGGCCTTATACAGTGATCAAGTTTTTTGTGATTTTTTTTGAATGATGAGAACTTTCACATGAGCTAGCAGCATATGTAGATCCGCACTGTGATATCATCAGCTGGTATTGAGAAAACCGGAATGAAACGCATGGCGCAACTGCTGGCCCACGCCGTAAACAGGCTGGAGTATTTGCCCGGGGACTCCTTGGCAGTATCTTCATGCTGCTCGATTTTGGTGACAAATACCGTAGTCAGTTTTTTCCCCTTATGGATCCATGTTAACTATTATTTTTTATTAGGTTTAACAATATCAATGAGTTGCATTGATACTTTTAACTAATTATTTTTGCGTGCTAAACATGCATGCCACTTTATATGAAAAAGATCTTTACTCATTTTTCCCATGAAAAGGAGGCCATACAGTTGTTTTTCGGGAAAGGATTAGAAGGGTTATGACATATTCATATTGCTCGGATTGTATTTTCATTTCACGAACTGAAGCGTCTTTATCTGCATGAGGGAACCAAATTGATGCTGGGATCTTCATTCCTGCTCTTTCCATTGAAACGTTCTGGTTTGCAGCAAGCGATCCTTCTGGAATACATACAACATTGCGTTGTGTGCGAAAGAAGGCTCCGTTACGACGAGCCGCCGGGCTGGAAAAGGCCCATTTCATGTACCCGTCACGAGATAAAATGAATACGGCATTTTCTTCAGTACATTCAAGCCATTTCAATGCAGCTGCTGTCAGCGATACCCCATAACGAATCGCATACTGGCGTAATACTTCAATATCAACGTCTGGCGTCAACTGTTGACGGAAGTCATTGAATGGCATCAGTAAGTAAGAAGCAAATAAATCTGCTTCTGATTCAATATTTTTATCTTCCCAGGATAGCATATCATCACTGCTACATCTGAACTCATCACGATTTAGACGATGAAGTATGTAATGTCCCAGTTCATGTGCCTGAGTGAATCGAATTCTACCAGGGGATGTTAAACCGTTATTGTAAAGTAACATCCAACGGCTTCGGGCTTCATTGGCAATTAATGCACCATCAAATCCTTTGATGTCAACGGGTTCTATTTTTACTATAGGGTCAGCCCATTGGAATAACTCTGCTGCCCCCAGAGACAACTCACCAACGTTAACAGGAAATCGTTCTGTGCCGTGAATCTCACTGAAAGTATCGCAAATTTTTGTTAGCCGAATAGCTGCTTTTTGAGGCGTCCATATCTCTTTTTCGGACATAACTAAAAGTCCTTTTTAAAGGTGTCCAATATTTTTCTTAACTGTGCTTTAGCCTCAGGTTCAAGGTTTTTATAGCCCCGGAAGAAAGCATCATCAAGATGTCTTTCTTCCGGTTCTCGAAGATCATCTTCTAAAAAGAAACTAGTCCCAACTCCCAATGCATCTGCCAGGGCAGTGAGCTTTTCTGCCGAAGGACGTTGAGACTCGCGATTTTCCAGTTCCCATAGATAGCTTTTACTGAGTCCAGCCATGTCAGCGAGTTTTTCCAGCGTTAATCCACGCTGTTTACGCAAATCGCGAAGTTTTCCGCCAAGACGGGTTGCCATTGTTGCATCTCCTCATTTATCTCTTTCATCATTGTACCACTATTCCGAACAAAAAGTTTGACAAGTATGAAAAATGCACTCATTCTTATAAAAAGTTCGCTATACCGAACTTTTTGGCCGACGAAAATGAACATGACATGTCGTCCGGCTTGGATAGAGTGAAGACTTCTAGTGAGGATGAGATGTCAACAGAACATGTCGACCATAAAACTATAGCGCGATTTGCCGAAGATAAGGTAAATCTTCCAAAAGTAAAGGCTGATGATTTCAGGGAACAGGCCAAGCGATTACAGAACAAACTGGAAGGGTATCTTTCTGATCATCCTGACTTTTCATTAAAGCGAATGATTCCATCAGGTAGTCTGGCTAAAGGAACTGCTCTTCGCTCGTTAAACGATATTGATGTGGCTGTGTATATCAGCGGCTCTGATGCACCACAGGATTTACGTGGGTTGCTTGACTATCTTGCTGATAGATTGCGTAAAGCATTTCCTAATTTTAGTCCTGATCAGGTTAAACCCCAGACATACTCTGTAACGGTTTCCTTCCGGGGCTCTGGCTTAGATGTCGATATTGTCCCTGTATTGTATTCGGGGTTACCTGACTGGCGAGGTCATTTGATAAGCCAGGAAGATGGCTCGTTCCTTGAAACCAGTATTCCTCTGCACCTTGATTTCATCAAAGCCCGCAAGCGTGCTGCCCCGAAGCATTTTGCTCAGGTTGTTCGTTTAGCGAAATATTGGGCTCGTTTGATGAAGCAAGAGCGACCGAATTTTCGCTTTAAATCGTTCATGATTGAATTGATTCTTGCAAAATTACTGGATAATGGTGTGGATTTCTCGAATTATCCGGAAGCTTTACAGGCATTTTTTACCTATCTGGTGAGCACCGAATTACGTGAACGCATTGTCTTCGAAGATAATTATCCTGCGTCAAAAATAGGCACGTTGTCAGACTTAGTGCAGATCATCGATCCCGTTAATCCTGTTAATAATGTTGCTCGTTTATATACGCAGTCTAATGTGGACGCCATCATTGACGCCGCAATGGATGCCGGTGACGCTATTGATGCTGCATTCTATGCACCAACCAAGCAATTAACTGTAACCTATTGGCAGAAAGTTTTCGGTTCTTCATTCCAGGGGTGAAATCATTATGTCTTCTTATAGTTATACGGTAGCAGAGACACAAACTTTCAGCGTAACCCACGCTCGTCACATGGCTGCTAAAGTTGCAACTGACTTGCGGCGGATGCAACGTTTTTATGGTTACCCCAGTGATGCCGACATTGAAGCATACGAAGAAGAATTGGTTGTGTTTCTTAAGGCTGGATATTTGGGTGAGGTCTCTTATGGCTTTCAGAAAAATAATAACTGGATCGAGCCGACCCTTCGATATACCGCAGGCGACTTGCTTGGCTCAGGAACCGATGACGATCCCGGAAAAATCCGCCCAGGAAAAGATGTATCAGGTGCATCCTTCTACAGTTTTATGACTTATAGCTCGAAATATCTGAATGCTACTCAATCGGAAAAAGATACTGCTTTGAAAGATCTACCATTCAAACGGGTTGGTGCCCAGTCTCCAGGGATTAATGGCTACCTCGAAAATGATAAGACTTACTCGGCCGGTGGTCGCTCCCTCACTCGCACTAGCGTAAGGAATTTTGTATGAACGTAAAACCATCACTTGATGAATTGTTTGAGCGGCGTATTAACTTCCCTGACTTTGAGCCTCAGGAGCGTCTGGCTCGTTTAGTTGGTCTTGATGAGCACAAAGATCGATTATCAAAAATATTAGGCTTGCTTGTAAATCCTTATGGGATTCAGGAATGGGCCAAAAAATATCATCCAGATGCTCGTGCGGCTGTTGATACAGTACTCAGACGGCCGCCTTTAGTTGTATTGGCTGGGGACGTGGGCTCAGGCAAAACAGAGCTGGCGGAAACCATTGGTGATGCTGTTGCCAGGCAGGAAAATATTGATATTACGTTGTATCCTTTGAGCCTTGCTACCCGAGGGCAAGGTAGAGTTGGCGAAATGACTCAGCTGGTTTCAGCTGCATTTGATTACACCATTGAGGCCGCAGATAAATTAAAAAACACGAATGGAAAAGCTCGTGGTGCGGTTTTGCTGTTGATTGATGAAGCTGATGCATTGGCTCAGTCCCGGGAAAATGCCCAGATGCACCATGAGGATCGTGCTGGTGTAAACGCTTTTATTCGCGGAATAGACCGGATCGCCAATCAGAAACTACCAGCGGCAGTTCTTATGTGTACTAACCGGTTGAAAGCTCTCGATCCAGCTGTCCAGCGTCGTGCGGCTGAAGTTTTAACATTCTCCCGGCCAAATGATGAACAACGGCACTATTTACTGCATTCAAAACTTACGGGATTGGGGTTAAATTCCACGGCGGTAGAAGAATTAGTCAGGTTAACCGGTCCAAGGGACTCTAATTCTCCTGGATTTACTTTCTCAGATATTACGCAGCGGCTAATCCCATCAATAATTCTTGCGGCCTACCCATATAATGCAGTGTCAGTCCATTCTGCGTTACAGGTAGTCAATAAAATGACACCAACACCCGCATTTATTGACCGCTAGTAATATAGAACAGATAAAAGCCCATAAATAGTATTATGGGCCATGCATGCTTATGCAACGTATAAGTATTAATGAATAAAGGAATCCATTATGTCAGATTGGTCGCTTTCTCAACTATTTGCATCGTTACATGAAGACATTCAGCTTCGACTGGGAACTGCACGTAAAGCTTTCCACCATCCCGGGGCTAAAGGGGATGCCAGTGAAGGAGTATGGATTGAAATGCTTGATACATATCTTCCCAAACGCTATCAGGCAGCTAATGCTTTTGTAGTTGATAGTTTGGGTAATTTTAGTGATCAGATTGATGTGGTTGTTTTTGACAGGCAGTACTCACCATTCATTTTCAAATTTAATGAACAAATAATTGTTCCAGCAGAAAGTGTCTATGCGGTTTTTGAAGCAAAGCAATCTGCGTCAGCAGATCTTGTTGCTTATGCACAGCGAAAAGTTGCAAGTGTTCGCAGACTTCATCGTACCAGCCTTCCAATTCCGCATGCTGGCGGGACATATCCAGCAAAACCACTCATTCCAATTTTGGGAGGGTTACTGACTTTTGAAAGTGACTGGAGTCCTGCATTGGGGGCGTCGTTTGACAAAGCTCTCAATGGGGATTTATCAGATGGACGACTTGATATGGGTTGTGTTGCATCACATGGGCATTTTTACTTCAATAACATTGATGGAAAATTCAATTTTGAACTAGGAAATAAGCCAGCTACCGCTTTTCTTTTCAGGCTTATTGCGCAACTTCAATTTAGTGGCACTGTGCCAATGATTGACATTGATGCCTATGGAAAATGGTTGGCTAATTGAATGCTGGTTTATTTCTTATTTATTTCGAGATGATTTGTTCTTTAGATTGTAATTCAGCATTTCATTGATGGTTGCCAGTTTTAATATTCTAAGCTGAAGTTAGTGGAACTCACTTCATAATACTTTGTTATCGTTCAGCTTTTCATGTAATGTTGCCTGGGAACGCTATCTGCTATCGCCACTTTCGTAGAACGTCATTCCCGCTTTGTTATGCATAGCATATCTATGCTGCAGGGTATGTGCCGTGCATATCATGAAAGAAGCATTAATTGTTGATTATTTCGTCAGTAACACTTCAAATGGTATAATAAAATAACCAAATGAAGGAATAAGTATGACCATGAAAGTTTTTTCTCCCTCGGAACCCCATACTCAGCCACGGGATCTCTGGAATGTTGTTGGCCTAAATAGCTGCGCGGAATAGTAGATCACTGAAAGGGAACTCAGCCCGGATTGTGCGATCTGATCAATCGCCAAACCAACCAAAATCACCAACCGGACTGAGCGATGCCGATCATAGTACCAATACCCCGTGGCGAACGACGCCTGATGCAGAAAGCTATTCATAAAACGCGTGATAAAAATCATGCCCGCAGACTCACGGCCATGCTGATGCTTCATCGGGGTGAACGGGTCAGCGATGTTGCCAGAACTCTCTGTTGTGCCCGTTCATCCGTTGGTCGCTGGATTAACTGGTTTACGCACTCAGGTATTGAAGGCCTGAAATCCTTACCCGCAGGGCGCTCCCGACGCTGGCCTTTTGAACATATCTGCACCCTGTTACGTGAGCTGATAAAGCATTCTCCCGGCGATTTTGGTTATCAACGTTCACGCTGGAGCACCGAATTACTGGCAATAAAAATCAATGAGATAACCGGTTGCCAGTTACATGCAGGAACCGTTCGCCGCTGGTTGCCATCTGCGGGGCTTGTATGGCGCAGGGCCGCGCCAACTCTGCGTATCCGTGACCCACATAAAGATGAAAAGATGGCGGTAATCCACAAAGCGCTGGATGAATGCAGCGCAGAGCATCCGGTATTTTATGAAGATGAAGTGGATATCCACCTTAATCCTAAAATCGGTGCGGACTGGCAGTTGCGCGGACAGCAGAAACGGGTAGTGACGCCGGGGCAGAACGAAAAATACTATCTGGCCGGCGCACTGCACAGTGGCACGGGTAAAGTCAGCTACGTGGGCGGCAACAGCAAAAGTTCAGCGCTGTTTATCGCTCTGCTGAAGCACCTGAAAGCCACTTACCGGCGGGCGAAAACAATCACGCTGATCGTTGATAACTACATTATCCATAAAAGCCGCGAAACACAGCGCTGGTTGAAAGCAAATCCCAAGTTCAGGGTAATTTACCAGCCGGTTTACTCGCCGTGGGTGAATCATGTGGAACGGCTATGGCAGGCACTTCATGACACGATAACCCGTAATCATCAGTGCCGCTCAATGTGGCAGTTACTGAAAAAGGTCCGCCATTTTATGGAAACCGCCAGCCCATTCCCCGGAGGAAAACATGGTCAGGCAAAAGTGTAGCGGTATTAGGCGCAGCTATTTAGAGGAACATAGCGGCATAGCGCTGATGGATAAAATTAATCAGGGGCTGGAAGGCGAAGTCGCTAAGCGTATTTCTGCCAGGGCACAGATCACACCGGCTGAACTGAGGAAAATGTCGGGCATCCCCAACACCGCATTTAACCGTAACATCAGGGATCGGTTTACAGCCGACCAGAGTGAACGGATCGTTCGCGTCATCCGGGTCTTAACCCATGCAGTTAAATTGTTCGAAGGAGACAAGGATGCAGCTCAGCACTGGCTTAACGAAAATAACAGGGCTCTGAGCTGGCAAAAACCTGCTGACGTTCTGGCGTCAGAAACTGGAGCACTGGAAGTGATGCGTCTCATCACCCGTATTGAACACGGCGTCTATTCATGATCCTCTACAGGCTGACCAAAACGCGCTGTCAGATGTCGGCATGGCCCGAACCAGGCGCGAAAGAGGCAGGTGTCCGCAGGAATAGCGTGGGTACTGAAATGGTCTACCTGTCTGGAGCAGCATCATTGATGATGCTGGGAACACTGGTGCATCTGAACGCGTCGTAGTTGAACGATGATTTTACCCTCACAGGAAGCACTGAAGTCCTTGATAGCCAGGTAATGGCGTTTGATATAGACATGTTCCATCTGGGTAGGATGAGACGTTGTTTTGGTCGTCGTAAAACAATGCGCCCTGCATTTCCCGAGCGCCAGGGCGGGACTGCATGGCAAGATGGATTATAGCGTTCAGGATTTGCTGTGTAGCCAGGATGCAGCTGAGACATTCGACAAATTTTTTATGCCTAAGTAAAGACGAGTATCTCTTTTCCAATGCCAGCAAATATTTCGCTTCGCCCGATGACTTTAATATATCAATACGTCGAATTTGGCAGATGAAACGATAGTATTTTCTCCCGCAAATTGCAGTTATGTTCTTCAAGCTTTTTCAGTTCACGTTCAATCAGAATAATTGTTGTAATAAGGGCTGTTTTGTCCTTACTGGCAAGAAGGTGAGCCCGCCGTAGTTCTGATGCGGTCGGGTCATTAAGTGCCTTGCTTAATGAAATATGTTTTTTGTGACTACCATTTTTTGATAAAGAGTGTTTTTTATATAGTGCATGACATTGCTTGTTCCTCAGTATAGTGGAAGCGGATACACCTTTACCTGCAGGATCTATGTCTTTTGATGCTTGTGCAATGGTAGTGAGGCTAATCCTCCGCTTTCCTGCCAATAGTTCATCAATCGCGCCTTCAACCAGCGATACACTGTTTTCAATACGCCCGCGCTGCCAGGTAAGAATGCCATGCATATTTTTCTTTGCCATATTGTGTATTTCACAAAAGTTAAAATGGGGGCTGTAAATGACGTCTGATGGAGTCAACCTGCTCAATCAGATCCATTTCTTCCAGCATGTCGTTACAACTTCCAATAATTTCTCGCGCTTTTCTCTCTTCCGCCGGTAATTTCTGTTCTCTGGACAGAGAAGCCATCTTTGACCAGGCCTCTCTGTAAATTAAAACATCTCTGCGTTTGGCTGGGTCCGGGGCGTTCCCTGCACAGCCAATGCAGGCAAACTTGGCCGGGCATGCGTTAGCGATAGTACAGCATCCACCGATAACAGGTATTAATGCACCAACTTTACCCACGGCTTCTGTAAGCTGCTGAGATATCTCATCTTTAGTGCGTATATGACTCTTGGTATAATCATGGCGTTGTGTGAAGATTTGTTGTTGTAGTTCAATCAGTTGAGATGGAGTATGTCTTGCATAATACTCAGTGACGTTGACATCTTTTTGCTTCATCAACTGCGCCAGAACATCCAGCGGTGTATTCAGCGTGCGCATTTCAGTTGCAAAGCTATGCCGGAGCAGATGACTGGTGACCTTTATATTCTCTCCGGTTGAAGTTTTTAGCGAAAGACCGTGTAACATGAAGGAAAGTGCACCATTGATATTTTTTTGAGTAAAGTGTTTTTCATCATTTTGCCAGAGGTAGCTGGCGTTTTTTAATTTTGGCCCCAGACATGCGGCAGCTTTAATTACAGAGAATTTCTGCATTCTGCTTATCTGATAACGCCACCATTCATACAAACTTTCCATGCATTTATTATCAATATAAAAAGGCTCCTCTTTTGTTCTCCCTTTAGGTACTGCATTAAATAATATACATTCTTTATTCTCTGTCAGATTCAATCGATAAAGATGCTCAGGTACCAGCCTTATCTGCAGGAACTCATGCGCCCGAGCGCCAGTCTTTGACATTATCTGCACGGCAGAATGCGCAAGCAGAGCGTCTGTCATTAAAATTTCAATAGGGATAAATATCAGACCTAAATCTTTACTCAATAAATATTGCCATCGACTGGTCGTGGGTCCGTATGGCGTCGTTATTGGTCCCTGAAAAGACCCCTTTGAGACACCATATCGGCTAGTGATTTCAGATGAGGGAGAACCTGATAACGCAGCAAGAGTGATGAGTTCGATGAACCAAAGCCCTTCAACAGGCTGATGATGTTTATCATAACTTCCCTCAAAAGTGACAAACTTAGCATCTTTGTTGTGAATGGTGTGAGAGGGATCAATATCTCGCCATGAATAGGTTTTTTTTGCTGCAACCGGTTCATGTGCTTGTCTCAGTAACATCGCATCCCAGACTTTAAACCTGTGGGTATATGTCTGCTCTGCCCGATTTTCCATGATAACAGATTCTGTATACTCAAATAAAAGGGGGGCATTTTTTGCAGATTGTTCAAACAGTATAAAAGCCTTGTCAATCTCCTGTTGAAGCCGATTAATCTGTAACTTTCGCCTTTCCACAAAATCCCGAAGAAAATAAAACTTCTGATGTAAAACGGCTGTTTTAGACTTCCTTTTATGTTTTTGTTCCTGCGAGACCTCTCTGTGCAATGTGGATTTTTTCCAGAATAGATCATCTGACAGACGCGGCAGAGTAAAAGGTAAAAATATTTCCCGCTGATTTTCACTGAGTTTGCTTAGATAATCACCTTGCTTGACTAACAATCGAAAATAAGTCTGAATTATTCGTGCCCGCTGTCCGGCATTGTCTTCAGGAATTAACTCTCCCTGATGATACGCTTTAAAAAAAGACTCATAGTCAAGTTTGTCTATATCATTCAGCCCCATTGCATAGAGAAATCTGGACATATAATAGAAAAAGGTTATGTCATTCACTCTGTTACTGTAACAGGTTGCCATAATGAAAAATGCAGTATTCCTGAGTCTTGGCTGTTTAATTTCATAAATCATACGTACCTGCGAGTCAGTCAACGGTTTACCCGTTGGAGATGAATCTAAAAATGTTAGCGGTATGGTATGAAGATGTGGATGGATTGTGGATATAAGTTCGCTTAATGGGATGGTTTTCCAGATCCTTCTTCTGGTAATTTTAGTATTATTGCTTTCCTCCCATTTATTGACCATCTCTTTTACTAACCGATAATCCAGGTTAATTAAATTTGTTATATCTGAATGAGTTACTTCACATTTATTTCTAACTAAATATTCAATGACCAGAGTAACTTTTTTTGCTCTTATTTCTCGTGATTTCTTCGAATTTTGAAGAGGATATCGGAAAGTGGTTACTGTTCTGTTCCATTCAAAGTAGGCAAGGTCATCGGAGACATCCTCGTCAAGCAAACTTATAGCCAGTTCGTTTGCATAAGAATGCCCATATTTTGATATGATATGCAAATCAACATTATAGCGTTCTGAAATTTCAGATGTTTTAAATTCTTCCCCCTGAAACTTACAAAAATCGTATAGCCGGTAAATGTATTTTTTACGTTCTTGTTGTGACAACTGTAACACAGATGTGGATAATTGAGACAAATCAAAAGAAGGTTTCACACATTTTATTTTTCCCGTTAGAATAAAAATTTGCTCTTCGTTGGAACTGCATTGCGATTTTATTTTTTGTATATAATTTTCATTGCCATTTCTAAGCCCATCCTCAATGCAATAAATTATGTAGCGGTACTTTATTTCCAGGGCGTATCTGCTGCTTTGTATGAAAAATTCGAATGTCAGATAGTCTCGTTCCCATGCAAGAAATGATTGATTACACACGGCCGGGGCGTAGAGGAGTTTAGCAACTATGTTTTCAATATAGGGCATTACATTTTTTTTCAGTTCAAATCGTCCGGTACGCACCCCGGGTAAGTCTTCAACTCTGAACCATACTCCAAGTTCCTGACGCTTGATAAGCTCGGAGAATAAAGTATGGTGGTGCAATGTGACAGATAAGTTTTCGCCGTTCATAATTTTTCTCCAAACATTTCCTTTAGCATTAATGAAACATGACTTTCCTTATGATCAGATAAGTTAGAAATGGTCGGCACCTCAAGCTGTTTGCTTTCGATAGATGCATGGATTGTGCTGGCCAATAGTGGTAAATCATGACGTTGCCGGGCTTGATCGTAGGCTGGAAGCATATCCGACCGCCATCCCATTAATACCTGCAGAGCACCACGCTTTTGCAGCAAATCAGCTTCTGACTCAGCGCTGCGGTGAATCTCATTTAATGCCATAGTGACAAACCAATGCCGTATCTGATGCGTTCGGATATTGAGTCCGGCAGCTGTGAGCACTGGTGTCCATCTGTATCGTCTGAAATAATCTGAAGTTAACGGGTGCCCCCTTTTTGTCACGAAAATTGGTAACGGCTGAATATTGCGAGACGGTAAATCAATACGACCGCTGAGATAAGCCTGCAATTCAGGTCTGTCATTTCGGATATAGCGCAGCAGGATCTTTAACGTTTTATCGGTAATGATAATATTCTTGACTCGTTTTCCACGACTTCCTTTGTTTAACGCAATGAATGTGTTGCGAAATCCACTGATCTGCCAGTCCTGTAGCGTCAAAGAGCAGGCCTCATGTATCCTGCAGCCAGTATCAAAAATTATTCTAACAATGGCTGTGTCCTGCAGGCTCCAGCCCCCCGATTCACCAGCCTTTAGCACGCGTCCCATCAGCCCTGGATCGTCTAAATATTCTGGAGTCCATTCATTATCTTTGATTCTGTAATACGAAGAAGCCAGTCGTAAGGGACGCCAATGGTCAACACCGCTGTTTGATGGCATCGGTAAACGCTGATTAAGTTTCACAAACTCATTAAGCTGCCGTTCACGGATCCCTGAAATAATATTTTTGGCCTCAGGTAGATCAAGGGGATGCGGATAGGTATAGCGCTGTATCGCGATTAAAAGCTGATAGAACGAGCGCAGAGCCGCCAGGAGATGATTTATACGGTAGGTTTTTCCCCAGGTAACCTGCACTTTGCGAATATCCTCACCTGAAAGACCTTTCCCAAAAAATAAGGTACAGTGCAACTGACTTGTGAGGAAATATTCAAGTACAGCGCGAACCTGAGCGCTGTTACCCAATAAATCCCACTGTTGACGCCTTACTACCTCGTTCTGCTCTGCCCATGAAAAAAACACTAAAAGATAACGAACGTAAACTTTAACAGTGTTGGCCGAGTGATATTTTCCTGCATGGCATGCGTAGAGCGTTAACTCTGTGTGTGGAAGTCCCAGAGAGTTAGTGATATGAAAGGGAAAATTGCTGCTACCTCGATGTAACCGAAACATAGATGCCTCTCACTTATGCTGGCAGCATATGGTAATTGCATTGATGTAACTGAATTGTTTATGAAGTGTACAACAACAGTGTTACATAGCAAAATCGGCGCAGTGGGCGTCAAAGGAATGGCCACAATTCAGTGGGGTGCTGGCGCTGTCGCCCGAAAATCCACGCAGAACGGCAAAATTACTCAGCCTGCAGCCGGTGGAAGAAATCTGGGGCGTGGGGAACCGGATAGCGAAAAAGCTGCACGTTATGGGGATCACCACTGCCCTGCAGCTGTCGCTGACGAACCCCACATTTATCCGGAAAAACTTCAACGTAGTGCTGGAGCGCACGGTACGTGAGCTGAACGGCGAGAGCTGCATTTCGCTGGAGGAAGCGCCGCCGCCGAAACAGCAGATTGTCTGCAGTCGCAGCTTCGGGCAGCGGATCACCACCTACGAAGAAATGCGCCAGGCCGTCTGCCAGTATGCCGAGCGCGCGGCGGAAAAGTTGCGCGGTGAGCGACAGTACTGCCGGCATATCAGCACCTTCATCAAGACGTCCCCTTTTGCGGTTAATGAGCCGTATTACGGTAACGTGGCCACGGAAAAACTGAACACCCCTACCCGTGACACCCGGGACATTATCGCGGCAGCGGTCAGGTCTCTGGACAGGATCTGGCTCGATGGCCACCGCTACGCAAAAGCGGGGATAATGCTCAATGATTTCAGTCCGAACGGCGTCGCGCAGCTGAATCTGTTCGATGACGTGCAGCCACGGCCGCACAGCGATGCGCTGATGAAGGTGCTCGACGGCATTAATCATTCCGGACTCGGGAAAGTCTGGTTTGCCGGACGGGGTATTGCGCCGGACTGGCAGATGAAACGGGAGATGCTGTCACCGGCATATACCACCCGCTGGAAGGAGCTGCCGGTTGCCCGTTTCTGACCGTCGAAATGACAGACGGGACTTGCTGCAAGAGCTTACTTTACCGATCATACAGATGACTTGTCTCAGGGGGGAACCATGACAAATATCATTCTGTGTGATGTGACTGCCAGCATCAGCGAACTTAAAAACGATCCGGTGGCCACCGCCAGTGCCGGCGGCGGCTACCCGGTCGCGATTATTGACCGCAACCGCCCTGTTTTTTATTGTGTGCCCGCGGCTCTGTATGAACAAATGCTCGATGCGCTGGACGAAAAAGACCTGGTGCAATTGATCACAGAACGTCAAAACCAGCCGCTGCGTGAAGTGGATCTCAATCAGTATCTGTGATGTGCTCCGGTGCGAGGAGCAAGGAATGTATTAAATCAATGTTAAGGAACAATATGGGTAGCAAAATCGCAGGTGTGGTTTTCTTATTCTTCACTATCTGGGGAATGGCTTCAGTGATTGAATTGCAGTACTGGCGTAACGCTGATACCTATCCTGTCTGGCTGACAAAACATCTCCGGATCTCTCCCGAAAATAACGAAAAGAGCCTGATAAGGATAGGAATGGAAACCTTTGACAAGGTATGTGGTGATAACAGGGGCCTCCTTGCCGTCACCCAAAAACAAAACGGTATGTTTATGCGCTGTGATGATTCCCCCGGATTTTTTTCATGGTTCAGCGGCGTTTACAAAGTCAGTTAATCAGATAACGTGTTGGACTTTCAATATGTTACCCACACGGTTATCCCCCGTTACTGTGGATAATCAATATATTGTGTCTCAGACAGCTGCTTTTTCTACCATATGTTGTGTCCCTGATATCCCCTCGGACGGCGTGACAAACGACATCACACTGGAGACGCTGATGACGGGACCATGTTCATCCAGGGTCGTAAGAACGGCCGGGACTGGTTACCGGCCGGACGAAGGACCGGCCAACGCGCAGCGGCGGCAGCTGGTTTTAAAAATGCTGGCGGAAATTTAAAATTAAGCCGCACACCCCGCGAAATTTTGCAAATTTCACTCAACATGCTTCGTTCAGATCCCAACAGAGCTTTCACCATCACCTGTAATAGCCGCCCTGCTGCGTGATTACTCCGCTCAACAGGTTGCTGGCGACAAGCCAATACCTGTTCGTGACAGGCATTGCTTAACCGTTGTCCCAAACTAATAATGTGCCGACGATGCAGGTGGGACCGTGGTCCCAGGCCGATAAGCTGACCGATGACGCAGGTGGGACCGTGGTCCCAGGCAGATAACCTGACCGACGACGCAGGTGGGACCGTGGTCCCAGTCAGATAACCTGACCGATGACGCAGGTGGGACCGTGGTCCCAGGCAGATAAGCTGACAGATGACGCAGGTGGGACCGTGGTCCCAGGCAGATAAGCTGACCGACGATGCAGGTGGGACCGTGGTCCCAGGGAGATAACCTGACCGACGACGCAGGTGGGACCGTGGTCCCAGTCAGATAACCTGACCGATGACGCAGGTGGGACCGTGGTCCCAGACAGATTACCTGACCGGCGATGCAGGTGGGACCGTGGTCCCAGGCAGATAAGCTGACAGATGACGCAGGTGGGACCGTGGTCCCAGGCAGATAAGCTGACCGACGATGCAGGTGGGACCGTGGTCCCAGGGAGATAACCTGACCGGCGATGCAGGTGGGACCGTGGTCCAAGGCAGATAAGCTGACAGATGACGCAGGTGGGACCGTGGTCCCAGAGAGAATATTCAGGCCAGTTATGTTTTCTGGCCTGTGAGAAAGGAAATGAAGTAAAGGGAGATCACCGTAGAATAATGCGTGTCCGCATCAGACTCCTGGTTTCTCAAGCTCCTTAAGAATGGCTTCTATTTTCTCTATACACTCCGCAGGAATGCGGGACTTATCCAGGTTAAGCACCATTTTATCGCCCTTATACAATGCTGTTGCCCCTGGAGCAAACTGATGACGTGAGCTCAGATTAACTCTTGATGCGGGAGATTGTTTCAGTACGGATGTTAAAAGACTAATGACCTCTTCAGCTTCAAAGATTAGTCCCGCTTTCTTCTGATCGTGGAGAGTCTCAGCCTGCTGCTTCAGTAATTCTTCTTTATCTGCAAAAGCCTTCTGAAGGGCTTCACCTGACCGGGCAGACAGTTCTCCAGGATGTGCAAACAGGGCAACAACGGATTTAGGCAGTTTGGCCGTATTAATACAGCGGGTAATGATCTTACGAGAAATGTTTTCCGCATCGGCAAGCGCAGAAATATTTCCTGCAAACTCATTCTGCAGCCGGCTTGTATAACGCAGGCCACGTTCATAAGCACTCGTCGGCCGATAATCGTTACCCAGTCGGGACAATGCAGCCATCTGCTCATCGTCCAGTTCACCAACCAGAACGCGATAATCACTTTCCGTCAGGATTGCGGCTTTACGGCGACGGCTGCCGTCTGCAATTTCTATGACATCAGAAACCCGGCGGCCGAAAGCTGGAGTCTGCTGACCGGTCAGTAAAAATGAAGGAATGAGATCATCCAGAGCATCTTCGGTAAGTAGTTCCTGATCGCGCTCATTGCCTGACCATACGCGTGAAGCGCTCTCAACAGAGTCTCCCCGGAGCACCTCAAGGGTAAATTTTACTTCCCGTCCACTTACCGGAAGAGAGATTGCATTACCGCGGGCCATAGCACCCACGCGCGCAATTAATGAATCCACCATCGGCGCGGCCGGCGCCGGTGATGAAGTATCTTCAGTCGATTGAGTATGTGTGGTATGTCTTGGAATGACAGGAGCACGCTTCATTATCTAATCTCCCAGCGTGGTTTAATCAGACGATCAAAAATCTCATTGCAAACAGGCTCCCAGATAGAGAGGGCATTACGCCAGGCACCGGTTGAAGAACGTTGATCAATAGCCTGTTCAAAAACGGTTCTCATACGGATCTGACCTTTGCCGACTTCATCCGTTTCGCGCACAACATTTTTAAGGACCATGCTTCCCCAGGCATCCCGAATTTGTTCTTCCATCCACGGGGACTGCGAGCCATTATTATTACTGTATTTGGTAAGCAGAATACGGACATCTGGCTCGAAGCCTTTAAGATCCACGTTCTTAAGCAGGTCACGAAGCATATCGAAAAACTGCAGTGCGGAGGTGTAGTCGAACAGCTCTGCCGGAGTAGGGACAATCAGAACATCAGCAGCGCATACAACATTTATCGTACCGATACCAAGGTTGGGTGCGCTGTCGATAACTATCACGTCATAATCATGAGCGACAGTTTCAATGGCCAGACGGAGCATCAGGTGCGGGTCAGCAGGTAATTTGCCTTCGTCAAATTTCCCCATCAGCTCGGTTTCAATGCGGTGCAGTGCCAGACAGGACGGGATGATATCAAGGCCAGGCCAGCAGGTGGGCTTTATAGCGTAGCTGGCGTCATCCTTTTCCCCAAGATAAAAGGGCAGGAGAGTGTCCTCAGCATGAATATGAAGATCGGGCACCCATCCGTGATACATAGAAGCAGTTCCCTGTGGGTCATTGCCTTCAACAAGCAGAACACGGAGTCCTTTCAGAGCAAGATCCTGAGCCAGGTGAACGGATACTGAGGTTTTGTAAACACCACCTTTGTGAGCTGCAACGCCAATCACCGGCGGAAACGCATCTTCAGCACGGCGCAGTCGTGTACCAAATACATCCCGCATGTGATTGATTTGTTCGATGGTATAACCAACGCGTTGCTCAACTCTCCCACGGGTTTCCATATCAGGGTGCGGCAGCCGGCCAGCTTTCTCGGCATCCCTGATAGCCTGAGATGACACGCCAACTAAATCTGCCGCTTCACCAATCCTCCAGCGCCGGGTTATTTTCCGGGCTTCCGGACTGTCATCATTAAACTGTGCAATGGCGATTGCTTTCGTCATTTCATGACCAGCACTTATGCACTGGTTGAGTGTATCCATGAGTCCCATACTGAACATCCTTTAATCATCACTTTGCATTATTTTATTAAATCTTGGAATTTATTGCAAAGCAACAATAAAATCGCAAAGTGCACGAAAAAGTGCAAAGTGAACCACATTGGGTAATGAAAGAACGCAGGGGATTACAAAAGAGTACATACCGCAGTCAATATTAATCACTGCCGCTCGCCGCAGTAAGCGATCTCACACAGTGAGAAAGCGGCGAGGAAGCGGAAAATCACAGAATTCACAGATTGCACGTACGTCGGGTTGCTAAAGATGGCTCGGGATCAGCCAGTTATAATGAAATTGACTGCGGTATGTAATATATTGACTATGGTATGATGCTTACCGCATCTGTGTCGAGGAAGAGGAAAGACGACTCAGCATACCGCAGTCAATGTTTCATTGTTGTACCTGTAGATCTCAATCTTCCAGAGCGTATTCAGGAAAATAAGGCCAGGGTTCTGGATATCTGGTGTGGCGCTTCCGGGCTTGTATCTGGGTTATTCATGGTCTCGATCCAATAATTGATCCCAAGGAGATCATAATGAGATCCAAAAGAGATCCCCGGATCGCTCCAGCATGCGCTGTAACTGGCTTTAACGTCTGTCTGGATCGACTGTGGAATGTAAAATGTTGACTGTTATATGCATAATCTAATACTGTGATATGCAACGGTATTTACTGAGGTATGTATATCCGTTGACTGCGATACGTATTACTACATCCTTTTGTGGATAACCGTTGAGGATCAAGATGACGAGCGAAAATAACAGCTTACTTCTGAACCTTCAGGAGGTTGATAAGACAACCGGTGAAGTTGTTAAGCTGGATGTCAACAGCACCAGTACCGTGCAGCCAGTAGCGCTCATGAGACTCGGTCTCTTCGTCCCAACTCTGAAATCAACAGGGAAGAGCAAGGCGAACCGGAAAAACGTTACAGACGCGACTGAGGAGCTTGTACAGCTGTCCATTGCCAAAAGCGAAGGATACACTGACGTTAAGATCACCGGTTCGCGTCTTGATATGGACACGGATTTTAAAGTCTGGCTGGGGATAATTCGCTCCATGTCGGAGTATGGGGTAAAAAGTGACACCCTGGAACTGTCGTTCGTCGAATTCGTTAAGATGTGCGGATTTGACTCCCGTCGTTCAAACAAAAAAATGCGCGATCGCATCAGTAATTCCCTGTTTAAACTCGCCTCGGTTACGCTGAAGTTCCAGAGCGAGACCAAAGGATGGACCACACATCTGGTGCAGTCAGCCTATTATGACATCAACGAGGATATCGTTGAGATCAAGGCTGAACCTAAGCTGTTTGAGCTTTACCACATGGACAGAAGGGTACTGCTGCGGCTGAAAGCCATTGACGCCCTGCAGCGCAAGGAATCAGCCCAGGCGCTTTATACCTACATCGAAAGTCTTCCCCAGAATCCTGCACCTATTTCCATGAAACGGATGCGTGACCGGCTGAATCTCACCTCAAATGTCTATACGCAGAACCACACGGTACGTAAGGCGATGGAGCAGCTGCGGGATATTGGTTATCTGGATTACACTGAGTTTAAACGTGGCCGAGCCACCTATTTCAGCGTGCATTATCGCAACCCCAAACTCATCAGTGGTCCTGTGAAGGTTCCGCGCAAAGAGGAAGAAGAGAAGGCGCCAGAGCAAAATTATGACGAAGTCATTAAGGCGCTGAAGGCTGCTGGCATCGATCCCCTTAAACTGGCCGAAGCTCTCTCAGCGATGAAGCCAGAAAATTGACTGCGATATGCATAACATGACTGCCGGATGCCGCTAAGGACATTCCATTGACTGTGATATGCATCACGCATACCGCAGTCAATATGTGTTCTCCATCATGTCTGCCATGATCGAACAATATTGACTGTCATATGTGATTTCAGGCCGTGATACGCAGATATTGACTACGGTATGCGGGTTTAACGGCGATATTCCCAGGTCTGTGCACTGCTCCACACGTGTTAACATGCCACAGTCAATTTTTCAGTAAAGCTCTATACCCCTTACGAAAATCTCAATCGGATGCTGAGACGGTCATGTTACCTGACGGTATCCGTTCCCCTGTGTATTGCAGGTTTAGCCCGGCAGGATGAGACTGCAGCTGTCTGTATAACCCGGCGCCAGCTTCACACTGCTAAATGCGAACAGGAGACCGATGGCAGAAGGGAGTGAGCCACAGGGGTGAATGACTTTCGCAATTAACGGGATGATTCACTGAGCTTTCAGGAAACAATACACTGTGGGATGTACGGCCTGTGTCCTGTCTTGTCTGCGGTATGTCGATGCCTGCAGGCTTGCAGGTCACCGTGCAAGACCACGGCTGTTCAGTCATCCGAATGATGTCCTGGTGTGCTGGAGCAGGGAGGGGCACTGAATGCGCTCTGCTCCTGTATTTCGTATTAGCGGAATACAGGACGTCATGCCAGGGCCGTCAATCTCAGCCGGCCGGGGGCAGGGAGCGAAGGATCTCCGCGGCATCTCGCCCATCACCGGTAAAGGGAACGGCCAGGGTGGCAGCCATGTCCAGCGCAAATACCCGGGTATAGACTTCCATCGAGCGCGGATCCTTATGCCCGGCCAGTGCCTGGATGACCTTCCTGGGCTGCCGGTGATAAAGCATGTGCATAATATAGCTGTGACGGAAAGTATGCGGCGTCACGGGGATCGAAAAATGCACGCCGTCAGCTTCAGCCCGCTTCACCGCCTGTTTCAGCCAGTTGCGCATTGTCTCATCCGTGACCGGCCATAACGGCTCACGCCGGCGGGGGCGGGTGGTGACCATCCAGCTTTCCATCTGACGCACAAAACTGGCATCCGTCAGCGGTACCAGACGCACTTCATCTTTTGGCGGCCGGCCACGACGTGCCCGCACTTTTTCCGACAGCACCCGAACAAAAGGGCGCAGACCATCCAGGTCGAACGATTCCGGGGTGAGCGTCCGGGCTTCACCGATACGGATCCCGGTATTCCACATGGTGGCGAACAACATGTGGTGACGCTGGTCAGGCATATACCAGAGGAGGGCGCTCACTTCCGGCGCCAGGAGGTAAGCCGGCGTGGCACCTGTTGAGGTGGCCATCCGCCGGAGTGCCACCGCGGTCGCAAAATCAACGCCCGGGGCGATCGGCAGCAGGGAGACGCGTTCTGGTGAATTCTGCAAGGGAATGATGCTGTTCATGAGTTATTTTTCACGTAGCGCACGCACTGTTTATGGATACAGGTATTTTGCACCTGACGGGCCGATCCTGCCATGACAATAAATCGCAGCGCGCGGATCCTTTTGTTGTCTTATCCCGCATTATTGCGGGTAAAACCAAATACGTAAAGGATCCTTTTTCTGCTCAGATCCTCCATGAAGCCAGTAATGACGCGGGTTGATGGCTGTTTTACGGTTTTTGGGAGAATTGGAGTAATGCCAGGATGTACATGTTAGGCAGGAAAAAGAAGAGAAGAGAGCGCTACGCGATTTCCGGCCTGGTACACCCGGCTTTGTTGAATAAATCAGATTTCGGGTAAGTCTCCCCCGTAGCGGGTTGTGTTTTCAGGCAATACGCACGCTTTCAGGCATACCTGCTTTCGTCATTTTGTTCAGCGCTCGTACCAGGGCCATAGCCTCCGCAACCTGACCATCGTAGTCACGCAGCGTCAGTGAACCCCCGAACAGCTGTTTTACCCGGTACATCGCCGTTTCCGCTATCGAGCGACGGTTGTAATCTGTTGTCCATTTCCACCGCGCATTACTCCCGGTCATTCGCTGATTAGCCACTGCACGGTTACGGTCTGCATATTCACCGGGCCAGTAACCCGCACCTTTTCGGGGAGGGATAAGCGCGCTGATTTTCTTACGCCGCAGTTCATCGTGACATAGCCGGGTATCGTAAGCGCCATCGGCGGCGGCTGACCTGATTTTCCGGTGGGTTTGCCGGATTAACCCGGGGAAGGCCTCTGAGTCCGTAACGTTGTTCAGCGACAGGTCAGCGCAGATGATTTCATGTGTTTTACTGTCAACGGCGAGATGCAGCTTACGCCAGATACGGCGGCGTTCCTGGCCATGCTTTTTGACTTTCCACTCGCCTTCACCGAAGACCTTCAGCCCGGTGGAATCAATTACCAGGTGTGCGATTTCACCCCGGGTGGGCGTTTTGAAACTGACATTAACCGACTTTGCCCGCCTGCTGACACAGCTGTAATCCGGGCAGCGTAGCGGAACGTTCATCAGAGAAAAAATGGAATCAATAAAGCCCTGCGCAGCGCGCAGGGTCAGCCTGAATACGCGTTTAATGACCAGCACAGTCGTGATGGCAAGGTCAGAATAGCGCTGAGGTCTGCCTCGTGAAGAAGGTGTTGCTGACTCATACCAGGCCTGAATAGCTTCATCATCCAGCCAGAAAGTTATGGAGCCACGGTTGATGAGGGCTTTATTGTAGGTGGGCCAGTTGGTGATTTTGAACTTTTGCTTTGCCACGGAACGGTCTGCGTTGTCGGGAAGATACGTGATCTGATCCTTCAACTCAGCAAAAGTTCGATTTATTCAACAAAGCCTGTCCGGCCTGAGCATCAGTGATTATCTTAAGCAGAACGGCACGGGCCATAACGCCTGAAAGAAATTTGCGTTATTTGTAAAATTAAATACTAGGGACGCCTCAGGATATAAAAAACTAATGACGAAACAGGAATGGATTTTACGACTACGGCGCTGTACATCGAAGGAAACCCTGGAAAGGGTAATAGAAAAAAATAAATATTCTCTGTCAGATGATGAGCTTGAGCATTTCAATGCCGCGGTTGATCACCGGCTGGCGGAGATGACGATGGGAAAGTTGTATGACCGGGTACCGCCAGGTGTCTGGAAATTTGTGAAATAGAACAGGTGACCTTATGAGTTACGGCTGGCTCTTCGAAAATTCGGATGATGACATTTCGGGTTATAATCATATCAATCTGGAACACCTCCCTCCGGAGCTAAAACAGGTTGCTCTCCAGATAGTACAAAATCAGTTTGATCGTGATACTGCAGAGAAAAAACTGGCAGAATTAATCCAGCAACTCGAGTTTGATATAACTGCAGCAGAACTGTCAGCATATCTTTTTAAACCGGGCCATGCCTGACGGCTAACCCGGTAGCGATAATAGTGGAGACCGACGGAGGGCTTCACTTTGGCCGCGGGATCAGCGTCCTGCGGATGGTTTCCATCAGAAGTTGATAGTGCACAGACGGGCTTTTATCCAGCCGCAGACCGTTCTTCCAGCATTCATCCGAAAATTGTTCCGCTTCATTACAGGTACGATCTTCAGGCTGCCGGCTCTCAAGCCAGCGAGTCTGTACTTCTTAATCTGTTCTGTTCATTAACTTAGTCCTTGCCTCGTTAGGGGATGACATCCCTGATTGTGCTGTCATGACACGACAAACACATCAACTTATGTTACGAAATCTATTCAAGTAACTGATATTTAACATAAAACGCATTATCGGTACTTTGAAGTGTATAGCATTTGCTATACGTTCGTGTTGTGTTATTCTTGTATATCAATTGCTATACAAGAGAGGTGTGTATGAAATCAGATGTTCAACTCAACCTAAGAGCTAAAGAGTCTCAGAGAGCACTCATCGATGCTGCTGCAGAGATCCTTCATAAATCGCGAACCGACTTTATCCTGGAGATGGCCTGCAAGGCTGCGGAGAATGTGATCCTTGATCGCCGTGTTTTCAATTTTAACGACGAACAGTATGCAGAGTTCATCGATATGCTCGATGCACCAGTCGAGGATGAGCCCGCCATTAATAAACTACTGGCAAGGAAACCTCAGTGGGACGTATAACCACGCCCGAGCCGTTATCCAGCTCTCATCAGCTGGCTGAGTTCGTCAGTGGAGAGACAGTCCTCGATGAATGGCTAAAACAGAGAGGTTTAAAAAATCAAGCTCTTGGCGCTGCCCGAACGTTCGTTGTTTGCAAGACGGGTACGAAGCAAGTAGCTGGTTTTTACTCTTTGGCCACCGGTAGCGTTAACCATACGGAAGCGACAGGTAGTCTTCGGCGTAACATGCCAGATCCTATACCGGTGATTATACTCGCTCGCCTGGCGGTAGATGTCTCATTGCACGGAAAAGGGGTTGGCGCCGATTTACTCCACGATGCAGTGCTACGGTGTTATCGCGTAGCTGAGAACATTGGGGTTCGTGCGATAATGGTTCATGCGCTTACTGAAGAAGCCAAAGGTTTCTATGCTCACCATGGATTTAAGGCATCACAAACTCATGAGAGGACTCTGTTTCTAAAGCTTCCATGACTGGTTGCTGGAATGGGAAAGTAGCTGGTTACCTTCTTAACATATTGATTTTTATGTTATTTGTTTTAATATTTAACATAATCTTTGTTATGCGCACCAAGATTGTCAGCACAAAGCGTTATTGTCGTCTCAGCACAATTCACACGCGTCGTGTACGCTAAGCCTTCATTTTGCTCAGCACAGGACCGCGATCTTATGTTGGTGACTATGACAGACAAAGAACTTTACCGGCTTGGCATCATTCAGCGAGTATTTGACCGGGCTTTGCTTCAGCGCGACGCAGCAGACATACTTAAGCTCAGTGTTCGTCAGGTGCAGCGTCTTGTGCGTCTGTACCGGACAGATGGCGCAACCGCATTTGCATCTTCCCGCCGTGGACGTCCTGCAAACAACCGGATCGATGAAGAAACACGCTGTAAAGCCCTGGATTTGATCCGGTGCCACTATTCAGATTTTGGCCCAACGCTCGCAACCGAAAAACTGGCTGAACGCCATCATATATATCTCTCCGTTGAAACCATCCGTAACTGGATGACAGCCGACGGTCTCTGGCGTCCTCATTCCCGCCGGCGAACCCGGGTTTACCAGCCGCGCTATCGTCGCGACTGTTTCGGCGAACTGGTTCAGATCGATGGCTCTCACCATGACTGGTTCGAAGGAAGAGCCCCAAAATGCTGTCTTCTGGTCTTCATGGATGACGCCACAGGTCGCCTGATGCACCTGCGATTCTGTGATTCAGAAAACGCGTTTGACTACATGATGGCTACCCGGCAATACATTGATAAACATGGTAAACCTGTCGCATTTTACAGCGACAAGCATGCGGTGTTCAGGGTCAGCGGACCCGAGAGCCGACGTACCGGCACAACCCAGTTCGGACGGGCTCTCCGGGAACTGGCGATCGAATTGATTTGTGCCAACAGCAGCCAGGCAAAAGGTCGCGTGGAACGGGTAAATAAAACGCTCCAGGATCGACTGATTAAAGAGATGCGCCTGCAGAACATCAGCTCGGTTGCTGAAGCCAATCAGTGGATTGAACATTTCATGTCTGATTTTAACCGTCGTTTCTCCCGGCCGGCAAAATACCCTAAAGATCTGCACCGTGCGGTCACACAGAGTCCACTGGAGCTGAATGATATCTTCGCCTGGCAGGAGCTACGGACCTTATCGAAAGCACTGACTTTTCAGTATGATAAAGTCATGTATATCATTGAACCCACCGAACAAAATACGCGCATAGCAGGTGAAAAAATTACCGTTTATGATTACCCTGACGGAAGCATTACTTTCCGGCATCAGCACCGGCCACTGGGTTATAAGATTTTCGATAAACTGACCTGCGTTGATCAGGGGGCGGTTGTTGATAACAAACGACTGGGTGCCGTTCTGAGGCTGGCACAGCAGAAACAGGACGAGCTGGAGGCTGAAGGAAAGCGAATGCGCAGTACAAAAATGCCCCGCAGGCGCGCTCAGGAGCGTGCACTGGAAGAGCTCAGGGCGATCAACCCGGTGCTGGCCAGTCCGCAGGATTTTATCCCCAGCCTGAAGCGATGAGCCCTTCCCTCACCTGTGGATCTGATATGGCCGACAGATGAGAGAAAAATGGACGACAACAAACCAGTGCTCCTGACACTTCACGAAGCGCTACGCCTGGATTTGATTGAAGCCTATATGGCGCGGGAAATCACGCTGGCAGAAGTGGCAGAGTCCATGGAGCTCACCCGTCGTCAGTGCTCCCGCCTGATTAAGCGCTATCGCGAGCTGGGGCCAGCCGGTCTGGTCAGCCGGCGCCGTGGAAAGCCCGGCAATCATCAGTTAAACACCACCATCAGAGATCAGGCACTGCAGCTTATTCGCTCACGCGGCCGGGGTATGAATCCGTCAGCCATCTGGCGAATTCTGACCACAGAATACGGTGTCCGGATTTCAAAAGAGACCGTACGTAAACTGATGATAGCCGAGAAAACCTGGCAACCACGTTCTTCCTCCAAAGCCTGACTCAACCTTAAAAAGGCATTGTCCAGACTCTCCACTGACGTCAGGTCAGCTTTGTTTTCAGCACGACATTTCAACATTGGCTAGACATACAGTGTAACAGCTAAATTGAGATGTCCGTCTCTGACCAAATAGACATGTCCGCGCTACAGTCTCGCCACCGCGATCGCTGCTTTCAAAGGATGAGACTCATGACGGCATACGGAACGGAGTTTTTCTCGATGAACGATGTAAACCGACTCAGGATCCTGCAGGACGTTATCGACCGGCGTCTTACCACGCGTCTTGCAGCAACCCGACTTGAGATCTCTGACAGGCACTGCCGCCGGCTACTCGAGCGCTATCGTGAACACGGACCGCTATCGCGGGTTAACCGCCGACGTGGTCAGCCTAGTAACCGACAGTTGATGCCTGGCCTCGCTGAGCGTGCGCTGCGCATCATTCGCGAACGTTACGCCGACTTTGGCCCGACATTGGCCTGCGAGAAGCTTGCTGAGATTCATGACCTTTATCTTGCTAAAGAGACTGTACGTAAGCTTATGACCCGGGATGGTTTATGGATCCCTCGTAAGTTACGGCCACCTCGTGTGCATCAGCCACGCCCACGTCGGGCCTGCACCGGCGAACTCATCCAGATTGATGGCAGTGAACATCGCTGGTTCGAGGACCGTGGTCCGGCCTGCACGCTGCTCGTTTACGTTGATGATGCAACAAGTCGGTTGATGCAGCTTCTGTTCGTCAGTTCGGAGTCCACGTTCACCTATTTTGAAGCCACCCGGGGATATCTGGAGCGCTACGGTAAGCCTCTGGCATTCTACAGCGACAAAGCCAGCGTCTTCAGGATCAACAACAAGCAGGCCACCGGCGGAGATGGCCAGACTCAGTTTGGTCGTGCCATGAACGAGCTGAATATCACTGGTATCTGTGCCAACACCAGTTCAGCCAAGGGGCGTGTTGAACGGGCTCATCTGACATTACAGGACCGCCTGGTCAAGGAACTGCGGCTCCGCGGTATCAGCACACCTGAGGCTGCAAACGCCTTTGCTGATGAGTTCATGGAAGATTACAACCGTCGGTTTGCAAAGCCGCCACGTCACGATTTTGACGTACATCGCCAGCTGGATAATGGCGAAAACCTGCAGGCGACATTCACCTGGCGCGAGCAGCGTAAGGTCTCGAAAAACCTGACATTACAGTATGATAAAAAGCTTTATCTGCTTGAAGATAATGAAGAAAACCGGCGTTTTCAGGGGAAGTACATCGAGGTATGGCAATACCCGGATGGTGACATTGAGCTCCGGGCCAGCGGCACTTCCCTGCCCTTTACCACTTACGACCGACTGGGAGAACTGGACCAGGGCGCCATCATCGACAACAAGCGTCTGGGACGTGCCCTGGAAATGATAAAGCTGGTTCAGGACAAACGGGACAACACCCGCTCACAGGCCCTGCCATCACTGGACGGCCAGACCTCACGCAGAAAGAAACAACCCGGCAAGAAATCACAACGAAGTCTGGACCATAACGACATGCTGGAAGCCCTGCAGCAACTTCAGACCCGGAGTAAAGACATCTTCGGCAAAGGCTGAAACATAACCTACATGCGGACATTTCAATTTAGATTGATGTTCAGGATAAACGCGATAACAACCGTTCACAGGCGATCCCTGCCGGTGATGGCTCTTTGCGGCGGCGCAGAAAACCAACAGAGAAATAATCGCAGCGCTCACTGAACGGCGACGACATGTTAGATGCGTTGAAGACATTGCAGTCACGTTCTGAGAAAAGTTCCAATGTTTAACGAGCGATTAAAAAATATATTAAATCATTATTCTCTCATTTCTCTGTTGCAATACTGACCTCCCAGGGCCTGTGTAATTCTGTCACCAAATAGTATCGTCAGACTACGATCATAGTAAATGGTTTCACCAGTGATAGATTCATGCTTTAATATTATCCCATAGCCATATCTTTCAAGCATATTCATACCCACCCTTGCCAAATTGTAAGAATAATTTATTCCCCAAATGGAACCATTTCTTCCTTCAAAAAACTCCGCTCTGTAATATCTTTTTAGAAATTCATAGTGTGCGTCTTCACTAAACATACCCCCTCCCGCTACAGAATTTACATAACAGTTTTTTATAATAAAAAGATGAAATGCATAAATATATATCCCGTTTTTCCTCTGCCGCCCACCATTCACAGATAGAGGATATAATCCTATATTATTTATTGTATGCTTAAATCATTTGATGACTATGGTTTCATATATTTTCATCATGTTAGCACCCATGATGTATGTTTATTTTTTCTGAAGCATACCAATAATCAAACCCCGTTCAACATAACAACATAAAATAATTTATAACAAATTTAGTTGAAACTTAATATATGAAATAGTGACTTTCCATAAGCAGATCATTAGTTTATAGGGCATCCTAACGATGCAGGCTCCTCCTGGCAAAACTGTCGATGATGAGATTTTTTTTGCGGTATATTCCACTTATTTTGGTGGTATTCAGTTTATGCAAAACAATACCGACAAAAGACTGAACCGTTTTTTTGGAGATCAGCAGGCTACGGGAAATTTCATCTATCGAATAACCATTTAAAATCATATTGATAACATGTGTTTCTCTTTTGGTAAATGACAACTTGTCCCTCTTCAGATTGATCCCCATTTTTTTAAACGCCTGCCTCATCATGAGATATTCATTACCGCTTAATTCAGTGTCAATGCATACCGCTTCACGCCCTGTCCCGCTCATTCCTGACGCCGGTTTTAATAAAAAGATAAGATTGACCGGTGAAATGTGTAGGTACTTGAGACGTTCGGCATCGCCGGTGTTCAGCTCTGACTCCACAATCACCACATCGCTGTTGCTGAAGGCAATATCGCTGACCCGTGAAAACACAACCCTGTTGACGGAGAGGCTGTTGTCGCTGAACATACATTTCAGACCTACAAGCATGAAATTATTATTGGTAATAACATAGATATTCATATAGTCCCCGCAGCAATACCTTTTGCGAAGCGTCCCGTTCCTTATGTTCTGACAAAGTGGTGCCTGTATTGGTGTCGCCGGGTAACTATGACGTACTCCGGCTCAGCGGAGTACGTCAACTGCTCTACTGGTGCGCCGCTAGCACGCTATTCACGATTTCCACCGCTTCTTTCTCGATCTGCTTGCGATGTGCTTCCCCGAGGAAGCTCTCGCAGTAGATCTTGTAAGCGTCTTCCGTACCTGACGGTCGGGCGGCGAACCAGCCGTTGTCGGTCATCACTTTCAGGCCACCAATCGATGCGCCGTTGCCCGGCGCGGCGGTCAGACGCGCAGTGATCGGGTCACCCGCCAGCTGACTGGCCCTGACCATTTCCGGCGACAGCTTCGACAGCACCGCTTTCTGTGCGGAAGTGGCCGAAGCCTGCAGCCGGTTATAGCTCGGCGCGCCGAAGCGGGCGGCCAGTTCGTCGTAGTGCTCCTGCGGGTTTTTACCGGTGACGGCGGTGATTTCCGCCGCCAGCAGGCACATGATGATCCCGTCTTTGTCGGTCGACCACGGCGTTCCGTCAAAACGCAGGAACGAGGCGCCCGCGCTCTCTTCTCCGCCGAAGCCGAAGCTGCCGTCGAACAGGCCGTCAACAAACCATTTAAAGCCCACCGGCACTTCAACCAGCCTGCGGCCGAGGTCGTTCACCACACGGTCGATCATCGCGGAAGAGACCAGCGTCTTGCCCACCGCCACATCCTGGCCCCACTGCGGGCGATGCTGGAACAGGTAGTTAATCGCCACCGCCAGATAGTGGTTCGGGTTCATCAGCCCTGCCGGCGTGACGATGCCGTGACGGTCATAATCTGGATCGTTAGCAAAAGCCAGGTCAAACTTATCGCGCAGCGCCAGCAGGCCCGCCATTGCGCACTCAGATGAGCAGTCCATGCGAATGGCGCCGTCTTTATCCAGATGCATAAAGCGGAAGGTTTGATCGACGTGATCGTTGACGATAGTCAGGTCGAGCTTGTAGTGCCCGGCAATACGTTTCCAGTATTCGATACCGGACCCGCCCAGCGGATCGATCCCGAGCTTGAGGCCGGCTTTCTGAATTGCCGCCATGTCGACGATATCCGCCAGCCCTTCGATAAACGGCTGTACCAGATCCTGCTTTTTAACATGACCGGATGCCAGTGCCGCATCGAGGGAGATGCGCCTGACGCCCTGCAGACCCGAGGCCAGCAGTTCGTTAGCGCGATTCTCTACCACTTTGGTGACGTTGGTATCCGCCGGGCCGCCGTTCGGCGGGTTGTACTTAATACCGCCATCTTCCGGCGGGTTATGAGACGGCGTGATCACGATGCCGTCTGCCAGCGGACCACCTTTTTTGTTGTGCACCAGGATGGCATTGGAAATGGCCGGCGTCGGGGTGAAACCGTTGTGTTCCTGCACGATAACATCAACGCCGTTGGCCGCCAGCACTTCCAGTACGGAAATAAAGGCCGGTTCGGAGAGCGCGTGGGTATCTTTACCCACGTAGCAGGGACCGGTAATCCCGTTCCTGGCGCGGTCTTCCGCAATCGCCTGCGCGATCGCCAGAATATGCTGCTCATTGAAGTTATGGCGCCCTGCACTGCCACGATGGCCAGAGGTACCAAACTTCACCGCATGCTCCGCGTTGCCCGCTTCCGGCCTCAGTACGTAGTACTGCGCGGTCAGCTGAGCGACGTTAATCAAATCACTCTGTTGTGCAGGCTCCCCTGCGCGTTTACTGTCCGTCATTTTTCTCTCCTGTCATATCCGTCAGGCTTATTTATGTGTTGCTGCCGGGTCGCTCATCGACGGGGCCGGTCTCCTGCCACCCGCCCCGGCGTTTCCTGGTTGTCAGTACGCGCTCAGAGTTGCGTTTTGTCGATATACCAGATCTTTTGCGCATACTCCCGCACCGTACGGTCCGATGAAAAATAGCCCATGTGGGTTATGTTGAGCATCGCTTTGGCGGTCCACTCTTCCGGGGTTCGGTAGAGCGCATCCACCTTGTCCTGACAGTCAACATAGCTGCGGTAATCGGCCAGCACCTGATAGTGGTCGCCAAAGTTGATCAGCGAATCCAGCAGACCGCGATAGCGGCCCGGCTCCTGTGGGCTGAACACCCCGGTCCCCATCTGGGTCAGCGCCTGGCGCAGCTCTTGATCCTGGTCGTAGTAATCACGCGGCTGATAACCGTTGCTGCGCAGCGCCTCGACCTCTGCAGCGGTATTACCGAAGATAAAGATATTGTCCTCACCCACGTGCTCCAACATCTCAACGTTGGCGCCGTCCAGCGTGCCAATGGTCAGCGCACCGTTGAGGGCGAACTTCATATTACTGGTCCCGGAGGCTTCAGTCCCTGCCAGCGAAATCTGCTCAGAAAGGTCCGCGGCCGGAATGATCATCTGCGCCAGACTGACGCTGTAGTTGGGAATGAACACCACCTTTAGTCTGTCGCCAATCTGCGGATCGCTGTTGATGACTTTGGCGACGTCGTTTATCAGATGGATGATCTGTTTTGCCGTGTGGTAAGCGGACGCGGCTTTGCCGGCGAAAATCACCACTCGCGGCACCCATTCGGCCTGCGGGTCCGCCTTGATACGGTTGTAGCGGGTGATCACATGCAGCACATTCATCAGCTGGCGTTTATATTCGTGGATCCGTTTAATTTGCACATCAAACAGCGCGTTCGGGTTCACCACCACGCCCAGCTGACGGGCGATATAATCGGCCAGACGCTGTTTATTCGCCAGTTTGGCGGCGCTGACGGCCTGGTTAACCAGCGGATAATCCTGATATTCCCCCATTTCGCTCAGCTGGCTTAAATCCGTTCGCCAGGTCTGGCCGATATGGCGGTCCAGAACCGCAGCAAGGGACGGGTTAGCGGCAGCCAGCCAGCGGCGCGGCGTGACGCCGTTAGTCACGTTGGTGAAGCGGCGCGGAAAGATTCTGGCGAAATCGGCAAACAGCGACTCCACCATCAGCCGGGAGTGCAGTTCCGACACGCCGTTCACCTTGTAACTGACCACCACCGCCAGCCAGGCCATCCGTACGCGACGGTCGTTGGATTCATCGATAATCGAGGTCCGGCTCAGCAACGCAATATCATCGGGATAGTGCTCCTGCATGGTTTTCAGAAAATAGTCATTAATCTCGAAAATAATCTGCAAATGGCGCGGCAGGATTTTCCCCAGCATCTCGACCGGCCAGGTCTCCAGCGCCTCGCTCATCAGGGTATGGTTGGTGTAGGAGAAGACCTGACAGGTCACCCCGAAAGCGTCATCCCAGCTGAAGCGGTGTTCGTCAATCAGCAGACGCATCAGCTCCGGGATCGACAGCACCGGATGGGTGTCGTTGAGGTGGATAGCAATTTTATCTGCCAGGTTGTCATAGGTTTGATACAACTGGTAATGGCGAAAAAGAATATCCTGCACCGTCGCCGAAACGAGGAAATATTCCTGACGCAGGCGCAGCTCGCGCCCGGAGTAGGTCGAGTCGTCCGGATACAGTACCCGGGAGACGTTTTCGGAATGGTTTTTATCTTCTACCGCCGCGAAGTAATCTCCCTGATTAAATTTACCGAGGTTAATCTCGCTGCTGGCCTGGGCGCTCCACAAGCGCAGGGTGTTGGTGGCATCGGTTTCATAACCCGGGATAATCTGATCGTAGGCCACCGCGATGATCTCTTCGGTTTCCAGCCAGCGCGAGTTTTTCCCCTCATGCTGAATGCGCCCGCCAAAGCGCACGGTATAGCGGGTTTTATGGCGCTCGAATTCCCAGGGGTTACCGTACTCCAGCCAGTAGTCCGGTGACTCCATCTGCCGGCCGTCGATGATGTTTTGCTTGAACATGCCGTAGTCGTAGCGGATGCCGTAACCGCGTCCTGGCAGCCCCAGCGTGGCCAGGGAGTCGAGAAAACAGGCTGCCAGACGACCGAGACCGCCGTTGCCCAGGCCCGGGTCATTCTCTTCGTCAATCAGCTCTTCCAGATCCAGACCCATCCCGGCCAGCGCTGTTTTCACATCCTCATAGATGCCCAGCGACAGTAAGGCATTCGAGAGGGTACGGCCGATGAGAAACTCCATCGACAGATAATATACCTGGCGCGCCTGCTGCGAGATCCGCGCCCGATGCGCCCGCAACCAGCGCTCAACCAGCCGATCGCGCACGGCGAACAGCGTAGCATTGAGCCATTCATGCTTATTGGCAAGTGAAGGGTCTTTACCGAGAATAAACATGAGGTTATAAGCGATAGCATGCTGCAGCGCTTCTTCATTCAGCCTGGGTGAAATATAACTTATGCGTGGTTCCATTTTTCTTATCCGTAGCAATTAAATAATACGCTGATACAACAGGTGGAAAGACTTTGCGGCACTTTGCCAGCTAAAATCCATGCTCATCGCCTGCCGCTGCACGTAACGCCACAGCGAGGGACGCGACCACAGGACACTGGCCCGGTGGATAGCATGTAATAACGATTCCGTCTCGCTGTCGGTAAACACAAATCCGGTCGCGAGCCCGTCAACAAGGTTTTCGAGCGAACAGTCGGCGACGGTATCCGCCAGTCCGCCGGTACGGCGAACCAGCGGTAATGTGCCGTAGCGCAGACCATAAAGCTGGGTCAGACCGCAGGGTTCAAAACGGCTGGGCACCAGGATGACGTCGGCGCCGCCAATCATCTGATGCGACAGCGCCTCGTCGTAGCCGATCCGGATACTCACCTGCCCGGGGTATTGCGCCTCGGCGGTCAGAAAACGGGCCTGCAAATCCGGGTCCCCGGATCCCAGCAGCGCCAGCTGCCCTCCCTTAGATATAATTCCCGGCAGCGCGCCAAACAGAAGATCCAGCCCCTTCTGGCTGGTCAGCCGGCTCACAACGGTGAACAGCAGCGCCCGATCGTCCGCCTTCAGCCCCAGCGACGTCTGCAGCTGCTGCTTGTTCTTCGCTTTCTCCGCCAGTGAATTCTGGTCGTAAGGCGCTGCCAGCAGCGGATCGCGGCGCGGATCCCAGATATTTTTGTCAACCCCGTTCAGGATCCCCGACAGTCGCCCTTCCCGCTGACGTTGCCGCAGCAGCTCTTCCAGACCAAACGCGTACTGTGGTTCGGTAATTTCACGGGCATATGTCGGGCTGACGGTGGTGATATGGTCAGCGAAATAGAGACCCGCCTTAAGGAAGGAGATTTGCCCATTAAACTCCACCCCGTGCATCTGGAAGAACGACCACGGTAACGCGATCTCCGCCATATGCCGGGCCTGAAACAACCCCTGATAGGCAATGTTGTGCACCGTAAACACCGATTTGGCCGGGTTGCCGCGGGTGGCCAGATAAGCCGGGGTGAGACCCGCGTGCCAGTCATGGGCGTGGACGATTTCAGGACGCCAGAACGGGTCAAGACCACCGGCAAGCTCGGCCCCGACCCAGCTCAGCAACGCGAAACGCAGGACGTTATCAGGATAATCCTGCATCTGCTGGTTATGATAAGGATTACCCGTCCGGTCATAGAGATGCGGGGCATCAATCAGATAGATGCCCACACCGTTAAAATGGCCAAACAGCAGCGTCATCCGCCCGGCGAATGTCTCCCTGCTGGCCACCACCTGCGGATCCTGAACCCCGTTGCGGATCGCCGGAAACCCAGGCAGCAGCACGCGGGTATCCAGCCCCTCGGCAATTTGCGCCGCCGGGAGCGCGCCGGTGACGTCGGCCAGTCCGCCCGTTTTTAACAGCGGGAACATCTCTGCTCCTACATGTAAAACTTGCATGTATGCTCCTTATTATTCAGCCACAGAGACGACCCGCGACAGGGCAATATTTTCTCTGCCGCCGGACACGCTTTTTCCGCAAATGGGCTCATACCTCAAGTTTGTCCAGCATTTCTTTGGTAACCAGAACGATGCCTTCTTCCGAACGATAAAAGCGTCGCGCATCCTCAACGGCATTTTCGCCAATCACCGTCCCCTCCGGAATAACGCATCCCCGGTCGATCACGCAGCGTCTTATCCTGCAGGAGCGACCGACCCAGACGCCCGGTAATAAAACCGACGAATCAATATTACAGAACGAGTTAATCCGAACTCTGGAAAATAGAACCGACTGCACCACCACCGAGCCAGAAATAATACAGCCGCCGGAGACCAGAGAATTCATGGTCATGCCATGACTGCCGGAACGGTCCTGAACAAATTTGGCGCTGGGCAGCGATTCGACATAGGTACGGATAGGCCAGTTACGGTCATAAACGTCCAGCTCTGGCACTACTGAGGCTAAATCCAGATTCGCTTTCCAGTACGCCTCCAGGGTTCCGACATCGCGCCAGTATGGCTCGGCATTATTATCCGACTGAACGCAGGAGCGCGGGAACGGATGCGCATACGCTTCACCTGCCGCCGTTATCCTGGGAATAATATCTTTGCCAAAATCATGGGTGGAGTGTTCATCCCGATCGTCGTCTTCCAGCAGCTGGTAGAGATATTCCGCATCAAACACATAAATGCCCATACTGGCAAGCGAGCGGGTTTCATCGCCAGGAATGGTGGGCGGATTAGCCGGTTTTTCAACAAATTCAATGATTTTGTCATTCTCATCCACGGCCATGACGCCAAAAGCGCTTGCCTCTTCAACCGGGACCGGCAGGCAGGCCACGGTACAGCGCGCCCCTTTTTCAACGTGATCGAGCAGCATCCGCGAATAATCTTGTTTATAGATATGGTCCCCGGCCAGAATAACGACATATTCCGCATCATAGCGGCGGATAATATCCAGATTCTGGGTCACGGCATCCGCCGTCCCCCGATACCAGTTCTCACCATGCACCCGCTGCTGCGCCGGTAATAAATCCACGAACTCATTCATTTCTTCGTTAAAGAATGCCCAGCCGCGTTGAATATGCTGCACCAGTGAATGGGACTGATATTGTGTAATGACCCCGATACGTCTTATTCCGGAGTTAATACAATTCGATAAAGCAAAATCAATAATTCTGAATTTACCGCCGAAATGCACCGCAGGTTTTGCGCGAATAGTGGTCAGGTCTTTTAATCGTGTGCCACGTCCGCCGGCGAGGATCAGGGCCACGGATTTAAGCGGTAACTGGCGCGACAGCATTAAGTTGTCAGTATATTCAAGTTTACTCATAATAATGTCCTGCTATTAAATAAAAGCCATAAAAGAAAATAATGAAGAAAAAGCCTCACTCTTCTGCAAAATAATTCAGAAGTGATCACCTCCGGTAATAAGTCAGCTGCAATAAATCAGCTGCGCGTTTTATTGCCCTGCAGATTCCCGTACCAGCCAGATTGTCGCCAGCGGCGGCAGAGTCACCGACAGCGAATGCTCCCGACCGTGGCTGGCGATCGCCTCGCTTGCCACGCAGCCGCCGTTGCCGGTGTTGCTCCCGTGGTAGTGCATCGAGTCGGTGTTCAGCTCTTCACGCCAGCGCCCCGGCTGGTTAATCCCGAAGCGATAGCCGTGACGCGGTACTGGCGTGAAGTTGCTCGCCACGATTATCTCGTTCCCGGCTTTATCGCGACGGACAAAGATAAACACCGACCGTTCATGGTCATCCACAACAAGCCATTCAAAGCCGTAGGGGTCAAAATCCAGTTCGTGCAGTGCCTTATGGTGGCGATAGGTATGGTTCAGATCGCGCACCAGACGCTGCACCCCGTGATGCCAGTTGTCGCCCCCTTCCAGCAGATGCCAGTCGAGGCTGGCGTCGTGGTTCCACTCCCGCCCCTGGGCAAACTCGTTGCCCATAAACAGCAGCTTTTTACCGGGGAAGGCAAACAGCCAGCCGTAGTAGGCGCGCAGGTTGGCGAACTTCTGCCAGGCATCGCCAGGCATCCGGTCAAGAATCGATTTTTTGCCGTGAACCACTTCATCGTGTGACAGCGGCAACACGAAGTTTTCGGTGTAGTTGTAGAGCATCCCGAAGGTCATCTTGTCGTGATGATAACGACGATAGATGGGATCGAGCTGCATATAGTCGAGGGTGTCATGCATCCAGCCGAGGTTCCATTTGAACCAGAAGCCAAGACCGCCCGTCGAAGACGGTCGTGTAACCCCGGCGAAGTCGGTGGACTCCTCCGCCATCGTGACCGCTCCCGGCGTCTGCTCACCGAGCACACGGTTGGTATTGCGCAGAAATTCAATCGCTTCGAGGTTTTCCCGGCCGCCGTACTCATTGGGCACCCACTCCCCCTCTTTGCGGCTGTAGTCGCGGTAGATCATTGACGCAACCGCATCCACGCGCAGGGCGTCGATCCCGAAGCGTTCAATCCAGTACAGCGCGTTCCCGACCAGAAAGTTGCTGACTTCACGGCGACCGTAGTTGTAGATCAGCGTATTCCAGTCCTGGTGATAACCTTCTCGCGGGTCGCTGTGTTCATACAACGCGGTGCCGTCGAACGATGCCAGCGCAAAGTCATCCGACGGGAAGTGGCCCGGCACCCAGTCGAGGATCACGTTCAGACCCGCGGCATGGGCAGCATTCAGGAAGTAGCGGAAGTCTTCACGGGTACCAAAACGGCGGGTCGGCGCGTACAGCCCGGTGGGCTGATAGCCCCAGCTGCCGTCGAACGGATGTTCGTTTACCGGCAGCAGCTCCAGATGGGTGAAGCCCATCCACTTCGCGTAAGGCACCAGCTGGTCCGCCAGCTCGCGGTAGCTGAGCCAGAAATGGTTATCGGCGTGGCGGCGCCACGAGCCAAGGTGCACTTCATAAATCGAAATCGGTGCATCAAACTGGTTGGCCTGCTGACGGGACTGTGGCTGTTCGACCTTTTCCGGCATGCCGCAGATAAGCGACGCGCTTTCCGGGCGCATCTGTGCCTCAAAGGCATACGGGTCGGATTTCACCCGCAGGTGGCCGTGGGCGTCAATCAGCTCGAACTTATACAGCTGGCCGTTATGCGCGCCGGGGACAAACAGCTCCCAGATGCCGGACTCTTTGCGCAGACGCATCGGGTGGCGGCGGCCGTCCCAGTAGTTGAACTGTCCGACCACCGACACACGACGGGCGTTCGGCGCCCAGACGGAAAAACGCGTCCCGGTGACGCCGTCCATGGTGTCGGCATGGGCTCCCAGCGTCTCGTAGGGCCGCAGATGAGTCCCTTCAGCGAGCAGCCAGGCATCAAGCTCCTGCAGCAGCGGGCCAAAGCGATAGGGGTCGTCAATCAGGTTTTGCTGACCGTGCCAGGTGACGGCCAGCTGGTAACGAAAAGGATTTTTCCGGCGCGGCAGAACGCCGCTAAAGAACCCGCGTGTGTCGAGGCATTCGAGTTTACCGACTTTGCGCCCGGTTTTCGGTTCAATCACCCATACATCGGTGGCATCGGGTAATAATGCGCGCACTTCCAGACCCGCATCGGTTGAGTGCATGCCAAGCACGGAAAATGGATCGGAACAATGACCTGCGAGAAGTGCGGAGATCGCACTTTTTTCATTATAATCAGACATGGCAGTCACCCTACTATCATCCTGCGGAAAGAATTAAAACGCCTCTTCCTGCTTTATTGATCCGGTAATATTCCGCTGCATGCTACGCATCGAAATATCAACACGTTATTCCAGAGCCTTAAGACATGTCGGTTGTCCACAAATAGAGAGTGATTAACCTCCTGAGAAGTGAGTTAAATGCGCTGTACGACTTCTGTATTATCTGTCTTCAGAATAATTACTCCTGATTTTCTTTCTGTGAGTAAACACTCATTTCTATATTAATGGGGAAACTAATTTTTATTTCGTCACGAATGATGAGTTTCCTTCTGCTGAATTCGTCAGATCGTATATAAAAAAAGGCTTTGTTGAATAAATCGAACTTTTGCTGAGTTGAAGGATCAGATCACGTATCTTCCCGACAACGCAGACCGTTCCGTGGCAAAGCAAAAGTTCAAAATCACCAACTGGCCCACCTACAATAAAGCCCTCATCAACCGTGGCTCCATAACTTTCTGGCTGGATGATGAAGCTATTCAGGCCTGGTATGAGTCAGCAACACCTTCTTCACGAGGCAGACCTCAGCGCTATTCTGACCTTGCCATCACGACTGTGCTGGTCATTAAACGCGTATTCAGGCTGACCCTGCGCGCTGCGCAGGGCTTTATTGATTCCATTTTTTCTCTGATGAACGTTCCGCTACGCTGCCCGGATTACAGCTGTGTCAGCAGGCGGGCAAAGTCGGTTAATGTCAGTTTCAAAACGCCCACCCGGGGTGAAATCGCACACCTGGTAATTGATTCCACCGGGCTGAAGGTCTTCGGTGAAGGCGAGTGGAAAGTCAAAAAGCATGGCCAGGAACGCCGCCGTATCTGGCGTAAGCTGCATCTCGCCGTTGACAGTAAAACACATGAAATCATCTGCGCTGACCTGTCGCTGAACAATGTGACGGACTCAGAAGCCTTCCCGGGTCTTATCCGGCAGACTCACAGAAAAATCAGGGCAGCATCGGCAGACGGCGCTTACGACACCCGGCTCTGTCACGATGAACTGCGGCGTAAGAAAATCAGCGCGCTTATCCCACCCCGAAAAGGTGCGGGTTACTGGCCCGGTGAATATGCAGACCGTAACCGTGCAGTGGCTAATCAGCGAATGACCGGGAGTAATGCGCGGTGGAAATGGACAACAGATTACAACCGTCGCTCGATAGCGGAAACGGCGATGTACCGGGTAAAACAGCTGTTCGGGGGTTCACTGACGCTGCGTGACTACGATGGTCAGGTTGCGGAGGCTATGGCCCTGGTACGAGCGCTGAACAAAATGACGAAAGCAGGTATGCCTGAAAGCGTGCGTATTGCCTGAAAACACAACCCGCTACGGGGGAGACTTACCCGAAATCTGATTTATTCAACAAAGCCCTCACACATATCAAAAACAATGAATATTGCTCGTTCAACAGTATATAAAGTAATAAATGAAAGCAACTAATATAAAAGGTTGAATATGGAATTTAATATTACTTCAAAGTCTAATCCGTTTGGCGATACAACAGCAGAAAATGATAAGAAAATGTTGAGCAGTGCTTTCATCGAAACTGCTGACTTTAGAACTTTAATTGAAACAGATGACCGAACTATTGTTGTAGGCAGACGAGGGACTGGTAAAAGTGCTTTATTCATTCAGCTAAATGAGCATTGGAAGAAAGATAAAAAAATATTAATCCTAAGTTTTTCACCAGACGACACTCAAATAATTGGCTTTAGATCAATGTTGAAGCCATTTACAGGCTCATTCAATTTAGCCAGGGCAGCCACAAGGTTATTATGGCGATATGCTATGTTAATGGAGATAGCATCATATATATCTTCTCATTATAAATTATCATCTCAAATTTCGACAGAAACATTGTTGAATGAGCATTTAAAGAAATGGAATGCTGCACAAGGTGATATTTTAAGAAAGTGTAGGATTGTAGCAAAAGAATATTTAGATGAAAACAATCCTGAAGAATCAATTGGTGACCTTCAATTTAATTTGAATATTTCAGAAATCGAAGGCAATATAGTTTCACTTCTTGAGCGCTCAGACAGGAAAATTGTCATATTGATGGATAAGCTAGATGAAGCATATGAACCGGATAATATAGGAATCGGAATCATAGCTGGTCTGGCATATGCCTCAATTGAATTAAATCAAAAAGCAAAATGCATTCGCCCAATCATTTTTTTAAGAGATAATATATTTAGATCGCTATCAAAGGAAGATCCTGACTACTCAAGAAATATAGAGGGGCAAGTCATAAGGCTGCATTGGGATTGGGCACAACTCTTAATGCTATCGGCTAAAAGAATGAAAGTGGCATTTAATCTAGATATTGAGAAAGATCAACGGGTTTGGGATAGGTGTACAGCCGATGACCTCAAAGGAAGGAGTGGTTTTAAACGATGCTTGCAATTTACCCTTTACCGCCCCAGAGATTTACTGTCATTGTTAAATGAAGCTTTTTTCTCCGCATTTAGAGAGAGTCGAGAAACCATTATTAACACTGATCTAGAATATGCAGCCAAGTCAATTTCCATGGCCAGGCTTGAAGACCTTTGGAAGGAGTACCAGAAGATCTTTCCTTCAATACAAGTTATAACTAGCGCATTCCGTAGTATTGAACCTGAATTAACAGTCTACACTTGCTTAAAAAAAATAGAAGCATCTTTCGAATCAATAGAAGAAAATGAAGACCCCAAAATAATCTCTGAAATACAATTACTAAAAGCTAGTGGAATCCTCCAAAGTTTGTATAGCGTAGGATTTGTGGGTATACGTGATAAAAACACTTCATCTTATTCATTTTGCCATGATGGACGAACCCCAGATAAAGGTTTTGAAAGCAGTGAAAAACTATTAATTCATCCATGTTATTGGCTTGGTTTGAATTTAAATCGCAACGCTCTTGCTCCAGAGGAAGCTGAGGAAATAAATGACGAATATGATATCAATGTTGTTTCCGATAATTCAGCCATTAGAAATAAAACAATAGGTCAAATAACCACTCATCTGGATCAAATACCGACAGGAAATGAAGGGGCTAATGAATTTGAGCAATGGTGCTTAGACGCACTAAGAATTGTATTTGCATCCCACCTGACAGATATAAAACCGCATCCAAACGGTAACGCGGTTCAGAGACGAGATATTATAGGTACCAATGGTGGAAAATCAGATTTTTGGAAGCGTGTATTAGAAGACTATAAAACAAGACAAGTTGTTTTTGATGCGAAAAATTTTGAAGAATTAGGCCCATCTGAGTACAGACAATTACAATCATATTTAACAGGTCCGTATGGAAAATTAGGATTTATTATTAATAGAGAAGAAAGTGAGGCATTGAAATCAGGGAGAGATTTGGATTGGACAAAAGAAATGTATCAATCTCATAATTCATTAATAATAAAATTACCTGCGAAATATATATCTAAATTGTTGCAAAAATTAAGAAATCCTGAGAAGCATGACGCTATAGATAGTCAGATGGGGAAACTTTTAACTCTATATGAAACATCATATATGGCTATTAAAAGTACTCAAAAGAAACGAAGAAAATAGCATCAGTTACATCATATGAGAGGGTTCCTGAAAAGGAATTTTCTCATATTTTATTATAAATCAATAATATATATCCTTAGCGTACGTTTTCGTTCCATTGGACCTCAAACCCCTAATACCACAAGCAACAGCTGCTTGGATCCTAACGCCACGTTTAAGTAAGTTTTGTACCTTAGTCCGTGGTTTTCGCCACTGACGCCAGTAGCACATACGAACACGACGACGGATCCAATGGTCTAAATCGACACATCCTTGGTAGGCATTGGCTATGCCAAAGTAGTTGATCCAACCTTGCATGTATTGACGCATTTTAAACAGCTGATAACTCATACTCACGCCCCGATTTCGGTTCGTTAGTCGCCTCATCTTTTGTTTGAAAATGTGCAATGTTTTAGCATGCCACTGGATCTTCCCGCGGTTAAATGTAAACCCTAGGAACTTGCTTTGACCTACCTTAACCACTTGGCTTTTCCGTTCATTAACAACCAGTTTTAGCTTAGTGGCAAGGTAGCGAGTAATGCTCTTTAGTACCCGTTCCCCCGCGCGAATAGACCTTACCAAAATGATAAAGTCGTCCGCGTAGCGGGCGAATTTATGCCCTCGGCTTTCCAGCTCTTTATCCAGACTATCCAGCATAATGTTAGAGAGTAATGGCGAGAGTGGGCCGCCTTGAGGCACGCCTTCGAAGCTTGCTTCAAATTGGTCGTTGATCATCACGCCAGCACGCAGGTATTTACCAATAAGCGCCAGCAGACGCTTATCCTGTACCTTAATCCTCAATTGAGTCATCAACAGGTCGTGATTTACTCGATCAAAGAACTTGGATAGATCAACATCGACGGCAAATTTGCGTTTCTGTTTGATGATATCCCTTACTTGCAGTACCGCTTGTTTGGCATTCCTGTTCGGTCTACAGCCGAAGCTATTAGCCGAGAAGAAAGGGTCAAACAACGGCGTGAGAATTTGAGCAATGGCTTGCTGTATCACACGGTCAATGACGTTAGGGATCCCTAGTTTGCGTTTACCGCCATCGGGTTTGTCGATCTCTACGCGTCTGACTGCTGAGGGTTGATACTCACCTAGCTCAAGTTGAGTTTTACACTGTTGCCAGCCGCCTTGTTGCATCCAGAGCGGGAAGGCTTCGATGGTCATGCCATCGATGCCTGCCGCGCCTTTATTGGCTTTAACTTGACGCCACGCTCGGTGTAAATTCTCAGGTTCGAGTAGTTGTTGAAATAAATCGCTGTTGAAGGCCGGTTGCAGATCAATACGCTGCTGATAGTAATCGTCTGGCGACGTAGTGGGTATCGACAAGTTTGACAAGACTCCTCCTTCTTCTAAATGTTCAGGCCTTCACCATATCCCAACCATTACGATGGGCGTTGGGCTACTATGCCGTCTGCTGACTTCTGCTTAATCACATGCCGAGTTGCCCCGTCATGCGCTATCGGTTTTCATCTGGTTCGCTCTTTTCAGTCGATGATACTGAAAAGCCAAGGCACTTATAAACCAGAGCCTGACTGGTTATTGACCGATCGCGTGTTAAGCAGATCTCCCCAGATAAGAGCATGAACTTTCTTTGCACTGCTGCATCATTTACGGTGGCCATTAGATCACGTGGTTTCGTCGTCTTGTGCCAACTCACCTCTAGCCTACGCCTCATATGATGTTCTTGTTCATCAGCTCGCAAATTTGCTAGCGGCTTCCTCCAGACCAATCCTCACGGATAAGCCCTTGCCATTCGCTAGTAGTTAACGTTTAATAACAGTATGTTATTGAACGGTGACCTTCCTACAGAGGACTTTCACCTCATTAGTTCATGCCCATGCTGGGCGTACACAAGTCATTCCAGCGGACTGCCTACGGCAGCCGCTGAATTCCAACGTTCTGCTAACACCTAAAAGCGGACTTTAAAACCAGCACATTGAAATATCCGCTTTTGGCACTGAGCCGCCAGACTGAAAGTCTCTAACGGCAACTAAGAGCGAAAAGCAGAAATAACGCTTGAGTTTACCTGCGGCTCGAAGCGACTGAAAGGATAGCTAATTGTTAGACGGCAAATTTTGTTCTTGCGCATCACTCTTTATTTTGGTTTTTAGTCCGGTAAATCCAAGGAACTACAGAAAGGATGAGTAAAGCTATAAGAGTGCTCAAGACGGCGGTCGTTTCCCGTCCCATTCCTGCAGCGACGCCGATTGCCGCTGTTACCCATATACTTGCCGCCGTCGTCAGCCCCCGAGTCTCTACTTCTCTATTTCCCATAATGATGGCTCCGGTGCCAAGAAACCCGACACCTGCAATCAGACCTTGCAATATCCGACTCAGATCTGCGCTTGATGCCCCTGCTTGTTGGGGAATGAGGACGAACAGTGCCGCCCCTATGGCAACCATCATGTGTGTTCGCACCCCCGCACTCTTGCCTTGCTGCTCCCGCTCGTATCCCAATAGGCCTCCAAGGGTTGCAGCAACGAGAAGACGCAGTGTGATACGTGTAACTTGCTCCGCATCCGGGACATCGGAAAATTCCGATAGCACTGTATTCCATATCTCTTGCCACATTTCCATCGTCCTCGTTGTCACTTCTCGTTTTTCGGTACTTCATCTAAATAGCTGCGCCTAATACCGCTACACTTTTGCCTGACCATGTTTTCCTCCGGGGAATGGGCTGGCGGTTTCCATAAAATGGCGGACCTTTTTCAGTAACTGCCACATTGAGCGGCACTGATGATTACGGGTTATCGTGTCATGAAGTGCCTGCCATAGCCGTTCCACATGATTCACCCACGGCGAGTAAACCGGCTGGTAAATTACCCTGAACTTGGGATTTGCTTTCAACCAGCGCTGTGTTTCGCGGCTTTTATGGATAATGTAGTTATCAACGATCAGCGTGATTGTTTTCGCCCGCCGGTAAGTGGCTTTCAGGTGCTTCAGCAGAGCGATAAACAGCGCTGAACTTTTGCTGTTGCCGCCCACGTAGCTGACTTTACCCGTGCCACTGTGCAGTGCGCCGGCCAGATAGTATTTTTCGTTCTGCCCCGGCGTCACTACCCGTTTCTGCTGTCCGCGCAACTGCCAGTCCGCACCGATTTTAGGATTAAGGTGGATATCCACTTCATCTTCATAAAATACCGGATGCTCTGCGCTGCATTCATCCAGCGCTTTGTGGATTACCGCCATCTTTTCATCTTTATGTGGGTCACGGATACGCAGAGTTGGCGCGGCCCTGCGCCATACAAGCCCCGCAGATGGCAACCAGCGGCGAACGGTTCCTGCATGTAACTGGCAACCGGTTATCTCATTGATTTTTATTGCCAGTAATTCGGTGCTCCAGCGTGAACGTTGATAACCAAAATCGCCGGGAGAATGCTTTATCAGCTCACGTAACAGGGTGCAGATATGTTCAAAAGGCCAGCGTCGGGAGCGCCCTGCGGGTAAGGATTTCAGGCCTTCAATACCTGAGTGCGTAAACCAGTTAATCCAGCGACCAACGGATGAACGGGCACAACAGAGAGTTCTGGCAACATCGCTGACCCGTTCACCCCGATGAAGCATCAGCATGGCCGTGAGTCTGCGGGCATGATTTTTATCACGCGTTTTATGAATAGCTTTCTGCATCAGGCGTCGTTCGCCACGGGGTATTGGTACTATGATCGGCATCGCTCAGTCCGGTTGGTGATTTTGGTTGGTTTGGCGATTGATCAGATCGCACAATCCGGGCTGAGTTCCCTTTCAGTGATCTACTATTCCGCGCAGCTATTTAGGCTCTTCACAAGGCCGAACCTAACGCAAAGTTTGGGGCGCCTTGCGCACCTATGCTCGTAATACCTATCACCAGCATAGCTTTTATCCTTTACTCAAAGAACCAGCAAGACGCAAATGCTATTGCCTTCTTTTATGAATTTTACTCAGAAGAAGTTAACCTTTAATCCACGCTAAATCAATTGCTTCCAAGCGTACATCATTTCGCTAAGTAAGCGCTCTAGCGGTTTCGCGCCCGCAAGACCGTGGTTAAAAACTTAATAAGAAATACTAAACGTTAAATCAGCTTATACTGTTGATGGATAGTGCAGGTGTTTGGGAGATTTATTCGTGGATTAACTAAAACCTGCAATTCAGTAACAGCCAAAGTCAATGTCCGTTTTTGGCACAAAGCCGAGATCCGACGAAGTGGTACTTTCCGTGAAAGTTGTGGTGCGATTAATTTGCAACACGTGGTAAGGAGCGGTTGCAATGTGGTGGTAAATTAAGTGCAATTAATCAAGAAGGTGAATCAATGAGTGAACAACTGAACTGTCAAAGCCGCATGGATGCGGCGACAACTCTGTACTTGCCGCAAATAACTATCCCCGTCCTGCTAAACCAATGACGTAACTCCTATCTCTCCCGACTTGTTGGAACAAGTCGCACTCACAAGGTGCAATTAAACACTGAACAAAAATTCATGGATGAATGGTTACCGCCGAAGGACTCGGCGCAAATAAAAAACGTACATACCATTATACACAGTATGTACGTTTGAAATGAAAGCCGCTGACGTTATATGTAAAGCCCTGTCACTCACTCACACGCGAATAGACACTGTTTTTACTATATACTCCTTCGGTTATATATAGTACCTTGAACTATGTATATTGTGTATTAAGGCAGAGAAATCTGCCTTTTTATTTGACAATAAACTCTTTAGAATTATAGTGTATTGTATGTTTAACGTGTATAAAGGAATGAACCTTGTCATCGGTTAAAGTCAAAGCAACTATCGTAGAAGATAATACTGGCATTAAAAGTCAGCTCCCCATCTTGATCACCGAACAAGGTGAAGTTGGTTCAGTTACCGATTACTTGCTAAAGATGGAAGCTGATGGTGCTAGTAATGCTTTAATGAATGGTTTTATACAAGCCACTTCTTTGCTCTTGGATTACATGGAAGCCAACAAAGGATTATTTGAAGATCCTAAAATGCTATTCCAAACCTTTGCTAAGCGTCTTTACACAGGCACCATCGGTGAAGATGGTTTAGATCCCTCTGGCTTGTACTGGGTGCCAAGCTCAACTGATAACGTCAATAAACATATTCATCGATTAACGGCATTTACTGATTGGCTGGCTAACAAGCATGGCGCAGAGCCAATGAACCCTTTGCGAGATGCCACACCTCATGAGCAACGCCTTAATTACGCTGCTTGGTATCGAAAAAACCAAAATGACTTCCTTGGACATATTGAAGATAAAACCGTTAACAAAACCATCCGTAAAGCTCGCACAATGAAAGGACGTACTCCATTGACGAAAGCCGAAGACGATGCTTTAGCATTCCCAGATAAGCATTGGGAATCATTCTATAAAGATGGTATTGGCGGAGCAAAAGATCCACGAGTTGCGTTGAGAGATAAGCTTATGCTGCTCTTGATGCACGGTGGCGGTTTGCGTGAAAGCGAAGCTATTATGCTGTGGGTGACTGATGTACTTGAAGATCCGTATGACCCTGAAAAAGCGATAGTTCGAATTTACAACGAATGACCTGCCCCCAGGATTAGATACAACGCTCACTTAGTAATGTCGGATCCTTCACTATCAGAATTACCCTTTCTCCAGGCCGCCGCAAATTCAGACGGCGTCTGATAATTCAGCGCGGAGTGCGGGCGGCACTCATTATAATCCTGACGCCATTCACTGATGGTTTTCCTGGCATGACTGACGTCACTGAACCAGTGTTCATTCAGGCATTCATCGCGAAAGCGTCCGTTAAAACTCTCAATAAATCCGTTCTGTGTCGGCTTGCCGGGCTGGATAAGTCGCAGCTCCACGCCATGCTCAAAGGCCCATTGATCGAGTGCGCGGCAGGTAAATTCCGGGCCCTGATCCGTTCTTATCGTCGCCGGATAGCCGCGAAACAGCGCAATGCTGTCCAGAATACGCGTGACCTGCACGCCTGAAATCCCAAAGGCAACAGTGACCGTCAGGCATTCCTTCGTGAAGTCGTCTACGCAGGTAAGGCACTTGATCCTGCGACCGGTGGCCAATGCGTCCATGACGAAATCCATCGACCAGGTCAGATTGGGCGCCGCCGGACGGAGCAGCGGCAGACGTTCTGTTGCCAGCCCTTTACGACGTCTTCTGCGTTTTACGCCCAGGCCACTGAGGTGATAAAGCCTGTACACGCGCTTATGATTAACATGCAGCCCTTCACGGCGCAGCAACTGCCAGATGCGACGGTAGCCAAAACGCCTGCGCTCCAGTGCCAGCTCAGTGATGCGCCCCGATAAATGCGCATCTGCAGCCGGGCGCTGAGCCTCATAGCGGCAGGTCGACAGGGATAAACCCGTGAGCCTGCAGGCACGACGTTGCGACAGACCGGTCGCATCACATATCAACATCACGGCTTCCCGCTTCTGGTCTGTCGTCAGTACTTTCGCCCAAGAGCCACCTGAAGCGCCTCTTTATCCGGCACTGTTGCAAATAGTCGGTGGTGATAAACTTATCATCCCCTTTTGCTGATGGAGCTGCACATGAACCCATTCAAAGGCCGGCATTTTCAGCGTGACATCATTCTGTGGGCCGTACGCTGGTACTGCAAATACGGCATCAGTTACCGTGAGCTGCAGGAGATGCTGGCTGAACGCGGAGTGAATGTCGATCACTCCACGATTTACCGCTGGGTTCAGCGTTATGCGCCTGAAATGGAAAAACGGCTGCGCTGGTACTGGCGTAACCCTTCCGATCTTTGCCCGTGGCACATGGATGAAACCTACGTGAAGGTCAATGGCCGCTGGGCGTATCTGTACCGGGCCGTCGACAGCCGGGGCCGCACTGTCGATTTTTATCTCTCCTCCCGTCGTAACAGCAAAGCTGCATACCGGTTTCTGGGTAAAATCCTCAACAACGTGAAGAAGTGGCAGATCCCGCGATTCATCAACACGGATAAAGCGCCCGCCTATGGTCGCGCGCTTGCTCTGCTCAAACGCGAAGGCCGGTGCCCGTCTGACGTTGAACACCGACAGATTAAGGGCACTGTTGCAAAGTTAGCGATGAGGCAGCCTTTTGTCTTATTCAAAGGCCTTACATTTCAAAAACTCTGCTTACCAGGCGCATTTCGCCCAGGGGATCACCATAATAAAATGCTGAGGCCTGGCCTTTGCGTAGTGCACGCATCACCTCAATACCTTTGATGGTGGCGTAAGCCGTCTTCATGGATTTAAATCCCAGCGTGGCGCCGATTATCCGTTTCAGTTTGCCATGATCGCATTCAATCACGTTGTTCCGGTACTTAATCTGTCGGTGTTCAACGTCAGACGGGCACCGGCCTTCGCGTTTGAGCAGAGCAAGCGCGCGACCATAGGCGGGCGCTTTATCCGTGTTGATGAATCGCGGGATCTGCCACTTCTTCACGTTGTTGAGGATTTTACCCAGAAACCGGTATGCAGCTTTGCTGTTACGACGGGAGGAGAGATAAAAATCGACAGTGCGGCCCCGGCTGTCGACGGCCCGGTACAGATACGCCCAGCGGCCATTGACCTTCACGTAGGTTTCATCCATGTGCCACGGGCAAAGATCGGAAGGGTTACGCCAGTACCAGCGCAGCCGTTTTTCCATTTCAGGCGCATAACGCTGAACCCAGCGGTAAATCGTGGAGTGATCGACATTCACTCCGCGTTCAGCCAGCATCTCCTGCAGCTCACGGTAACTGATGCCGTATTTGCAGTACCAGCGTACGGCCCACAGAATGATGTCACGCTGAAAATGCCGGCCTTTGAATGGGTTCATGTGCAGCTCCATCAGCAAAAGGGGATGATAAGTTTATCACCACCGACTATTTGCAACAGTGCCGGCAGATTTACCCGCTGATCTGGTTACACAGGCCAGTGCTTCTATCAGTGAAACCATTCAGGTGGTCAATAGCCTTGGTGGGGACGAGCATCTACTGAGCAGCGCCAAACTGGCCTTTTCTGCCTCACATAGTCTGGTATTAGGTACTGCCAGCGTACTGTTAATTCTGCTGGCGGTAGTCGTTTGGTTTACCCTGCCAGAGAGGAAAATACGGCAATTGGGCAAACAGCGTGCCACACCTCACTGATTAGGGTGTGGTTAACACTTCATTAATTAAACAGTCATTACTCTTACTTAACTGTGTGATATACCTATTTAGGGTTTGAAACATTAGAGTTTGAAATAGGTAAGGTCTGAGCAATGACTGAGCAAACGTCCCCCGCACAACTTGATCTCGATAGCGCGGCTCAGCCCCCCAGAGTTTATATCCGGGGGGACTGGGTGTTGGCGCATTACTGCGTTTTGGAGCCGCGCGTTGCGCAATTGCGCGCTAATATGCCCAGTGGGGGGGTATTTGATCTCAACCAACTGGGGGCGTTAGATACCGCCGGTGCAACGTTGTTAGCTCTGCTTCTGGGTGAGGACCGTGTAGCAAATTTACGCGAACTTGCGCCTAAATTGCCAGAAGAGCGGAGGATATTACTTGAAACGGTAAGCCATGTATTGCCTGACTTAACCCCTGAGTTGTCTGAAAAACCCACACGGTTTTGGCTTGAGATGCTGGCTAATACCGGCCGTTCGGTAGATAACTTATGGCAAGATATTAAGTCACTATTGGGCTTTATTGGTCTGGCGCTGGAAACCTTGCTGGGAACACTTTTTCGCCCCTCCCGCTGGCGCATTACCTCATTAATTGCCAATATTCAACAGATTGGCCTCAATGCTGTGCCGATCATTATGTTGCTCACCTTTTTGGTGGGGGCAGTTATCGCCTTTCTCGGTGCAACCGTACTCACTACTTTCGGCGCGGGCATTTTTACCGTCGATTTGGTGGTATTTTCTTTTCTACGTGAATTTGCGGTACTGCTTACCGCGATCCTGATGGCAGGGCGAACAGCCAGTGCTTTTACCGCTGAAATTGGCTTGATGAAAGCCAATGAAGAGATTGATGCTATCCAAACACTGGGCTTGAATCCGGTCGAACTGTTGGTGCTACCGCGCGTCTTGGCACTATTGATCTCTCTGCCGATGCTAACCTTTATTGGCATGGTTTGCGGTATTTTCGGTGGCATGGTGGTGTGTGCCTTAACACTGGATATCTCTCCCACTATGTTTTTGTCGATTATGCAAAACAGTAATGGGTTGCAGCATTTTCTGGTGGGAATAAGTAAAGCCCCTATTTTTGCTTTCCTGATTGCTATTATTGGCTGTCTGGAGGGGTTCAAAGTAACCGGTAGTGCTGAATCAGTCGGGGTTCATACCACCACCAGTGTGGTGCATTCGATCTTTGTGGTGATTTTGCTTGATGCCGTGGCAGCGCTATTTTTCATGGAAATGGGGTGGTGAGCCAAATGACGCAAGATGCAATCATTCAAATTCGCGATCTGGTTAACTGCTTTGGCGTACAGTGCGTGCATCAAGGGTTGAATCTTGATGTTAAGCGCGGCGAAGTTCTTGGCGTGGTTGGTGGCTCGGGTACCGGTAAATCTGTTCTGTTACGCAGTATTGTTGGGTTACGTCGTCCGACTGACGGGAAAATTCATGTTTTTGGCAAGGATTTAATGGCACTGTCAGGTCAATCCCGCGCCATGGTCGAGCGCCGATTCGGCGTATTATTTCAACGAGGCGCACTGTTCAGTTCTCTAACCGTGACCGAGAACGTGGCATTACCATTAATAGAAAACGCCGGATTACCCCGGTCTGAGGCTGAGCGATTGGCTCAGGTTAAACTGGCACTGGCTGGGCTACCGCCGGGCACTGGCAGTAAGTATCCAGCATCTCTGTCGGGTGGTATGGTCAAGCGTGTTGCGCTAGCCCGTGCCTTAGCACTGGACCCGGATATTCTGTTTCTTGATGAACCGACTGCGGGTCTTGATCCCATTGGTGCGGCGGCGTTTGACAGTTTGATCCGCACCCTGCGGGATGCCCTCAATCTAACGGTATTCTTGGTGACCCACGATCTGGATACGCTGTATACACTGTGTGATCGTGTGGCGGTGCTTTCGCAGAAAAAAGTGCTGGTGGTTGATACTCTGGATAAAGTTGCAGCGACTGATGATGGCTGGATTCAGGCGTATTTTCATGGCCCACGTGGCCGGGCTGCTTATCAGGCAGCGGCAATTAACAGTGGAGAGAGGTTGTAATATGGAAACCCGTGCTCATCATGTCGTTATTGGTTTGTTCACTCTTATTGTGGTGAGTGCCGCGCTGCTGTTTTGCCTATGGCTGACAAATTCCGGTTCTGATCGCCAGTTCAGATTGTACGATATCGTTTTCAATGAGCCTGTGAGTGGCCTGTCACAGGGTAGCACCGTTCAGTACAGCGGGATTCGAGTCGGTGAGGTGACGCAATTACGCCTGGACCGAGACAATCCGAATAAGGTTTGGGCACGTATTCGCGTTTCTGCATCTACTCCGATACGCGAAGATACCCAAGCTCGTCTCACCGTCGCGGGTATTACCGGCACCTCAAATATTCAATTCAGCAGTGGCAGCCAGACCAGCCCGTTGCTGGAGGGCAAAGATGACGAGGTTCCTATCATTATTGCTACCCCTTCGCCGATGAGCCAGTTACTGGCTAACGGTGAGAATTTCATGACCAATGCGAATGAAGTGTTGGTGCGTTTGAACCAGTTGCTGGCACCGGATAACCAGCAGCGCCTAGTAACGACACTGGATAATCTCGCGCTGGTCACCCAAACTGTGGCTGATCAACGTGGTGATCTCCGTACCCTGTTGCAGCAGTTGGCGCAGGCCAGTAAACAGGCTAATGAGACACTGACTCAAACCAATCGCCTGCTGCGTAATGCTAACGGCTTAATGGATGGGCAGGGGAAACAACTGGTCAGTGATGCCGCCAAAACCATGGCATCGTTGCAAAATACCAGTACCATCCTCAATAAATTGGTGAGTGAAAATAAAACCTCACTCAATAACGGGATGCAAGGGATGAATGAGCTGGGGCCGGCAGTAGATGAGCTGCGCAGAACATTAGCGACATTACGTGCCGCCGTTTCTCGTTTGGAAGAAAACCCAGCGGCCTTGTTGCGCGGCCGTGAAAGAACACAGGAGTTTACGCCTTAATGCTCTCTTTTAATGTGATGCGCTATGCAGGCCGCCGCGTGTGGCTATTGATGATATCCGGGGGGGCGATACTGCTCTCTGCCTGCACCATTTTACCTTCGGCCCCTGTATCACAAGTTTATCTTCTGCCGGTGCCACCTGCAGTCAGTGTGCCACACGCGCAGACAGTAAACTGGTCATTACGGGTTTCACAACCGGCGACGAACCAGTTTCTTAATAGCTCACGCATAGCGGTGCAGCCTCAGGGCCAGGAGATTGCGGTTTATAAAAACTCCCGTTGGAGTGATTCGGCGCCGATTTTGGTGCGCAATCGTCTTATTCAGGCGTTCCGTAGCGATGGGCGAATCCGTGCAGTCAGTAGCGACGATGATAGCTTGCAGGCTGATGTGGAGTTGAGTGGTGATCTGTCCGCGTTCCAAGGGGTATACCATGTTGGTAGCAGCGAAGTGCTGATCCGTTTTGATGCTCGGCTGGTAAGAATTTCAGATCGTAGGATTATTGCGACTCGCCAGTTTGACATTCGCCAACCGATAAAAGGTAACGAGATGAACGAGGTGGTTCAGGCCTTTGGCCTGGCCAGTGACCAGTTAGCCACTCAAGTGCTCAACTGGACGATGCAGCAATCCCCTGCGCAGGGTTGATATCTAAACCAGCACCGGTTGGTTTTATCTGAGGCGAGTTGGCAGTAGCTAACTCGCCTTTTTTATCGTCTAGTTTAATGATTCAAGGCGAATAATTGCGTCTAAGGGGAAAATATTCTCTTTATTGTTTTGTGATTAGTATCTCATTGAGTAAGGGATTAATGGTGTTTGAGTTATCTATTTCATTGTTTTTAATATGTTTTTATTTAAATTGTTCTGTGGTTATCTTTTTTGTTAAAGAGAACAATATTCTCCAAGCATTAAAAACAACAAGAAAATAGGAAAAGTATTTCTCCCCGTAAAACCCTAAGATAAAAATAATCCAAATCACTGATTAATTACTTCAAATGCAAAAAATAACACATCAACAATTACTCGATTGGTTGAAAAAGGGGTCGGTTCCGGCTGAGGGCGAAATGACACCCTAAGCTTTCGGTTCCTTGGGCCAAAGATATTCGCCAGTCAGTAGAATGTGCGCCCAGCCCAATGGGGATATGTGGGGAAGAAATTCAGGGGGAACATCCAACCCTTCGTTCCGCCGCTCCGTGACGGCATGACCAAGATGGACGGTATTCCAGTAAATGATCACCGCAGTCAATAAATTGAGCCCAGCGATTCGGTAGTGCTGCCCCTCTGTCGTGCGATCGCGAATTTCCCCCTGCCTCCCGATACGGAGCGCATTTTTGAGCGCATGGTGGGCCTCTCCCTTGTTAAGACCGATCTGAGCACGCCGCTGCATGTCCGTATCCAGGATCCACTCAATAATGAAAAGGGTCCGTTCAATACGACCAACTTCACGAAGCGCAACTGCAAGGTTGTTTTGTCGTGGGTAAGAAGCGAGCTTGCGCAGGAGTTGGCTGGGCCTGATTTTGCCAGCGGTCATCGTCGCGGCACAACGGAAAATATCAGGCCAGTTCGCAACGATAAGATCCTCCCGGGCTTTTCCACCTACCAACTTGCGTAACTCCCTGGGGGTCGTATCGGGATTAAATACGTACAACCGCTTCGATGGCAGATCCCTGATTCGCAGAACGAGATTGTAGCCGAGCAGGCTACTGGCTCCGAACAAATGGTCGGTGAATCCTGCTGTATCGGCATACTGTTCGCGAACATGGCGACCGACCTCGTTCATCAGTAGTCCATCGAGAATATACGGTGCCTCGCTCACGGTCGCCGGGATCGACTGACAAGCGAATGGCGCGAACTGGTCGCTTACGTGAGTATACGCTTTGAGGCCGGGAACAGAACCATATTTGGCATTGACCATGTTCATGGCTTCGCCATGCCGCGCTGTCGGGAAAAACTGACCATCGCTCGATGCTGACGTGCCCATCCCCCAGACGCGTGACATCGGCAGTTTACCCTGCGCGGCCACCACAATTGCCAATGCCTGGTTCATGGCTTCGCTTTCAACATGCCAGCGGGCAAGGCGTGAGAGCTGCCAGTAATCATGCGTGTTTGTAGCTTCCGCCATCTTACGCAGGCCCAGATTGAGCCCTTCAGCGAGCAGGACGTTGAGCAGACCGATCCGGTCGCGACATGGAGCCCCGGTTCTCAGATGGGTAAACGCATCTGTGAAACCAAGGGCTGCATCAACTTCAAGCAGCATGTCGGTAATCCGAACGGACGGCATTCGGCGATACAGATCCAGTATGAGTGCCTCGGCACCATCCGGCACGTCTGCTGTCAACCTGTCGATCCGCAACGTTCCATCTTCTATGCTACCGTGCGGAATAGTGCCGTTACGGGCAGCCCGGGCCAGCCGCTTAAGAGCGATCGTGAGTCGCGCCTTTCTGTCTGCCAGCCAATCCTGTGGGTTGGAAGGCACGGCCAGTTTTGCATTTTCCTGCGCCGCGATCATCGGCACCAGTACCTGCTTGAGGTCACCATAGCGGCGCGAATGAGCGAGCCAGACATCTCCGGAACGAAAAGCATCCCGGAGGTGAAAGAGTACCGCCACTTCCCAAAGACGGGTATCTCCTTTTTCCTGAGCTCGTAAATGACGGTTCCATTTGGAGCTGGGCCGCAGGAAACGCCTTTCTGGCGATGCAACACCTTTCATCTCTCCGATCGACAAAGCTGCTGCTACCAATGGTCCGGCGACCGGCGCGGCTTCGAGCTTCAGACAGCGCAACATGCGGGGCGCATAACGACGAAAGCGATGGTATCCCTGCCCGACATATGCAAGAGGCTCATCGGCTAGCGTGTTGCTGAGTTGAGTCCCTGTCGCTACCAGTTGAGCGAGCCGGTCCCATGCAACCGAACTGGCGACAGCCATCTCCAGCGGGGTTCCGTCACTGCGGGCCTCAAGCAACGAAGCTCCCAGCGCGGTGAAGGTACGGATCGTATCCGTGAGTGTGGCTTTAGAGCCGGAAATTGTTTCGTCATGCTGGCGCTTCGCTTCCCGCCAGGTTTTTCCTACGATCCTGTCATGGGTTTCGACTATGGCATCAGCAATCGCCGCTTCCCACTCCACAACACAGACGGCAAGGATCGCCCAGCGGCGGTCCGAAGTGATGTCACGCAAACCGTCGGTGAAGTAGCGTTCACCCTGCCGACGCAGCCGGGCAATGCGATGGGCAGGTATGCTGGCCAAAGCACTATGATTGATATTCAGGGTACGCAGAAATTCGAGCCTGTCGAGCAAACGGTTAGCAGCAGCCGAGTTGTTACCAACCTCGAAGTTGCGAAGCCAGATGAAACGACTGATATTGCCGGCGAGCATTTCACTCAGAAGTTTGTCCAGGTGATCGCGAACATCCGCTGTTAAATTTTCCGCAATCCGCGTTTCAATCCGCCGCTCAGCGGCGACCAGAGCATCCGCGCACAAGCGCTCGATTGTCGATACTGCGGGCAGAATGGTGGAAGTTTCCCGACACCGCACAATAAAACGATGAGCAAGATCCTCGTTTGATCTGGCATCTTCGGCCTGGCCGAAAGTCCACTCACGCAGATCACGGGCACCACGGCCCGTGAAGGTCTTGTAGCCGTAAATTTCGCGCAGCGTGTCCATGTGCTGCTGACGGGTTTGGCGCCGTGTGGCATAAGTGAGAAGCGCATCAGCCGGAACTCCAAGCTGAGCACCGACGAAGGAAAGGACTTCACGCGGGATCATCTCACCAGGAGCCAGTGCACGGCCCGGATATCGTAAGGCACAAAGTTGCAGGGCAAAGCCAATCCTGTTTTCCGGTCTGCGGCGCTGCCTAATGTTTTCCAGGTCATCATCGCCCAGCGTGTAGAACTTCAGTAGCGACAGTTCGTCCGTGGGCAGATCGAACAGCGCTGCTCGCTGCCGTTCGGTGAAAATATGGCGTCGTGACATACAAATTCGTCCCTTTTGAAGTATAGTCTGTTTTGGACAACAGCCAGCCCATATAAATCAGGGCGTTCCGATACAAAAATCCAGGAGGGTTCAATTGGGACATCGTGCCGCCATTTACTGCCGGGTTTCAACAGCGGATCAGTCTTGTGAACGCCAGGAATTTGATCTGCGAGCCTTCGCCGGCCGTGCCGGCTACGACGTGGTGGGAATATTTAAGGAAACAGGTTCAGGAACTAAACTCGACCGGGCCGAGCGAAAGAAAGTCCTGGCGCTTGCCCAGTCCAGACAAATTGATGCAATCCTGGTCACTGAGCTTTCCCGGTGGGGGCGCTCGACGCTCGATCTGCTCAATACGCTACGTGAACTGGAGAACTGGAAGGTTTCCGTGATAGCCATGAATGGAATGGCGTTCGATCTTTCGTCGCCGTATGGACGAATGCTGGCGACGTTTCTTTCCGGCATTGCGGAGTTTGAGCGGGATCTCATCAGCGAGCGGGTCAAGTCAGGCCTTGCTGTTGCGAAGGCACGTGGTAAGAGGCTTGGTCGTCAGGCCGGAGTGCGACCAAAATCAGACCGACTTTTGCCTAAGGTGGTTGCGATGAGGGCCGAGGGACGCAGCTATCGCTGGATCGCACGCGAGCTCGGTATCAGCAAGAATACCGTCGCTGACATCGTGCAACGACACAGAGCTAACGCTTAGGGTGTCATTTCGCCCTCAGCCGGAACCGACCCCTTCAAGCGTCATGAGTGGGATTTCACTGAACCAAAATATGTGGATTTCCCGTCACGCGGTATTTTCCATGTGCAGGTCGGCGGCGGTGCCACCACTGGCGTGGTGAGCACGGTCAATAACAACAGCAGCAGCTGGATGCGCGCGAAGCTGGCGGCCTATCGTAATAACCCGGTTAAACTCAAAGATTGATCGATTAAGATCGTGTTCTTTGTCTGAAACGGAAAAGCCGACGCGTTATGCGTCGGCTTTTGTTTTTTGGTTTTCCACGGTGGCGGCGCGCTGCGTCTGTCCGGGCTACCGATTATGCGGCTGTCTGGTAGCCCGGACAGGTGCGCAGCACCGCCTCCGGGAATGACTCAGGCCGTGCGCCACTTGCGCGTCAGCGGCTTCTCAATTTCCACAATCAGGAACATCACAAAACCGATAATAAAGGTGATCACCCAGTAGCGGAACGGCAGCGCTTCGGTACCGAACAGCATCTGCATAAACGGCGCGTAGATAATCAGCAGTTGCAGCACCAGCAACACGCCGCTGACAATCCAGATACCCCGGTTCGCCAGCAGCCCTTTGCTCAGTGAGAAACCATCCGCCACCCGGCAGTTGAGCATATAAAACCACTGTGCGGTGACCAGCGTCTGCAACAGTACGGTGCGGATAAACTCAGGTGAGTAGCCTCGCGGCTGTAGCCAGGCCTCCAGCACAAAGGCGCTCACGGCGATCATCGAACCGACAAAAATTACCCGCCAGATGGCAAAGCCGTCCATCGCATGCAGCTTAGGATCGCGCGGCGGACGGCGCATGATGTTCTTTTCACCGGCTTCGAACGCCAGACCAAACGACAGCGTGGCCGACGTCGCCATGTTCATCCACAAAATCAACACCGGCGTCAGCGGAATCAAATTCCCCGCCAGCAGCGCGATAATGATTAACAACCCCTGCGCCAGGTTGGTTGGCATAATGAACAAGATCGTTTTCTTCAGGTTATCGTAAACCCGCCGCCCTTCCCTGACTGCACTGGCGATGGTGGCGAAGTTATCATCGGTCAGCACCATATCAGCGGCCTCTTTGGTCACTTCGGTGCCCTTGATGCCCATCGCGATACCAACATCGGCCTGCTTCAGCGCCGGGGCGTCGTTCACCCCATCACCGGTCATCCCGACCACCTCTTTCCTGCTTTGCAGCGCCTGAACCAGACGGAACTTATCTTCCGGACTGGTACGGGCAAAAATATCGAATTTCTGCGCCGCTTCACTCAGTTGGGTATCGTCCATCACCTCCAGCTCGCGCCCGGTAATGGCGTTCCCGGCGTTGCCGATCCCCAGCATCTTGCCGATACTCATCGCCGTTTGCGGGTGGTCCCCGGTGATCATCTTCACGCGGATCCCCGCCTGCAGGCAGTCGCCGATAGCGGTAATGGCCTCTGGTCGCGGCGGGTCCATCATCCCGGCGATCCCTAACAGAATGACGCCATGCTGCAAATCCTGATGGGTGAGTTCGGTTTGCCCGTCAGCCGCCGGTTTCCACGCTGCCGCCACCATGCGCAGCCCTTCCCGCGCGTACTCTTCAATTTTCGCTTCCCAATACGGCTGGTCCAGCGGCTCCAGCCCATGGTCGGTTTGCTGATGCTGACACAGGCGGAACAGCACATCTGGCGCACCGGTAATTAAAATCGTCTCCTCATTGCCGATGCGGTACAGCGTTGACATATATTTGTATTGCGAATCAAAGGGGATCTTACTGCGCAGTTCGGTGCTCGCCGGCGAAAGCGTCACTTTCGCCGCCAGCACCTTCAGCGCCCCTTCCGTAGGGCCGCCAGTGATTTTCCACAACCCGCTTTCATCTTTGATTAGCTGGCTGTCGTTACACAGGTCGATGGTGCGCAGATAGCGCTCCAGCAGCGTGCCCGGCGCGACGGTTATCGGGTCCGGCTCATCGATCGGGTGAATATTCCCCACCGGCTCGTAGCTGTCCCCTTCCACCCGATAGACTTTATCGGCGGTGATAACGGCCTTAACCGTCATCTCGTTCATGGTCAGCGTCCCGGTTTTATCCGAGCAAATAACCGTCATCGCCCCTAGCGTTTCGACCGTCGGCAGCTTGCGGATAATCGCCTTCTGCCGGGCCATGGTTTGCACGCCAAGCGAGAGGATAATCGAGATAATCGCCGGCAGCCCTTCCGGTACCGACGCCACCGCCAGGCTAATCAGCGACAGCATCAGTTCAGAAACCGGCATATCGCGGAACAGCAGGCTAAAGACGAATAGCGCAGCCATCATCACCAGAATGATGATAAAGATGGCTTTGCCGAGCTTATCCATCTGCACCAACAGCGGAGTACGGTGTTTCTCGATATCCGCCATCATCTGGTTAATGTGGCCCAGCTCGGTATCGCCACCGGTTGCCACCACCAGGCCTTTGCCACCGCCGGAGCTTACCGTGGTGCCTGAGAACAACAGGTTCGTCCGGTCACCCAACGGCAGTTCGCCGCTAAGCGCTTCGGTACTTTTCTCCACCACCGTTGATTCACCGGTCAGAATCGCCTCTTCCACCCGTAGGTTATGCGCTTCGATAACCCGCAGGTCTGCTGGAATGCGGTCGCCGGCGCGGATCACCACGATATCGCCGGGAACCAGCGCCGTGGTCGGAATGGTTTCATGATTCCCCTGACGAACCACCACCGCTTCGCTGGAGAGCATATTGCGAATGCTCTGGAGCGATTTTTCGGCGTTACTCTCCTGAATATGACCAATCAGGGCGTTGATCACCGCCACGCCGAGGATCACCAGAGTATCGACCCAGTGGCCCATCACCGCCGTCAATAGCGCCGCCGCCAGCAAGACGTAAATCAGCACATCATTAAAATGCGCCAGAAAACGCAGCCATGCCGGTTTACCCGCTTTTTGCGGTAGCGCATTTTCACCGTACTGCTGTAAGCGCGCCGTCGCTTCAGCGCTGCTGATGCCATCGGGAGTGCTGTTGGTGCTGGTCAGGGTTTCATCCACGGAGAGCTGATAAAACGGGCCGCCCGGTTTTTCTGTATTCATAGTTATCTCCTCACTCCTGTAACGGAAATCAGGACAGCCTCAGGCTGCCCTTAGCGCACCACAAAAACCGGCACATGGGCATAACGCACGATACTTGCCGCCTCTGAACCCAACAGATGGGTTTGAATATTGGGATTGCGTGAGCCAATGATCACCACATCCGCCTTCAGTTCATCTGCCAGTTTCGTCACTTCATCGCGGACGTTGCCGCTGCGAATATGAATCTGGACATCGCTTTCCTTCAGAGAGAGTTTATTGATGAGTTCAGCGAGTTTTTCTTTTGAATTATTAACCAGATAGTCTTCCATTTTTCGCGCATCGGAAATAAATCCGCGCGTCAGTGCAGGAGAAAATGTCGGGATGACGTTGAGTAAATGAATCTGCCCGGAGGAGCTTTGCGCGAGGAATTGAGCATGGGACAAAGCCTTGTCCGCAAGGCCGGTTTCAAACACATCAACCGGGACGAGGATATTTTTATACATAGAGACAATCCTTTTATTACCTATAAAAAAAGGTGGTGAAAACAGCGCAGACAATGGCGCTGAGGAAGAAATCTCGATTCGAAGTATGATGGGTATAATTAAACGTAGCACACGGCGATTAACATTATTAAGATGCCAATTAATATATTGAAAAATATCACAGACTCAGTCGACCTCAGACAATTCAACTGAAAACCCAGCAAAATCGTCAACATTACCGCAAATTTTACTCTTTTTAACATTTCCTTTTTTCAACGACTATGCTCATTATCAGAGGCCTGCGCGCCTCTAAAAACCATTCAACAATTATGTAGATAAGAATCTACTTAGCACAAGGTTGATACCAGAGGAGGAGCAATGTTCGGCTACAGCCTGTTTCGCCTGAGCCTGTTTATTGCCCTGGCAATAATCGCCTGTACGGCTTCCGGGTTATTTACCTATTTAGTGGTCTCAGCGCTGGCTGAATAAAGCCGGCATTTGTGAAAAATATGTAAAATAAAACCTTTAGCACCGAGGGGAATACAGTGAACCGTTATTTTTCTCTCATTCCCGTTGTTATTTTAATAACAACGGCTTGCGATCAGAAAGCACCGCAAGTTACCCCGCTGCCGCGGATGGTAAAAGTTGCGGATGTCGTCGCCATTGGTGATTCACAGCAGCGCATTTTTCCTGCCCGTATTGAATCCGGGGATTCTACCGATCTGTCGTTCAAACGCGGCGGACAGATTGAATCCCTTGATGTGCGTCAGGGAGCCAGTATCTCTCAGGGGCAAGCGCTCGCCCGGCTCAACGCCCGGGAAGCGCAGCAACGCGTCAACGAACGGCAGACCGCAGCAACCCTCGCTCAGCGGCAGTTCGACCGCTTCCAGACGCTGGCCGGTCGCCAGGCCATTTCAAAAGCGGAAATGGATATCCAGCGGGCCAACCGTGATTCCGCCAACGCTGCGCTAAAAATCGCCCGCGAAGAGCTAAGTCAAATGACGCTCACCGCGCCGTTTAGCGGTATTGCCGCCAGCGTCCCGATCCGTAATCACCAGGTTGTCGCCGCCGGACAGCCGATCGTCACCCTGACGCGAACCGATCTGCTCGACGTGGTGTTCAGCATTCCGGAGAATCTTTTTACGACTATTGATATCCGCAATGCGCAGTATCGTCCGGTGGTGAAAATCAACTCTATGCCGGACCGTCAGTTCACCGCCGAATATAAAGAACATACCGGTAGCAGCGACAGCAACACTCTGACCTGGCAGATCATTTTAACCATGCCGCGCCCGGCCGATTTTCCGTCAGTGGGCGGCGTGAGTGGGACCGTGACGGTCAATCTGGCAAACCTGCCCGCCAGCGCGGGCGATAAAGCCGTCGTGGTGCCGGTTGAAGCGGTATTTAATCCGGATAATCGCCAGCGCAATGAGCCCCACGTCTGGGTAGTTAAAGGCGAAGGCGAACAGCTACAGCTTGAGGACAGAAAAGTTGGCGTCGGCCAGGTCACCTCTCAGGGAGTGGTCATTACCGAAGGGCTTAGCGTCGGCGAGCGCGTCGTGGCGGCAGGCGTCAGTGAACTGCATGCGCAGCAACCGGTTCGAATCTGGACGCGTGAACGAGGTTTGTAATGGATATCTCTCGTCAGTTTATTAACAACCCGATTCGCGTCTGGCTGACTATTTTACTGCTGGGCATCGGGGGTATTTTCGCCCTGCTGAATATCGGTCGCCTGGAAGACCCGGCGTTTACCATCAAGACCGCCGTGGTCATCACCCACTATCCGGGAGCCTCGGCGCAGCAGGTTGAGGAAGAAGTCACCCTGCCGCTGGAGAACGCGCTGCAACAGCTGCCCTATCTGGACAACGTCAGCTCAATTTCCTCCAATGGTCTGTCGCAAATCACCGTCAATATCGCCTCGAATTATCACTCCAGCGAGCTGCCGCAAATCTGGGATGAGCTGCGCCGTCGGGTAGGAGACGCCGCCCGGATGTTCCCGCCCGGCGTGGCCTCCCCCTTTGTGAACGACGATTTTGGCGATGTCTTTGGCTTCTTCTTTGCTATCTCCGGCGAGAGCTTTACCAACCCTGAGCTGGTCCGCTACGCCGAGCAGCTCAGGCGCGAACTGGTGCTGGTTCCCGGCGTTGGCAAAGTCGCTATCGGCGGTGCGATCCCACAACAAATCAATATCGATATCTCGCTGGCAAAAATGACCGCCCGCGGTATCACGCTCAACCAACTGGCGGCAATCCTCAGTCGCTTGAACGTAGTGTCTAACGCCGGTGAGATTAAATCCGGCAGCGAGTCAATTCGCCTGCATCCAACGGGGGAGTTTGAAAATCTCGACGAGCTGGGCGATTTGTTAATCAGCCCGCACGGCTCAGGTTCAGCGACGCGATTGCGCGATATTGCCACGCTATCGCGCGGACTCAGCGAATCTCCTTCCAGCATTTATCACGCTAATGGCCGCCAGGCGGTCACTATGGGGGTGTCGTTTATTCCCGGCGTCAACGTCATTGACGTTGGTCGCGCGCTGGAAAGCAAACTGGATCAGATGTCGGCGGAAAAACCGGCAGGGATCAAAATTGACCTGTTCTACGACCAGGCTGCAGAAGTGGCTCACTCGGTGAACGGCTTTATCACTAACTTCCTGATGGCACTGGCCATTGTCGTCGGCGTGCTGCTGATCTTTATGGGCGTGCGCAGCGGTATCATTATTGCCCTGTCGTTAGCGCTTAACGTGCTCGGTACGCTGCTGATTATGTATCTGTGGGGCATCGAGCTACAGCGTATCTCGCTGGGGGCGCTGATTATCGCCCTGAGTATGCTGGTCGATAATGCCATCGTCATCGTCGAAGGGGTACTCATTGCCCGCCAGCAGGGGTCGACGCTGCTCACGGCGATTAATTATGTGATTCGCCGCTCGGCGCTGCCGCTGCTGGGGGCGACGGTGATTGCTATTCTCGCCTTTGCGCCGATTGGCCTGTCGCAGGACTCCACCGGAGAATACTGCAAATCACTGTTCCAGGTGCTGCTGATTTCACTCATGCTGAGCTGGTTCTCAGCGTTAACCATCACGCCAGTACTGATTAAATGGTGGCTGTTCAAAGGGCAACAGCCGCCTGCTGAAACCTCGGATACCGACCCCTACAGCGGGCGCTTTTATCGCATTTATCAGCAGATTCTGCACACCCTACTGATGCGCAAAGCGATCACCCTGACCGTCATGGCGGCGCTGCTGGCAGCTTCAATATGGGGATTCGGCTCGGTGCGGCAGAACTTTTTCCCCTCATCGAACACGCCTATCTTCTTTGTTGACCTCTGGCTTCCCTATGGCACTGATATTGCGACAACCGAAAAGATGGCCAGCGATATTGAAACCTCGATTAACGGCCAGCCGGGCGTTGTCACCACCATCGCCACCGTTGGTCAGGGCAGTATGCGTTTTATCCTCACCTACAGCGGGCAACGGCAATACAGCAACTACGCGCAGATCATGGTACGCATGGACGACCAGCGCAGTATTAACGCTCTGACGCAGCATGTTGACAGCTATATTGCGCGCAACTATCCGCAGGTTAATGCCAGCAGCAAACGCGTGATGTTCGGCCCTTCCGGCGATAGCGCCATTGAAGTGCGCATCAAAGGCCCGGATCCCGACCGCCTGCGCCTGCTCGCCAGCCAGGTGGGCGATATTCTCTCCGCAGACCCGGCCACCGACGGCGTGCGCAACGACTGGCAGAACCGCAGCAAGGTTATCCGCCCACAATATTCCGCCAGCTTAGGCCGCGAACTGGGAGTAGATAAACAGGATATCGATAACGCGCTGGAGATGAATTTCTCTGGTAGCCGTGCGGGACTCTATCGCGAAGGGGCTGACCTGCTGCCGGTGGTGGTTCGCCCACCAGCCGCCGAGCGCCAGGATGCTAACCACCTGAATAATGTGCTGGTCTGGAGCCAAAACCGCCAGCAGTATATCCCGCTCAGTAACGTGGTCAGCGGCTTTAATCTCGAGTGGGAAGATCCTTTGATCCTGCGCCGCGACCGCAGCCGCGTACTGACCGTGCAGACCGACCCCGATCCGCTGAGCAATCAAACCTCAGGCGATATTCTGGCGCGCGTGAAGCCGCAAATCGATGCCCTCGCCCTACCGCACGGCTACAGTATTGAGTGGGGCGGCGACGCGGAGAATTCCAGCGAAGCGCAGCAGGTGTTGTTCACCACCCTGCCGCTGGGTTACCTGGTGATGTTTGTTATCACTGTGCTGATGTTCAGCTCGCTGAAAAACGCGATCGCTATCTGGCTGACGGTGCCGCTGGCGCTGATTGGCGTAACGCCAGGCTTTTTGATTACCGGTATTCCTTTTGGCTTTATGGCATTGATAGGCTTGCTTAGCCTGAGCGGGATGTTGATTCGTAACGGCATCGTGCTGGTTGAGGAAATTGAGCAGCAGAAGCAGGAAAAAGCGCAGCAGGAAGCCATTATTTATGCCGCCACCTCGCGTCTGCGCCCTATTCTGCTGACCGCCTTCACCACCGTTCTCGGTCTGGCCCCTTTATTATTGGATGTCTTCTTCCAGAGTATGGCGGTAGTTATTATGTTTGGTCTGGGTTTTGCTACTATTCTGACGCTGCTGGTTCTGCCAGTGATTTACGCCTGTTTCCATAATAAGAGCCTATCCCAGTAGGCGTATATTGTTGCAGCCAGTTTGGGCACGGACAGCGCGCAACAACCGAAGCGTACACGCAGTACGTGAGGCTTGTGAGCACTGCCCAGGACCAAAATGGCAAATAAAATAGCCTAATGGGATAGGCTCTAAGGATATGAAGCCACAATAATGAACAGTACCGGATTAAATATTATTAAAACGCTGGGATGCATGACGGCGGTGACCTTCTTCACCATTTATAACACCAGGGATCACTATGATTACGACTATCACTGGATCCTCGGTTTTCTGACGTTTATTTCGACCATAGCCACGCCGCTGTTTTTTGTGGTGGCGGGCTATCTGGATTCGCAGTCACGGCACGATGCGCAGTGGCAAATGGGTAAAATCAAAAGCGTAGTTATCGTCTTCCTGTTCTGGATGACAGTGTACTATCTCTGGGAACCCTACCAGCGTGGTTATCTTATCCAGCCGTGGTTTGTTTTTGCCTTTATTGTGATTTACACCTTTCATCCGCTTATCGAGTGGCTCAGCCAGCGACGCAAGCTATTTTTCGGCGTGGTATTTGCGCTGCTGTTGCTCTCATATGGCTACGATCTGCTGTCCGCGCTGTATCCTGATGTTCATGCGCTGAGCCTGGCCCCGCAGTACCGTTTGTGGACCTGGCTGCTGTTTTACCTGACCGGCCAGCTGTTCAGCGATCCGCTGGTCGCCAGTTGGCTGACCCGCGAGAGAGTGGTGAAAGGCGCGATGATCGCCATTCCGTTTATTTATCTCTTCACCTGGTTTTACGAGCGCCATTTCTTCTTCGCCCTGTTTAAGGCTGACAGAAATGCGTTCATTCTTACCGGACCACAAATTTATATTTTGGTGGTGGCGCTGGTGATTGCCGCCAACGGCGTGCGGTTTCGTAAAAACAGCGAGTTTAAAGAGACCATTCTGGCGACTATCAGCAAAACGATGACCGGCGTCTATATTCTTCACTACTCCGTTTTTCATCTGCTGACCGCGCTTATCCCAATTAGCTCGCTGGGAACCAAGTTAATGCTGATTGTCCTGACGTTCATCGCCTCGGTGTTAATTTCAATGCTAGCGCTGTCCAATTCGCTGGTGAAAAAGGTGATTACGATTTGATGCCCTCTTAAAAACCGTAGCGCAGCCACGCAAACAGCACGTTGCCGTTATTGTAGGTGCCGGGAATATGGCACTGTTGCAAAGTTAGCGATGAGGCAGCCTTTTGTCTTATTCAAAGGCCTTACATTTCAAAAACTCTGCTTACCAGGCGCATTTCGCCCAGGGGATCACCATAATAAAATGCTGAGGCCTGGCCTTTGCGTAGTGCACGCATCACCTCAATACCTT